>Ga0105856_1001233_pt1 | contig 11223 bp, 9 predicted proteins | sample OrgsoiDNA_201060_FD_89681 | JGI IMG/M metagenome (GOLD analysis project Ga0105856, IMG submission 89681) | Permafrost soil microbial communities from the Arctic, to analyse light accelerated degradation of dissolved organic matter (DOM) -... | ecosystem: Environmental > Terrestrial > Soil >...
AGCCGACCGCGTCGCCTTCCTTGTCGAGGACTGCGCGCCCGCCGTCCTGCTCACCAGCGAGCCGCTGCGCGGACTCTTGGCCGTGCCTGCGCGGGTGCAGGTCGTCGATGTAGCGGCGAGCACTCCCGAGGCAGCGCCGCCAGGGGTTGCTCCCGCGGGCGACGCGCCCGCCTATCTCATCTACACCTCCGGCTCGACCGGCCGTCCCAAGGGCGTCGAGGTGGGCCACTTCGCGGTGGCAAACTTCCTCCGCTCGATGGCGCGCGAGCCGGGCCTGACCAGCGTCGACCGTATGCTCTCGGTGACCAGCATTTCCTTCGACATCGCGGCGCTGGAGATCTTCCTGCCGCTCGTCACCGGCGGCTCGGTGCAGGTCGCGTCCGGCATGGTCTCCTCCGACGGTTTCCGGCTGGCGGAGCTGATCGAGAGCTCGGGCGCGACGGTGCTGCAAGCCACTCCGTCGACTTATCGGCTGCTGCTCGAAGCCGGTTGGAAGGGCCGCCCGGGCTTGCGCCTCTTCGTCGGCGGCGAGGCGCTCTCTCGCGAGCTGGCAGGTCAGCTCCTCGCCCGCGGCTCCGAGCTGTGGAACCTGTACGGGCCAACCGAGACAACCATCTGGTCGGCCGTGCAGCGCGTTCTTCCCGGGCAGGGCCCGGTGCCCATCGGGCACCCCATCGATCACACCACCATCTACGTCCTCGATGCCAACGCCGAGCCGGTACCGCAGGGAGTGGTGGGCGAGCTCTACATCGGCGGAGCAGGGGTGGCGAACGGCTACTTCCAGCGGCCGGAGCTGACCGAGCAGCGCTTTCTGAAGGATCCCTTCGCGGCAGGGCGAATGTACCGCACCGGCGACGCCGGCCGGCTGCGCTCCGACGGCGCGATCGAGTACCTGGGGCGGCTCGATCAGCAGGTCAAGATCCGCGGGCATCGCATCGAGCCCGGTGAGATCGAGCAGGCGCTGCGCGAGAACGCGTCGGTGCGCGACGCGGTGGTGATCGCGCGCGAGGACCGTTCGGGCGACGTCAAGCTGGTCGCGTACTACCTGACCAACGCACCAGTCGCCGTCGAGGAGTTGCGCCAGCTGCTAGAGCGCAGGTTGCCAGAGCACATGGTTCCCGCGGCGCTGGTCTTGCTCGAGGTGTTTCCGCTCACCCCCAATGGCAAGCTCGACCGCAAGGCGCTGCCAAAGCCTGCCGAAGAACCGCAAGCGCTGGTGCCGAAGATTGCCCCGCGCGATGAATTGGAGCGGCAGCTCGCGGCCGTCTGGCAAGACGTCCTGGGTACGCAGGCACCGGGAGTGCGCGACAGCTTCTTCCGCAACGGCGGCGATTCGCTCCTGGCGGTGCGGCTCTTCGCGCGCATCGAGCAACGGCTCAAAATCGCGCTCCCGCTCGCGCTCCTCGCCGAGGAGCCGACCATCGAGCATCTGGCGGCGAGCATCCACGAGCAGCGCGAGCAACCGGCGGCGGCCTCCGCCGTACGCTACCTGGTGGCCCTGCAGACGCACGGGTCGCGGCCGCCGCTCATCTGCGTCCACGGCGCGGGTGGCAACGTGCTCAACCTGCCGGAGGTGGCGCGCGCGCTCGGCACCGAGTGGCCCTTCTACGGCCTGCAGGCGGGCGGCGTGGACGGCAAGACCGATACCCAGACGAACATCGAAGAGATGGCCGCGGCGTATCTGGTGGAGGTGCGCGCGCTCCAACCGCACGGTCCTTACTTCCTGAGCGGTTATTGCGGCGGCGGTCTCGTCGCTTACGAGATGGCCAGGCAGGTGCGCGCGGCAGGCGAGAAGGTGGCCGCCCTCATCCTCATCGACCTGTGGAGCCCGGGCAGCAATGCGCCGCGGTCCCGGCTGCGCGAGTGGTGGCACCGGCTGGCCAAGGAAGACGTCGCCGAGCTTGGCCGCCGCATGAAGGCCAAGCTCGCGCGCGATTGGGGACACGCGTCCCGCGCCTTCTTCGTAGGCTACTACCGGCTCTTGAAAAAACCGATGCCGTACGAGCTGCGCGATTTCTGGCTGACCAATGCCTTCTTGCGCAAGGCCGCGAACTATCGCCTGGCGCCTTATCCCGGCAAGCTCATCGTCTTCCGCGCCCACGACGACAGGAACAACCCCGCGCCCGATCTCGGCTGGGGCCGCTTCGCCGAAGGCGGGGTCGCCGCCTTCGAAGTGCCCGGCGACCACCACACGCTGACGCACGATCCGAACGTCCAGGTGCTGGCCGCGCGGCTCGCCGCCTGCCTGCGCGCCGCCGATATCGGCAACGAGTGAGTTGACTGAGTCTTGGGCAGCCGCGAACCCGAGCGAAAGCGAGCTGCGTGAGCAACTGGAAAGAGAGCGGGTCGGGGCCGCGGCCGAGCTCGAATCCGAGCGTGCCCGCGCGGCCGATCGCGTGAAGCGGCTGCCGATCGTCTGCGACGCCTATCTCAAGGCCAAGACCCTGCTGCAGCCGTAAAAACTAGCTGTCTTCCTTGTCGTGGGCGTGGCCGATGGCCGCGCGCAGCTTGGACTCGAGCTTGCCGCAGTCGAAGGTCACCTTCTCCGACTGCACCGAGACGACCGCCGAGGCAGAAACGGTGAACTCGCCCGTATTCTCGACATAGACCGTGAGCTTCTTGCCGTCCGGCGAGATGGCACGGACCGCGCCGAACTCCTCTCCGGGGCCGTCGTTGACGAAGGTCTGGAACCCGACTTCGATGTTCTCGCGCATCGCGGACTTCTCCCGGTGATGGAGCTGACCGGACCCTAACCGACGGCGGCGTCATCGTCCACGCGCTGTTTCGGTGCTTGCACGGGTAGCAAACCATCCCGTAGCGTGCTTCGATGCGTTTTTCGGGGGGGCTTGCGCTGGTCGTGCTTTTCCTCGGCGCGGCCGCGCGAGCGCAGGACGCTACCCCGACAGCCCAACCCAGTCTCTCCGCCCCCGTTGCCCTTCCCGACGCCGCGGAAGAGGCGGCAGAGGCCGACCGGGTCAAGGCGGCCACCAATCCGGTGCCGCAAGCGCCGGTCTTCACCGGCTCGAACATCACCACCAAGGCGCCCCCGCGCGAGCTGCTCGTCTTTACCGGCACGATTCTCCTCAACGAGTTCGTCTACCGCGCGGTGCTCGGCGTGCCCAAGGACGCGATCGCGGTCCCGGAGACGGCGAGGCTGGTGGCAGAGAAGCTGGCGAAGTTTCTCGGCGACGCCGGCTATGACCTCGCGAAGGTGCGCGCGCAGGTCAAGGGCGATCAGATCGAGGTGCAGGTCGACGAAGGCGCGCTCGACAAGATCGTGGTGATGGGCGCCGGCTGGCTCACCGCGCTGCGCTTCCGGGCCGCGCTCGATCTGCCGCTCAACGTCTTCAACCGCAGGCTGTTCGAAGCGCAGATGCCGAAGCTTGCCAAGGACTTCGGCTTCAGCGACTTCAAATACGAAGTGTGGCCGGTGCACCTGCTCGCAGCCGACAACGGCGTCGCCCTGGAAGGCATCGAAGAGCTGCGCGCGATGCCCATCGTCCAGGCTCGCGCCTACGAGCTGCGGGTGCTCACGCACGGAGATCCGTGGGGCACCGGCTTTTCGCCTGAAGTGCTGCTCGACGGCAGCATCGGTCTGGGAGTCGGCGGCCGGTATCGCTTGAAGGACGTCTTTCAACAGGGCGATCGCTGGCAGGCCCACTTCCGCCTGGGCGGCACCCTCCGCTCCTCGCTCGACCCCGACGGCGGCACGAGTCCCGTCAATACCCTCGACTACCTCACCACCCGCTGGCTGTCGCGGGCGTGGGGCGGCAGCGAACGCGGGCTGCGTTTCACCATCGTGCCTCGCTACGAGCTGTGGTCGATGCAGCGCAGCGATCTGAGCCTGGACAGCTTTCGCATCCAGACCTTGGAGCTCGGCGCCGGCGCAGGCTCCCAGCTCTTCCCTACCTTTTCGCTCTTCTTCACCGGCGGCTTTCAGCGGCGCTGGATCTTCGACGTCAAGCCCGAGACGCTGGTTCCGGTCGCCTCCGACGTGAGCTCCGTGCCGGGCGTGCAGAATCGCGCCTTCCTGCGCGCCAACTCGACCTACACCTTCAATCCCGGCGAGCTGCGCCAGGACGAGCGCGACAGCGTCTCCTTGGAGCTCACCGCCGTGCGGCCCACGGCGCCCGCCAACAGCGGCTTCTTCCGCTTCGATGCGCAGGGCCACAAGCTCTTCAACCTCGGCTGGAACGAGCTGCGGGTCGGGCTCCACTACGGCGGCGAGCTCGGCACCATCGACTATCCGGACGAGATCTCGCTCGACGGTTTCTTGCGCGTCGGCTTCGGCCTCAATAAGCACACGCACCGCGCCGGCACCGGCAGCCTGGAGCTCCGCTATTCGATCCTCCGCGACAAGTTCAAGGTCGGCCTCTTCAACGATCTTGGCTTCTGGAGACACCTGCCGCGTGACGACTCCAGCGAATCCTCGGAGCTCGCGGGCTCGGCCGGCGGCGGCCTCTTCTTCCTGTTCTACGATCAGCTCCAGGTCGATGCTTACTACGGGGTCGGCTGGTCGGCCGACGGCTACAAGAACGCGGGCCTGGTGCTGGCCATCAAGGAAGCGTTCTAGCTTTCGAGCACAACCAAACGGGCCGGTGGGCATCTTCTTCAACATGCCAGCCCTGTTCGCCCTGTTCCTGCTTGCGGCTCCGCTGCCCCAGGGAGGCGCAGGGAAGCCGCTGCAGAGCTTCCTGATCGGAGTGGAAAAGCTGCAGATCCTGACGCGCGATTCCGGCCCGGTGAACTACTACCAGACCATCGATTCAGGTCCGGCTGCGTACGTCCACGCCGACTACAAGCCCGGTCTGAAGACGGTGATTCTCTTCGAGCCGCTGCCCGACCAATTTCGCAAAGGCATCCGCAAGGTGCGCTGGCGCTGGCGGGCGTTGGTTCTTCCCCGGCACGGCAACGAATGCGCGGAAGGCAAGGGCGACTCCGCGGCGGCGGTCTACATGACCTGGAAGAACGGCATGCGCTTTTATTCGCTCAAGTTCATCTGGAGCGCGGAAGCCAAGGTGGGCGACGTCTGCAACAAAAAGCGCAGCCCCTTCGTCTTCTCCGACAGCATCGTCGTGCGCAGCGGCCATACCAGCAAGGAGTGGGTGACGGAGGAGTTCGATCTGAACGCGCTCTTCCAGAAGCACTTCATCGACACCGGCGAGACCAGCGAGCTGCCGGAGTTCCAGGGCTTCGGCGTCTTGACCGACGGCGATCAGACCAACAGCGAGAGCTCCGCCGACTACGCCGGCTTCGAGATCTTCAAATAGGGCCTGAGTAACCAACTCACTCGTTACGTCTCGCCGCGTTATTGACAAAAAAATTCCAGTAACGAATCTTGGCCCCGTTTCGGCTCTGCCCAAAAGGGGTCTCCATGCATCGGACGGTCGTCTCTCTCGCAGCGGCTCTTGTCCTTTTCGCATCGTTCGGCTCCCGGGCCGCCGATCCAAAGACCATCCGCGTCGGCGCGCTCTACCCGTTGAGCGGCCCCATCGCCTCTACCGGGCTTGACTGCCGCCGCGGCGTGGAGCTGGCCGTCGAGATCATCAATGGCAAATACGACCTGGATCTGCCGCTCGCCAAGACCGAGGGCATTCCCAACCTGGGCGGCGCCAAGCTCGAGATCGTCTTTGCCGACTCCAAGGGTGAGCCCAAGAACGGCCTGGCGGAGACGGAGCGCCTGATCACGCAGGAGAACGTGGTCGCCATGATCGGCGCCTACCAGAGCTCGGTCACCAAGACCGCGAGCCAGGCCACCGAGCGCCTCAAGATCCCCTACGTCTGCTCCGACGCGTCCTCGCCCACGCTCACCCAGCGCGGCTTCAAGTACTTCTTCCGCGCCAGCCCCAACGACGCCTCGTTCGCGAAGGATCAAATCCAGTTCTTGAAGGACATGGTCAAGAAGGGAAAGAAGGTCGAGACCATCGCCATCTTGAATGAAAACACGGAGTTCGGTTCCAACGTCGCCAAGGAAGTGAAGTCGGCGGCGGAGGCGGGCGGGTTCAAGATCGTCGCCGAGATCTCCTATACGAACAACGCCACCGACGTGACCAGCGAAGTTGGCCGGCTCATCCAGGCCAAGCCCGACGTGCTCATCCACGCCTCATACATCACCGACGCAATTCTCTTCACCAAGACCTTCAAGGAGATGGGCTTCAAGCCGACCGTCTTCCTGAGCTTCGCCGGTTACATCGAGCCCGCCTACCTGCCGTCGGTGAAGAGCGAGGGCAACGACATCATCGTCCGCTCCACCTTCGCGCTCGATCTGGGCAAGAAGAAGCCGCTCATCACCAAGGTGGCGGACCTCTTCAAGAAGAAGTACGGCGTGGAGATGAGCGAGAACGCGGCCCGCAGCTTCACCGCGCCCTTCGTGCTCGCCGAAGCGATGAACCGCGCCAAGTCCACCGAGAGCGACAAGCTGCTCAAGGCGCTGCAGGAGACGAACATCCCCGGCAACCAGGTCATCTATCCCTGGAAGGGCATCACCTTCAATCCGCAGACGCAGCAGAACGATCAGGCCACCGGCATCCTGGTGCAGATCCAGAAGGAGAACTACGTGACGGTGTGGCCCTTCGACTCAGCCGCCGCGGAAGTGACCTGGCCGCTGCGTCCCTGGGGAACGAAGCAGTAACGGCCGATGTCCCAACAGCTCATCCAGCAGCTCGTCAACGGGCTGCTCATCGGTTGTGTGTATTCGCTCATCGCCATCGGCCTCACGCTCATCTGGGGCGTGATGAACATCGTCAACTTCGCCCACGGCGACTTCCTCATGCTGGGCATGTTCACCTCGTTCTGGTGCTACACGCTCTTCCACATCGACCCGCTCTTCTCCATTCCGCTCTGCGGCATCCTGCTCTTCGGATTGGGGGTGCTCATCTATAAGTTCGCGGTGAGTAAAGTCATGCGCGGGCCCATGCTGGCGCAATTGGTGGTGACGTTCGGCATCAGCATGCTCATCTCCAACATCGCCGTGCTGCTCTGGACGCCAGACTTCCGCGTCATTGACAAGCCGATGCTTAGCGGAACCTGGAGCTTCGGCCTGGTGCAGATCAGCGTGGTCAAGGTGGTGGCTTCGCTGGGCAGCGTGGTCGTCTCCGGCGCGTTGATCCTCTTCCTGAACGGGAGCAGGATCGGCAAGGCCATCCTCGCCACCGAGATGAACCGCGACTCCGCGCTCTTGATGGGAATCAACACCGACCGCGTCAATGCCCTTTCGTTTGGCATCGGTTCGGCATTGGTGGGTATCGCCGGCGGCTTCCTTGCCATGTACTATTATATCTATCCCCAGGTAGGCGGTCTCTTCGGACTGCTCTCCTTTGCCATCGTCGCGCTGGGCGGTTTCGGCAGCATCTCCGGGGCGTTCATCGCCGGAATCCTGGTCGGCCTGGTACAAACCCTCGGCGGCTATTTCTTCGACCCCGCCTATAAGTACGCCATCGTGTTCATGCTCTATCTCCTCGTCGTCTGGTTCAAGCCGCAGGGTCTTCGTGGCTGGTAGAACCATCGTCATCGCGGCGGTCGTTGCGATCCTGCTTCTGGCCTTCCCCTTCGTTTTTTCGGGGCCCTTTCCGCAGCACGTGATGATCCTCGCGTTTCTCTACGCCGCGCTCGGCGTCGCCTGGAACATCATGGGCGGCTACGCGGGCATGTTCTCTTTCGGCCAGGCCGCCTTCTTCGGCATCGGCGCCTATACCTCGTCCTATCTGTTCCTCACCTACGGCATCAATCCCTGGCTGGGGCTCGTCGTCGGCGGAGTCTTCGCGGCCGCCACCGCTGCGCTCATCGGTTATCCGTGCTCGCATTTGCGCGGCCACTATTTCGCCATCGCCAGCATCGCTTTTGCCGAGATCATCCGCACCCACTTCAACAACTGGAAGCTCATCGGCGCCGCTGAAGGCCTCAGCACCCCGTTCACCGGCGCGGGCCTCGTCGCCTTCCAGTTCAGCTCGAAGACGCCCTATTACTTCATCGCGCTCGGCTTTCTCGCGATTGCGCTGGTGGTCTGCTGGTGGGTCTCTACCTCGCGCATGGGTTATTACTTTCGCGCTATCAAGGAGAGCCACGATCTGGCGATGGTGCTCGGCATCAGCTTCGTGCGCTACCGGCTCATCGCCATCATGATCAGCGCCTTCCTCTCGGCGGCGGCCGGCACCTTCTATGCGCAATACGTTCTCTATCTCGACCCGGAGAGCGTGCTGGTCCTCTCCATCTCGACGCAGATCGTGCTCGTCTCCATGCTGGGCGGGGCAGGCTCGCTCTTTGGCCCGGTGATCGGCGCGGCCATCTTGATTCCGCTCTCCGAGATCACCCGCATCAAGCTCGGCGAGAAGGGCACCGGCGTCGACCTCATCATTTACGGCGCGCTGATTACCCTGATCTCGGTCTACCAGCCGAACGGCGTCTGGGGTTTCCTCGCCAGGCTCGGCATCACGCGCACCCCCAAACAGGCGGGCCCGCCATGACCACGCCTCTCTTGGACGTTCGCGGCGTCACCAAGAGGTTTTCAGGACTCGTCGCCAACGACGACGTCTCCTTCTCGGTCAATGAAGGCGAGTTCGTCAGCATCATCGGCCCCAACGGCGCCGGAAAAAGCACCCTCTTCGCCTGCATCACCGGGTTTCAAAAGCCGAACGCCGGGAGCATCAAGTATCAGGGAAAGGAGATCGCGGGGCTCAAGGCGGATCATATCTGCCGGCTGGGGATCGCGCGCACCTTCCAGATCGTCGCGGTCATCGGCGAAATGACCGTGCTGGAGAACGTGATGACCGGCTGCTTCCTGCGCGCTCCGCGGCGGAGCGAGGCGCGGCGAAAGGCGGAGGAGGTGCTGGGCGTCGCCGGCCTCGCCGACAAGAGCCAGCTCCTCGGCACCGCGCTGACCATCGCCGACAAGAAGCGGCTGGAAGTGGCGATGGCGCTCGCTACCGAGCCCAAGCTCTTGATGTTGGACGAATCGATGGCCGGGCTGACCAAGGTCGAATTGCAGGAGATCATCGAGCTCTTGAAAGCGGTCCGCAAACGCGGCGTCACGCTGGTCATCGTCGAGCACGTGATGGAAGCAGTGATGCAGCTCTCCGACTGGGTCATCGTGCTCAACTCCGGCAAGAAGATCCTCGAGGGAACGCCGCGCGAGGTGGTGTCGAACCCGCAAGTCATCCAGGCCTACTTGGGGGAGCGCTACCGTGCTTGAGTTCGACCACGTCTCGGTAGGCTACGGAGATCTGCAGGTCATCCAGGACGTCTCGTTCAAGGTTAACGAGGGCGAGGTGGTGAGCCTCGTCGGCTCCAACGGCGCGGGCAAGACCACCATCCTGCGCACCATCGCCGGGCTGCTCCATCCCAAGAAAGGCGAGATCCGGCTCAACAAAGAGCCCATTCACCGGACCCCAGCTTATGACATCGTCAAGAAGCGCGTGGCGATGTGCCCGGAAGGCCGGCAGCTCTTCGGCAGGCTCTCGGTCTGGGACAACCTCATGCTCGGCGCCTATACGCTGACCGACGAGGATCAGATCCAGAAAACGCTGGAGAACGTCATCAAGCTCTTCCCCATCCTGAAAGATCGGCGCGAGCAGCGGGCGGAAACGCTCTCCGGCGGCGAGCAGCAGATGCTCGCCATCGGGCGCGCCTTGATGTCGAACCCGAAGCTCCTGATGTTGGATGAACCGTCGCTGGGCATCATGCCCAAGCTCGTGTCGGAGATCTTCAACATCATCGGCAGCATCCGCAATCAAGGCATCACGGTGTTCCTGGTGGAGCAGAACGTCTTCGAGGCCCTGGAAGTATCCGACCGCGCCTATGTGCTGCAGACCGGGCGCATCGTGCTCGAAGGCAAGGGCAAGGACCTGCTCAGCTCCGACCTCGTCCGCGAGGCCTACCTCGGCTCCGCCGGCATCGTCTGAGCGAGGCTTCGGATCAACCACGGAGCGATGGAGACCAAGAACTTCGAGGGTTTCCGGACCTGCACTTGGTGGTGGTGGGCGGGAGCGCTCCACTAGCTCGTCCGCCCGCGACCGCACTTCCCACCTCGGCGCAACCCGCGAGTTGCGCGCCCATGACAGTGTGGTGCATTCTGGCGAGCGTCCGGTCGTCCGGACGTCGACATGACTTTCGCCATTGCGGCCGTCCTCTTGGACACCAGCCGGCGCTACGCTAGGCACCTCCGCAATCCGCGGTTCAAACGCCGCATGGGGCTGACGTGAACCACACTCTGATCCGCTCGGCTCGCCTCTCGTTCTGCGCGATCGCGCTCGCTGCCGGCTGCTCGGTCAACGAGGCCGGCAAGATCCCCTGCGGGGACGCCAACAACTGTCCGACCGACTACGGCAGGTGCAGCAAGGCCGGCTTCTGCGTGGTCGGCACGCAACCAGCGGCACTGGTGAAGGACTCGGGCGACGTGCAGTCTGCGATTGCCGGCGACGCTCTCGCGAGCCCGCTGGTCGTCGAAGTGCAAGATACGAACGGCGACCCCGTTCCGGGCATCACCATCGCCTGGGCTGTCCAATCCGGCGCAGGCAGCGTCTCGACTGCGAGCAACACCACCGGCCCCGACGGAAAGGCCTCTCTCCCCGCCACGCTCGGCAAGATCGTCGGCGCCAACAGCTTCACCGCAACCGCGGCCGGCCTCACCAATTCGCCCGCAACGTTCACCGCGACGGGCGTCCCGGGCCCGGCGGCGAGCTTCCAGGTCAGCTTCCCAATCAGTGTGGCCACGCACATTCCGCACAGCGCAACGGTCACTGCCCAGGACAAGAACGGCAACTCCACGAGCTTCAATGGCACGGTCAACGTAATCGCAGGAACAAGTGACAACGGAATAGGCGCCGTCCTGCCACAGACTTTCCCGCTTTCCATCGCCGCAAACGGCTCGAGCACCGTCACGGGCATCACGTTCGCCACCGCCAGGCTTGGCCAATCGATCACCATCACCGACACGGCCAACGCGCTGCTGAAGGGCACGCAGGCTGCCATCACGGTGACCGCCTTGGCGAGCACGACGGCGGTTGTGGCTGCCCCGAATCCTTCGGTCTTCGGTCAGAGCGTGACCTTCACCGCCACGGTGGCGCCTGCGAGCGGCGCGACCGGCGTCCCGACCGGCACGGTGACTTTCTCCGCCGATGCCACCCAACTCGGGGTAGCCGTCGGCCTCACGGGCGGCAACGGCCACATCAACATCTCCACGCTCTCGGTGGGCACCCACCAGATCACGGCGAACTATTCGGGCGACAC
>Ga0105856_1001234_pt1 | contig 11218 bp, 9 predicted proteins | sample OrgsoiDNA_201060_FD_89681 | JGI IMG/M metagenome (GOLD analysis project Ga0105856, IMG submission 89681) | Permafrost soil microbial communities from the Arctic, to analyse light accelerated degradation of dissolved organic matter (DOM) -... | ecosystem: Environmental > Terrestrial > Soil >...
AAAAAAGCCCGCACAAGGCGGGCAAAATAACAGGGTTCTACAGGGGTTTTCTACACAGGGACATCACACAACTTCTTGATGGCTCTACGTTACCAAACGCTCTGTATGGTTTTGTCATCGCTCGGTAAGGTTAGGGCAGAAGTTGTAAAAACCGGCGATAGAAACCTGCTTTGTCATCATCGTGCGTCTGCTGGCGCTACAGTACTTCCATCAACAGCGCCATCACGTAGCCAATCGCCATCGAACCGCCCGCCATCGTTAACCAGAATAATGTGGCTTTCATCCTACCCTCCATGGAGTGGGGCTGCATTGCCCCGGTCTTTATCCGCCAGAATGCTCAGCATTCGGGTTGCGACATATTGATTTCACGAAGTGATGATAACAAACCTGGTTTCTTCGTGAATGAATGAGTGGCAATCTTTTGACCTGACGCGGCCTTTGGGCAGATGACTGTCGGAATGAAATCAGTTCAGGGTATCTGCGGGGGCTGATAATTTGCTGTGTGCGCTGGAATCGAGAGTGGTTGTGCGCGGCTGGCCGCCTTCATGGGCTTTACGGCTCAGTTCTGATGCAACATCCCGGGCGGTGGATGGCTGGGCGGCAACACTGTTAAAGGCAAGGGTGCTAATAATCAAAGTAAAAAGTACGGCGGCAGTGCGGTTCATTAATACGTGTCCGGTCAAAATAAGAGTCAATGATGCAGAGGACAGCGTGCAGTGAAAACGATTTAAACAATAAGAAACGGGAGCGAATTATGCTCCCGTTCATCATTTTAATGGCTTGGAATAACTGCCCTATGCGTGCTGTAGCGCATTATGCACTTGCTCGGATTTTTTCGGTAGGCGAATTGTGGCAGAGAGCACTAAAGAGACCAGCAGCAGAACCGTGATGAAGGCGAAGGTCACAACGAAGCCACCGAACACGGAGGCAATCAGCGAACCCATCACGCTGCCGATACCAAAGCCCAGATACAGCAGTCCGTAGTTTTTGGTCAGGTTATTCAGACCAAAGAAGTCGCTGACCAGTGACGGATACACCGTGATTGTGCCGCCGAAGCTGAAGGCGACGCAGGCTACGGAAATAAAGAACAGGGTTTCATTCATGCTGGAGAACAGCAGAATGCTCATGCCGACCAGTGAAATCACCTGCGCCATAGAGATCACGCGGATGCGGGCCATTTTATCAGATAGCACACCAAGGATCAGGCGTCCGCTCAGGTTGGCAATCGCGATGACGGTCACGGCATTAGCGGCGGTAATGGCATTCAGGTGCACCATGCCTTCGCCGATATCTTTCGCCACACCAATGACATACAGACCGCTCATGCAGGAAGTCAGGAACATGAGTGCCAGCATCCAATACTGCGGCATACGTACGGCTTCTGCCAATGTGAAGTCTCGGCTGCTGGTCAGGTTGTCTTCATCACAGGTGACGGTTTGCGCTGCCTGTTTCGGTGCGTCCGTCATCATCAGACCACCGATAATAATCATCACCATCGCCATCACACCCCAGATGATAAAAGTGTTTTCCAGCGAGTTGACCGCCAGTAAATGACCACAGATGAATTTGAAGCCCAGACTGCCAAGGCCGTAAGCCCCGATGGCGCAGGCGGAGATCATACCTTTACGCTCAGGGAACCATTTCACGCAGTTGGAGAGGGTCATCAGATACCCGGCACCGTCGGCCAGACCGACCAGCACACCGGCGCTGAGGTAAAGCATGATGAGATTGTTTGAATGAGCCGTGAGGGCAAAACCGACTGCCATCATCACGCCGGCCGCCATGGTGACTTTCTTCACGCCGAAACGGTCCTGAAGTTTACCGGCGACGGAGGAAGCAATCGCCAGGCCGAGGCTCAGCAAACCAAAGGAGAACGCCACGCGGCTGATCGGCTCATCGAGTTTTTGCGACAACTGCCCGTTAAACAGGCTCCAGGTATAAACGGAGCCCAAAGCAAACTGGGTAATGATGGTGCCGAAGAGCGTCAGCCAACGGGTACGGTTGTAATTCTGCATGCCTGATTTGTCACTCATAATGGGGTCTCCCGAGCGAAGTAAAGTCAATTAATCTGTTTGTATGATAAATGGATCTTCGCGTAGCGATCCGTTTGCGGCATGAGATGCCTCCGTGCAGGAATGAAATGCATTGGCAGAGGTATGAACAGCGTTTCTGAGCGCGAAATGGAGTGAAAATTGCAGTTAAAACGGCCCTTCAGCCCAGTCTGGGCGCGGGTTTTGTTTGATCTGGGTCATGAATTGTGAGATTAGTTTTGGATCTTTCACATTCCCGTCGGACATGAATATTTTTTCGCCAGCCTCTTCCCATCAAAAACGCAGGTGATAGGATGTGCCGCAACTTTCATGTTGGGAATATTCTTATGTTCAGGTTGGGTGCTTTGATGGCGGTTTTACTGGCGTTCACTCCCTTTTCAGCCTCCGCGGTCACGGCGTATAAATGTGTGCTGACACACAACGTACAGGCAGCGGACGGGACGGAAACGGCGGATGTGGTCAATAAAGAGGCGCATGTCTTTGATGCCGGGAATACTTTCACCTTCTCTCCGGACGGGACCAAAATGATCACCAGCCCCGAGTTGACTGATATTATCGGGCAGAATAACCAGCCCATGAAGGCCGGAGCCGAAGACAACCTGATGTATATTCACGTGAAAAATAGCTTCGTGGTTGCCACTGAGACCGAAGGTTATGTCTATGGCGACTGTGTGCAGGTCAGCACCAAATAGCCGCACAGCGCGGACAGACAGAACCCGGCCACTGTGCCGGGTTTTTTTATTATCCTGTGACAGCACAAGCAAAGTATTCATAAATAGAAACATTACTGCCACATCATTAGCACACTTCTGATAGTCGCTTCCGCACTTAGGGGCTAGACTTGCGCACTTTTCATCACTGCGTTTTCTCCCCGCGTAAGAAACTGACCAGAAAGGTACTTGCCCGCTTATGGCCCTACTTAACGACGAAATTCGTGACCATACCGCCGAGGCCGTCCTTTTCGTCCGCCGTGCCGTCATTGCCTTTGTGGTTGTGGTGCTGCTTTCGGCAATTCTGGTCTTCAACCTGTATCATTTGCAGGTCGGGATGCATGATTTCTACCAGACCCGCTCCAATCAGAACGACATCAAAATGCTGCCTATCGCCCCAAGCCGCGGGCTAATCATGGATCGTAACGGGGTGATCCTGGCGCAAAATATCACCCTGTATCAGATTGAAGTGATCCCCGGCAAAGTGGATGACCTCAAAGCCACCCTGCAGGCACTGACGCCCATCGTCGATCTGACCAAAGATGATATTGATGCTTTCCATGATGCGATGTACCACGGGCGAAAATTCGCTGAGATCCCGCTGAAATTGGCGCTGACCGAAGTGGAAGTCGCGCGGTTCTCAGTAAACCAGTTCAATTTTCCCGGTGTGTCGATCAGCACTTATCAGCAGCGGCAATATCCTTATGGTGCGGAACTGGCTCACGTGGTGGGTTATGTGTCGAAAATCAACGACAAGGATGCGAAGCGGCTTGATAAGGAAGGCATTGCAGAGAACTACGCCGCAGACCACGATATTGGTAAGCAGGGCGTAGAGAAGTATTACGAGAATATCCTGCACGGCCACACCGGCTACCAGGAAGTAGAAGTCGATAACCACGGCCACGTGGTGCGCTTGCTGCGTGAAGTGCCGCCACAGGCGGGTCAGAACATCTATCTGACACTGGACCTTGGCTTGCAGCAGTACATCGAAAAAGTGCTCAAAGGCCAGCGGGCGGCAGTGGTGGTGATGGATCCGCGCGACGGCGGCATTAAGGCGATGGTCTCCAGCCCGAGTTATGATCCGAATCCGTTCGTGAACGGCATCTCCAGCAAACAGTACAGCGCGTTGCTGAAAAACCCGGATCTGCCTCTTATTAACCGCGTGACGCAGGGGCTCTATCCGCCTGCATCAACCGTCAAACCCTTTATGGCAACGTCTGCGCTGTTTGCCGGGGTGATCACGCCACAAACCACCTTCTTCGGCGCACCGACCTGGACGCTGCCGGGTACCGACCGTCATTACCGTGACTGGCTGAAAACCGGCCACGGTCTGCTCAACGTCACCAAGGCCATCGAAGAGTCCGCCGATACCTTCTTCTATCAGGTGGCTTATGAGATGGGGATTGACCGCATCCATGAATGGCTGACCAAATTTGGTTACGGCCAGTCTACCGGCATCGATCTGGACGAGCAGTACAACGGCGTGTTGCCAAGCCGCGACTGGAAGATGCGCATACACAAAAAAGGCTGGTATCAGGGCGATACGGTCTCCGTGGGCATCGGGCAGGGGTATTGGGTAGCAACGCCGATTCAAATGGTGCGGGCACTGAGTGCGCTGGTAAACAACGGTAAGCTGAAAACTCCACATCTGCTCTATTCCAGTAAAAGCGGAAAAGTGATCACGCCGTATGTTCAGCCGCCTGCGCCGCAAATTGCCGATCCGAAGTCGCCTATCTGGGGCATCGTGCGTAACGGCATGTTCGGCATGGCAAACTTCCCGAACGGGACCGGTTATAAACTTTTCCATACTGCGCCGTACCAGATTGCTGCGAAATCAGGGACATCGCAGGTCTTCAGTTTGCGTGAGAACCAGATCTATAACGCCAAAATGACCCCGATACGTCTGCGTGACCACATCTTCTATACGGCGTTTGCGCCTTATAAGAATCCCACAGTGGTGATGGCGCTGATCCTGGAGAACGGCGGCGGAGACGGCGTGGTGGCAGGCCCGACGGCCCGCGCGATCCTCGATCACATTTTCCTGCCGCCGGAAGTGGTGGCGAAGTGTGACCCGGCAAAAGTGGATAACCCGGCCAACTGTGAGCAGGACGTACCGGCACCTAATGCGCTGGGCTTTAGTGAACACTGATCTCCAGTACGGCCCGGATGCCTGCAACGTTGTAGGAAAATGACGACAAAGAGGGGTTTGAGGTGTCGCAAAAAGGTGACATTTAACCTATTGATTTAAAGTAAGTTAAATTTAACATCGATTATCTGTTGTTTTTTAGCGACGCTTTAGTGGGTTTGTATCTTAACGGTTGTGGTTTATTGGGGTTTGAGCAAAAATGAGAAATTAAATAATTGATTAAAACCAATGAATTAGAAATACCTTGTGAAAGTTGGCACATATTCTGCATAATACACGCAGTTGCTCATTCAATTAATTATGAAAGCCTGCGCTAATCCGCAATTAACGCCCATAATGCCCGAATGACGCCAAAGAAAGGTGCCTATCGTTCACCCCATCGATAATCGCGGCGAAAGCACGTTATCAAGCATCGAACGACACGTTGAGTGAGGCACCACCTTTTCCGGTTTGCTGAACGCCATAGAGGCGTTCAGCAATGCCAACTCCGTAAAGCCCTCTGTTATTTTTCCCGAATCCTCTGTAAACCCTCTTAATTCTGACTCTTTTCTGGCTGTAACTACGTTACTCAGTTAGCATTTACAGATCGCCAGAGAATGAGATAAAAGCGTTGAAAAGAGGAAGGATATTTCCCGGATCCCTGCGTCAGTTAGTACTGATGGCTTTCCTGCTCGTGCTGCTGCCGCTGCTGGTGCTCGCCTATCAGGCGTATCAAAGTCTTGACCACCTGAGCACGCAGGCCGCTGAAATCAACCGTACCACGCTGACTGATGCCCGTCGCAGCGAAGCGATGTCCGGCGTGGCGCTGGAGATGGAGCGCAGTTACCGCCAGTACTGCGTGCTGGACGATCCCACTTTATCCCGCCTGTACCAGACCCAACGCAAACGCTATTCCCAAATGCTGGACGCCCATGCGTCAGTGCTGCCTGATGTACGTTATTACCAGACGTTGCGCGCTCTGCTCACACAGTTAACCGATCTCAAGTGCGTGAATAATGCGCCAGACCCTGCGTCTTCCGGCGAGCTGGAGAATTTTGCCCGCTCCAACGCGGAAATGGTTCAGGCCACCCGCGAAGTGATCTTCTCCCGCGGCCAGCAGTTACAACGGGCAATTGCCGAACGCGGTCAGTTTTTTGGCTGGCAGGCATTGGTGCTGTTTTTACTCAGCGGCGCGCTGGTTTTGCTGTTTACCCGCATGATCATCGGCCCGGTGAAGGGCGTGGAGAGGATGATCAACCGTCTCGGTGAAGGGCGTCCGCTTGGCAATGCCGACAAATTTAAAGGCCCGCGCGAGATCCGCTCGCTAGCGCAGCGTATTGTCTGGCTGAGTGAGCGTCTGGCCTGGCTGGAATCCCAGCGGCATGAGTTTTTGCGGCATATCTCCCACGAACTGAAAACGCCGCTGGCCAGTATGCGCGAGGGCACCGAACTGTTACAGGATGAGGTTGCGGGGCCGCTGACGCCGGATCAAAAAGAGGTGGTGGCGATCCTCAATGACAGCAGCCGTCATCTGCAAACCCTGATCGAACAACTGCTCGACTACAACCGCAAACTGGCTGATGGCCCGACTGAAAAAGAGCGGGTTGATCTGCAGCAGATGATTGAAAGCGTGGTGGCGTCGAACAGTTTGCCTGCGCGGGCTAAGCATATTCGCAGCGAGGTGAGCATAGGTGCCAAATCCTGTTGGGCAGAGCCGACCTTACTGATGCGGGTACTGGATAATCTCTACTCCAATGCGGTGCACTATGGCGCTGAATCCGGTACCATTTGGATCCGCAGTCAGCAGCTGGAAAACCGGGTGATTATTGATGTCGCCAACAGCGGCACCCCCATTCCAGATGCCGAACAGACGATGATTTTCGAACCTTTTTATCAGGGAAGTCAGCAGCGTAAAGGCGCTGTCAAAGGCAGTGGTTTGGGGCTGAGTATTGCACAGGACTGCATACGCAGGATGCGTGGTGAATTAAGACTGGTGACCGTTGAGGGCGCCGACGTCTGTTTTCGTATTGAATTGCCATTAACTGCTGAGAAAAACCCATAAATGATCTCATCTTCATGCAGGAGCGCCTGATGGGCGCAGTGACTCCTTTTTTATTGCCACTTCAGCAATGGCTGAATGCCACTTTTCGTCGTGCCGCGCTGGCGCTGGTTGCCGTACCGGCCTTGCTGGTGGGGTGTACGCCGCATTCGCCCAGTGATACCTATTACCGCCCAGTCGAGGATATGATCCCGACCACGAAAGTGGTGGATTTTCGCCTTGCGCCTTGCGAAACCTTATGGACACTGAATGACAGCGACGCCATGACCAACTCGCTTTACTGGCTGCGGGCGATGGATTGCGCCGATCGCATGAGCGATACGCAGGCCCGTTATCAGGCCCAGCAAATTAAGCCGGTAAGCTGGGATACCGTATTTAAGCAGAGCATTTTGATCTCCGGCACCGACCCGGATTTACAACAACGGCGCACCTTGCTTACGCAGGTGAATCAGTACCGTGCGCAGATACCGGGCGCTATCCGCCCGCTGGTGCAACTCTGGCGCGAACGCCAGACGTTGCAGGTGACGCTGGGCGATGAAAAAGGCCGTAACGCACGTCAGCAGGAAGTGGCTCAGAATAAGCTTGAGTTGATGACGCAGCAACACACTGCTCTTCAGGCGAGCCTGGCGGACACGCAGCGTAAACTGAAAAATCTGACAGATATCGAACGTCAGCTCTCCTCGCGCAAACAGATGCAAAATGATGTGCCGGACAGTGACAGTAGCGCGCCTTCACCCGTCAAACCGGAAGAGACCTACACGTCCCCGGACAGGGAGCAAAACAGACCATGACGCTACATAAAGCCGCCAACCTGCTGTTGGTCGATGACGATCCAAGCTTGCTGAAACTGCTGGGAATGCGCCTGACGAGTGAAGGTTTTCGGGTCACCACCGCCGAAAGCGGGGCGGAAGCTCTGCGCCTGCTCAACCGCGAACGCATTGATCTGGTGCTGAGCGATTTGCGCATGGACGAAATGGACGGTATGGCGCTGTTTGCCGAGATCCAGAAGCATCAGCCCGGTATGCCGGTGATTATTTTGACTGCGCACGGCTCGATCCCAGACGCCGTGGCCGCCACCCAACAGGGCGTGTTCAGTTTCCTGACCAAACCCGTTGACCGCGATGCGCTCTACAAAGCCATAGATGCGGCGCTGGCGCTCTCATCCCCGGCCGGAGACGAAAGCTGGCGCGAAGCCATTGTCACCCGTAATCCGGCGATGATGCGTTTGCTCGAACAGGCCAATATGGTGGCGCAGTCTGACGTCAGCGTACTGATTAACGGCCAAAGCGGCACCGGCAAAGAGGTGCTGGCACAGGCCATTCACGCTGCCAGCCCGCGCGGCAAAAAGGCCTTTACCGCCATTAACTGCGGTGCGTTGCCGGAGCAACTGCTGGAGTCTGAACTGTTCGGTCATGCCAAAGGTGCCTTCACCGGTGCCGTGAGCAGCCGCGAAGGGTTGTTCCAGGCCGCCGCCGGTGGCACGCTGTTTCTTGATGAGATCGGCGATATGCCGCTGTCGTTACAGGTCAAGCTGTTGCGGGTATTGCAGGAGCGCAAGGTGCGTCCGCTCGGCAGTAATCATGATATTGACGTCGATGTGCGCATCATTTCGGCCACTCACCGTAACCTGCCGAAGGCGATGGAGAAGGGCGAGTTCCGCGAAGATCTTTTTTACCGGCTGAATGTCGTCAGTCTGAAATTGCCAACGCTCACCGAGCGCGCGGAAGATATTCCGCTGCTGGCGGTGCATCTGCTGCGGGTTTCTGCGTTACGTCATAAACCTTTTGTGCGCAGTTTTTCTACCGATGCCATGAAGCGGCTGATGGCCGCCAGCTGGCCGGGCAATGTCCGTCAACTGGTGAATGTTATCGAGCAGTGCGTGGCGCTGACGTCAGCGCCGGTCATCAGCGAAGCATTGGTCCAACAGGCGTTGGAAGGGGAGAACACGGCGCTGCCGACCTTCGTCGAAGCCCGCAATCAGTTTGAACTGAATTACCTGCGCAAGTTACTGCAGATAACCAAAGGCAACGTCACGAACGCGGCGCGTATCGCCGGACGCAACCGTACCGAATTTTACAAGCTGCTCTCCCGCCATGAACTGGAAGCTGCCGACTTTAAAGAGTGATAACTCTGCTCTGCTACTATGATACCTTTAGCGCCTGCCTGTACGTTGATGACGGCAGCGCGAATGTGAACCATGCTGCCGCTCAGGAAAGGCGGAGAGCAAATGAATGATGATAAGGGTCCGCCATGAAGAAAATTGATGCGATTATTAAGCCGTTCAAACTTGACGACGTACGCGAAGCGCTGGCTGAAGTCGGGATCACGGGGATGACCGTCACGGAAGTGAAAGGTTTTGGGCGTCAGAAAGGCCATACCGAGCTGTATCGCGGCGCGGAATACATGGTGGATTTCCTGCCAAAAGTGAAGATTGAGATCGTGGTGGCTGACGACATCGTAGACACCTGCGTCGAAACCATCATGACCACCGCGCAGACCGGTAAAATCGGCGACGGTAAAATCTTTGTCTTCGACGTTGCCCGCGTCGTGCGTATCCGTACCGGTGAGCAGGACGAAGAAGCGATCTGATTCGCGGTTGCGGATTGGAATCGAAAAAGGCTGACATTGCGTCAGCCTTTTTGCTTTTTAACCGTTCATGCTTAAATGACTTTATGCGGGCCGAAGCATTCGTAGTGAATTCTCTCGTCGCTGATGTTCATCGCCAGCAGCTGTTTCGCCGCGAACTGCATAAAGCCGACCGGGCCGCACAGGTAGCATTGGGTCGCCGGGTCAGCCAGCTGGCTTTGCAGCTTGCCGAGATCCATCAGGCCCGGATACTGATAATTTTCGCCCGGCAGATCGATTTCCTGCGGCAGGTTATACCATACATGGTTTTCCAACTGCGGCAGGCGTGCGCCGAGCGCTTTCACTTCGGCGGCAAAGGCGTGAACTGCGCCATTTTCTGCCGCGTGGATCCACTGCACCGGTGCCTGATGGCCGCCCTTTGCCAGCACATTGAGCATACCGAGCATCGGCGTCTGACCCACACCGGCTGAGATCAGCGCCACCGGCGTGTGCGGGCTGACATCAAGAAAGAAATCCCCGTGCGGTGCGGCGAGGTGAACGATATCCCCCTGCTGCGCGCGGTTGTGCAGGAAGTTCGATACCGCGCCCTGATCTTCACGTTTCACCGCGATGCGGTAAGTTTTGCCGTTCGGTGCCTGGGTCAGGGAATATTGACGGATTTCCTGATTTTCCAGCGAAGCGTCGCGGATATAGACCGCCAGATACTGCCCCGGCTGGAAATCCACCACCGGCAGGCCATCGACAGGCTCCAGCACGAAAGAGGTGATCAGGCTGCTTTGCGGCTGTTTTTCCGCGATGCGGAATTCGCGGGTGCCGCTCCAGCCGCCGGCTTTCTCTGCGCTTTCCTGATAAATATCGGCTTCGCGGTGAATAAAAACGTTCGCCAGTACACCGTACGCTTTGCCCCAGGCATCCAGCACTTCCTGACCCGGACTGAACATTTCATCCAATGTGGCAATCAGGTGCCCGCCGACGATGTCGTACTGCTCGGGTTTGATGGTGAAACTGGTGTGTTTCTGCGCAATACGTTCTACTGCTGGCAGCAGAGCCGCCAAATTTTCAATGTTGGTGGCATAGGCGCAGATGGCATCAAATAGCGCCTGACGCTGATCGCCATTGCGCTGATTGCTCATATTGAAAATGTCTTTCAGCTCAGGGTTATGAGCAAACATGCGGTCATAGAAATGTGCGGTGAGTTTCGGACCCGTGGCGGCCAGCAAAGGAATGGTGGATTTAACAGTCGCGATAGTTTGAGCATCAAGCATGGTGTTCTCCTTTTCCCTTCTTCCTTGAAGTTAATCTGTTGCCACTCCAATGTCTCTGGGGATTTTGTTTAAAGATGTATTTTTAATGCATCTTATAGAAAACGACGTTTTCTGTAAATACCCTTGTGCGTGTTAAGGATTTGTTAACCGTGGGCGCGCAGTCACAAAGCTGAAAAATATGCATGTCGTGCTGAAGAAATCTCCCTTGATTACGCAGAGTGTTTAGCAGATCAAAGCCTTGCTACCACTGGAGCCAATCGTTTGCCTAAAAACCTTTAACTGACCCTATCCGCAGGCGGCTTAAACATTTACACTGTGGCGCAGAACCCGGAAGGGGCATTTAATTTTTAGTTTGTTGAGTCAGGAGATGCAGATGTTAAAGCGTGAAATGAACATTGCCGATTATGATGCTGAGCTGTGGG
>Ga0105856_1001236_pt1 | contig 11208 bp, 7 predicted proteins | sample OrgsoiDNA_201060_FD_89681 | JGI IMG/M metagenome (GOLD analysis project Ga0105856, IMG submission 89681) | Permafrost soil microbial communities from the Arctic, to analyse light accelerated degradation of dissolved organic matter (DOM) -... | ecosystem: Environmental > Terrestrial > Soil >...
GCATGACCCTCAGGAGATCGGCGCTCATCGAAGACGGCACGACCCCGTCCCGCTCTCCCCAGAACACGAGCACCGGCCGGCCGCCGGCCGCCACCCGTGCCATCTCCGGTTCCTGATCCAGCGTCGCGTTGCTCACGATCGTCGACCGCTGCGCGCGCCGGAAGCCGCGATAGCGCATCTGCACGCGATAGCGATCCGGCCAGTCCGGGAAGTGCTCGGGGTGCAGGAAGTCACCCCACTGCGACTCCGGCCACCAGCGCTCTTCGTACGCGGCCATCGTGAAGTTCCACAGGAACAGTGACGGCCCGGCCGTCTGCACCGTCGGCGGCACCGGCATCGCCTCGAATCCTTTCTGCCGCAGCCGGCGCGGATCCTGTTCCCGGCTGAGCGCGGCGCCGCGCCGGAACGCCGGACCGACGAAGACGAGCGATCGCACGCGCGCCGGATAGCGATCCGCGAAGCTGGTGATCACGGAGGCGCCGAACGCGAGGCCGCCGAAATGCGCCGGCTCCGTCACGCCGAGCGCGTCGAGCAGGTTCGCGAGCTGCCGCACGTAGAGCTCCTGCGTGTACGCGACATCGGGCCGATCGGAATAGCCGCGGCCGTAGTAGTCATAGCGCACGACGCGAAAGCCTTCGCGCGACAACGCGGCGAACGTCGGATCCCACACGTAGTACGGCTCGCTGATGCCTGCCGCCAGCACGACCAGCGGCGCCCCCGCGGGTCCGCTCATCTCATAGTGCACGTAGCCGTCGGCGAGCTTGATGAACTGACCAGGCGCCGCCGCCCGCGCGGCCTCGTCCATCTCCGCGCGCTCGGGATCCGCGACGAGATACACGCCGCCGACGGCCGCGGCGACGGCGAGCGTCCAGGCGGCGAGCGTACCCCAGTGCGGCAGCGCCGCCTCCGGCCACCACCACGCCGGCCGGAGCAGGGTCAGCTTGTCGCGAGCGCCGTCGCGCAGCTCTGGCCACAGCATCACTGCCGCGGCGATGGTCCAGATTGTGCCGAGCCGGATCGGCCGGGTGACCGCGGCAATCGCGGCCGGATCGAATGGCAGGCCGTTGTTTCCCGTCACGGCGTACTGGAGCAGCAGCAACGCGGCCAGCGATCCCAGCAGCAGGTAGCGCCGGCGTTCGGCGAGCACGGTGATCAGCTGCGCCGTCGCGATCACCACGACCGGCATCATCACGCCGAACAGGCGCGCCGTGTCGGTTGCGAGCAGGCATGCGATCGCCGCGGCTCCGAACAGGCACAGGAACATCGGCGCCGCTGCGCGGAACGCGGCGACAGGAAGCAGGGCCAGACCGAGCAGCGTGACGCCGAGCTCCCAGCCGAGGACGCTGCGGATGTCGCGCGTGAAATTCGAGAGCTCGCGCAGGTGCCAGATCGCGATGCTCGCCGGATCGATCGGGTACGACACCGGCGGGCCCCAGAGGACGCTGCGCTCGACGAGCAGCACGATGGCGCCGGCAATCGTCAGCGTGACGCCACGCTTGACGTGGCGCGCGCACCAGAGCGGCAGGATGAACCAGGTCACCTCGCGCGCGAAGAGGCCGCAGAGGCCGGCCGCCGCAAACAGCCAGAACCGATCGTCGGCGAACGCGCAGAGCATCGCCGCGATGATCAGCAGACCGAACCCTTCCACCAGGAACGGGTGGAAGTAGTTCACGAGGTGCGACTCGAAGACGAATGGCAGCGCCAGCGCGCACGCTGACGCGGCGGCGTTGAGGCCGAGGCGCCGGCACGTGACGAGGATCAGGAAATAAAACACCGCCAGCGACGCGTACGTGGTGGCCGCGAGGTCGGCCGTCCCGCCGAACGGCAGGAAGCCGGCAAGCCATGGCACGAGCACGCGAAAGCGGTAGGGCGCGGCGATGCTGTGAATCGACCAGGGCAGGTTGCCCCCGTACCAGTGACAGCGGCAGAGCATCGACAGGTAGTACTCGGCCATCACCGCGTCGCCGTAGTGCGCCGGGTTCGCCCGGGCGCGCATCAGGAGCGCGATCCCGAGCGCCGTGAGCCCCAGCGAGGCCGCAGCGAAGAACAGGAGCGTCCGCCTGTCGACCGTTCGGATCATGGGGCGCGGGCGCGCTAGTTTGGCTGGGTTCGGGCGGCGCGGATCGCGACGCGGATCGCGTCGATCAGGGCGTCGGGCTCGCGCATGTGATCGGTGACCGTCACGAACGGCACGCCGCTCGGCCACGCGGCGCGCTGCAACGGCGACACGTCGCGGGCCCGCGCGACGATGACGTCGGGCAGCAGCGTCGAAATCACCGAGACCGCCTTGTCCATCGAATCGACGCGCGCGACGGCGAAGCGCAGCGTCGCGAGCAGCGTCTCGCACATGTCGCCGCTCGCCGCGTCTTCGTCGGCCACGAGGACGAGCGGGGCGAAGCCTGACGCGTCGGCGGGGCGCCGCCCGCCGCGCGGCTCTCTCCGCCGATCCGGTCCCTGGCGCAGTTCAGGCGTCATGTGGCCCCATCCTACGTCAGATCCAGCCTGATATCATGCGGGACGTGATCAGGGCGGTCCGAGTCGGCGCGCTGAGCGCGGCATCCGCCGTCCTGACGCTCGCGGTCGTGGTCCTCGCCGATCGGGTGGTCGCCGGCCGCTTCCTGCCGGAGCCGACGGTCATGTTTCCGCCGCACGACGAATTCCGGTATCACACGTACGAGTTTTCGGCGGTCGCGCGGACCAACGCGATGGGCTTCCGGGATCGCGAGTTCGGCGCGGCCCCGCCGCCCGGCGTCACGCGCATTCTCGCGATCGGCGACTCGTTCACCTACGGGTGGGCCGTTGAAAACGAGGAGCCGTGGCCCAAGGTCCTGGAGCGCCGCCTCGTCGCCGCCGGCGTGCGCGCCGAGGTCGCGAACCTCGGCATGCCCGGGGCCGATCCCGAAGACTACGCGGAGGTGGCAGAGCACCTGATCCCGCGACTGCATCCGGCGCTGACGATCGTGGCCGTGCTGCAGGGCGACGATCTCGCGCAGCTCGCGTACCATCCGGAGACCACGCAACCGCGCGAGCCTGCGTGGAAGGCGGTCGCGCACGCGCTCATCCCGAACCTGCTGGCGCTCCGCGCGCAGTGGCGCAACGGTCCCGCAGCGGACCGCTGGGCGCAGACCATCTGGAAGGAAGAGGCCGCAGAGGCGCTGGCCATGTACTCGGAACACGACCGCGCGCGCTTCGATGCGCTGAACGACGACGTACGGCGTGCGTTTCTGAGCGGCGACCTGAACCCCTCGCTCATGCAATTCGTGGTGGGCGAGCCGGCCCGGCTCGTCGAGGTCGACGACCCCGACGGCGCGGCGGCGCGATCGGCGATCGCGCGGATGGCGGGGTACCTGGCGTCCATCGGGCGCGTGGCGTCCGCGTACGGATCGGATCTGATCGTCGTGAGCGTGCCCTACGGTCCCTACGCGAGCGCGCGCGACTATCGGAACGCCGAGCACATCGGCTTCACGCTGACGCCGGACATGATCTCGTCAACGCGGGCCGACGAGGCGATCCGCCGCGCGAGCGAGCAGGCGGGCGTGCCGTTCGTCAGCGTCACGCCGGGGTTCCGGCAGGCGGCCGCGGCGCGCGAGCTGTTCTTCGCGCTCGACGGGCACTACACGCGAGCCGGGCACGACACCTTCGCGGCGCTGGTGGAGCCCGCCGTCGCGTCCCGCGTGTCAGGACTGCGCAATGCTGCCCGTTGAGCACGATGCGTTGATGGACGCCGCGCTGGAGCAGGCGCAGCGCGCGCGCGACGCCGGCGAGGTGCCGATCGGCGCCGTCGTGTCCCTGCACGGCGTCATCGTCGGGCGCGGATTCAACCAGCCGATCTCGTCGGGTGATCCGACGGCGCACGCGGAGATTGTGGCGATCCGCGACGCGGCGCGGCAGGTCGGCAACTACCGACTGACCGGCGCGGTCCTGTGCGTGACGATCGAGCCGTGCCTGATGTGCGTCGGCGCGCTGATCCATGCGCGCATCGGGACGCTGGTCTACGGCGCCGCGGAGCCGCGGACCGGCGCGGTCGTCTCGACCGTGCGCGGCGGCGAGTTGCCGGGCCACAACCACCGGTTCGAGGTCGTGTCGGGCGTCCGCGAGGACGCGTGCCGGAGCCTGATGCAGACGTTCTTCAAGGCGCGGCGTACGGTATGACCGTCTCAAATGCTAGAATCGGAGGTTCGGAGAGGTGGCTGAGTGGTCGAAAGCGGCGGTCTCGAAAACCGTTATAGTCGTAAGGCTATCTAGGGTTCGAATCCCTACCTCTCCGCCAACCTTCGCTCTCGATCCCACGCGAAGGTTCCGGCGCGTCGTGTTATCTTTACCAACACCTTCGACTGCATGACCATCGAATTGACACCAAGCGTCGGGCTTCTGCCCGCGGACTGGCCCAGCGCCGGTCCCATCGATCTGGCGATGCACGACCGTCCGCACGCGTCGTCGATGATGGAGTGGTGGTACGTCAACACGCATCTGACCGTCGCCGACGGCCGCCGATTCTCGTTGTTCGCCTCGTTCTTTCGCGTCGACGTGACGGAGGAGGGGGCGTCCGATCGCGCCTTCGCGCATTTTCTGACATGGGCGCTGGTCGACATCGACACCGGACGCTTTTTTCCGCATACGCTGCTCGATCCTCGTGCGCCTGACCTCGCGTTGAGCGATCTCGACAACGGACGCGGCCCGCGCGACGATCGTCTGGCGCGCGCGCTGCGCGAAGTCGTGGCCCGGGGGCGCGTGCCGCTGCCCGATCGCCTGCTCGCGCGCGCCGCGCAGGTGAACCTCACGCGTCTCGACCTCGACTACGACGGCAACCGCTTCACCAAGCGCGACGACGGATCGTACGACATCGAGCTGACCGGCACCGGCGCGCGCGAGGGCTGCCGTCTCCGCTTCACGCTCGCCAAGCCGGTGGTCCGCCACGGCGACGACGGCGTGGTGCGCGGCGTCAGCGGAGAAGAGATGTTCTATTACTTCTCCCCACGCTGCCGCGTCGACGGGTCGGTGATGGTCGACGGCGCATCGATCGCCGCGACGGGCACCGGCTGGTATGACCATGAATTCGGTGAGGCTGGCGCCACGCGATCGTCCGCCGACGACCCGAAGGTCGGGTGGAACTGGCTGGCCGTGCAGTTGGACAACGGCTGCGAGATCAGCGCGTACGACCTGTTCGAACGGGAGGACGCGTCGCACTCCCGCGGGCGCTGGGTGATCGTCGTCGATCCCGCCGGCGAGCGTCATGCCTACCGCGACTTCACCCTGCACGCGCGCGGTTCGTGGACGAGCACGAAGACCTTCAACGAATACCCGACGCGCTACGAGCTGCGGGTGCCCGCCGCCGGACTCTCGCTCGACGTCGCGGTCGCCATGCCCGGCCAGGAGATCCTGACGGTCATTTCCGCGCCGGCGTTCTGGGAGGGCGTGGTGACGGCCGCCGGCACGATGAACGGCGTGCCCGTGACGGGGCACGGCTTCGTCGAGCGCAGCGGCGTCAGCGTGGTCGACTCGACCGACGATTTCTTCGCGTCGGTCGGCCGTGAGACGCGCCGGGCCATCGATGTCCTGCTGCCGGATCCGCTGCCGGCCGAGCAGGCGCTCTGGTTGATCGGCGGCGAACGGCGCCGCCACTTCCTGGACGGCGTCGATCTCGAGCAGTACTCACGCACGGTCCTGCGGCCGATTCGCGAGATCATCCTGCGCGGCGGCAAGGCGTGGCGCTCGTACGGCGTCCTGGCCTGCATGGATCTCGTCGGCGGCGACTCGCAGCCCTTTGCACACTGGCTGGCGCTGCCAGAGCTGCTCCACGTCGGCTCGCTCATCATCGACGACGTGCAGGACGGGTCGGAGGTCCGCCGCGGTGGTCCCGCGTGCCACAAGATGTACGGCGACGCGCTCGCCATCAACGCCGGCTGCGCGAGCTATTTCCTCGCGCAGATTCCGGTGGGCGCGTCGGGCCTTCCGCCTGCGATGCTCGTGCGCATCTACGAGGCCTACTTCGAGTCGGTCCGCGCGGCGCACGCCGGACAAGCGATCGACATCGACGGGCTGGCGGGGCTGCTGCCGGACGTGGTCGACACCGGCGACGCCACGTGGCTCGAGCGCCGCGTCCTCGCGACGCACCGCCTGAAGTCGGCCGCCCCCGCCGGCGCGCTCGCGCGCATGGCGACGCTCATCGGCGGCGGCACCGACGAGCAGTCCGAGGGCGTCGGCAGCCTGTTCGAGTCGTTCGGCGTGGCGTTCCAGATCATCGACGACGTCTTGAACCTGCGCGGGTTCGAGCAGGATCGCAAGAGCCGCGGCGAGGACATCACCGCCGGCAAGATCACGGCGCCGATCGCCAAGGCGATGGGCCGCCTGTCGCGCGACGAGCGGCGCACGCTGGTGTCGATCCTGGCGTCGAAGCCGGCCGATCCGGCCGTGATTCGCGAGGCGGTCCTCCTCGTGGACGGCTGCGGCGCGCTCGACGCGTGCGAGCTCGAGGCGCGCGAGCTCGTCGAATCCGCGTGGACGCTCCTCGACCCGCTCGTGCCCGATTCGCAGTTCAAGATCCGTCTGCGCGCGTTCGGGTGGTTCGTCCTCGATCGTTACTACTGATGGACGCGGCCGACCTGTCCGTCGGGTCCGCTGACGAAGGGCACCACGCGCCGTCGGCCGATCCGCTGTGGAGTGGGTCGCTCTACCTGAACTTCGCCGCCAGAGACGGCGTCCTCGGCGGCTTCGTGCGGTTCGCGCGGCATCCGACGCGCAAACAGACCGAAGCGCTGATCTGCGTCTACCTGCCGGGCGGCGGCATCGGCATCAACCTGATCTACGACGTGTTCGAGCAGCCCGACGAGCGCACGACCCGCGCGGGCGCCGCCGCGTTCGTCTGCGTCGATCCGCTGAAGCACTGCCGCGTCACCTTCGACGGCGAACTGTTCGTCTTCACCGATCCCGCGCTCGTCGCCGGCGCCCTGCGGCCGGACGCACCGAAAATGCCGGGGCGGCGCGTCCGCTTCGAGCTCGACGCGATCGGCATCCATCCGCCATTTTTCTACCCGGGCTACAAGAAAGTCGAAGAGGGGCCGAACCATCATCCGCGCGCGCCGTTCGGGTTCACGCGGAAGCTGAAGCGCATGATTCGGCGCCCCGCCGAAATCCTCTCGGCGCTCAACATGCGCCAGGCGCGGCACTACGAGCAGTCGATGATCGTCCGCGGCTCGGTGGTCATCGACGGCGAGCCTCTCGACTTCGACGGCACGGGCCACCGCGATCATTCGTGGGGGCCGCGCGACTGGATGCCGTCGGAGCGCTGGCGATGGCTCACCGGCGAAGTGGACGGGATGGCCTTCAACGCGATGTACCTCACGATCGCCGGCAGCCACGTCACCAACGGCTACGTGTGGAAAGACGGCCGCTTTGCGTCGGTCGACCAGCTCCGCCTCGAGTCGACATTCGACGACACCGGCCTCGGCGCGCGGACGCTCTCGGCCGAGCTCACCGCCGGCGGTGTGACGTACGCGATCACCGGGGAGACGCTGATGAACGTGCCGCTGCCGATCGTCGGCGATCACTTCTTCACGATCTACAACGTCGGCCGGACGCGGTATCGATGCGGCGATCGGACGGGCTGGGGCGTCGCGGAGTTCGTCGAGCGGCTCGACCCGTGATCATCCCGCTCGCCAGTCCCGCCGCGCGCGACCACGCGAGCGCGGGCGGCAAGGCGCGTACGCTGGCGCGCCTGCTCGCGGCGGGCTTTCCCGTTCCCGATGGATTCGTCGTCACCGCGCCGGAAGACGCGCACGCCGGCGAACTGGCCGAGCGCCTGACGGCGCTCGAGGCGCGCGGCGGTTCCGGCGCGCGATTCGCCGTGCGGTCATCCGGCCAGGCCGAGGACTCGGCCGCCGCCAGCTTCGCCGGCCAATTCGAGACCGTGCTCGGTGTCCGGGGGCTCGGGGACATCTCCCGCGCGATCGAGCGCTGCTTCGCATCGTTTACCAGCGGCCGCGCGAATGCCTACCAGCGCGCCGTTGGCGTGCGCGAGACGGGCGGCGCGGTCATCGTCCAGCAGCTCGTCGAGGCGGAGGCCGCTGGCGTCGCGTTCACGCTCGATCCGGTGACCGGCGCGTGTGATCGGGTTCTCGTCGATGCCGCGTCCGGCCTTGGCGACGCCGTCGTCGGCGGCCGCGTGACCCCGGACGGCTTCGTCGTCTCGAAGACGAGCGGCGAGATCCTCGAGCGGCGCGTGGCGAACGCGCGTCCGTGCCTGAACGAGGACGCGGTGCGCGCGGTGGCGGCGCTGGCGCAGCAGGTCGACGCGCACGAAGGCGCGCCGGTGGACATCGAGTGGGCGTGGCAAGACGGCCGTGCATATCTGCTGCAGGCGCGTCCGATCACCGGGGTGCTGCGCGCGGCGGATGGCGGCGCGCCTCCGGCCGACTGGACGCCGGAGCTCAACACCCGGATCGATCCGCGGTTTCCGCTGTACTCGAACGGCAACGTGGGGGAGATTCTGCCCGGCTGCGTGACGCCGCTGACCTACAGCTTCTTCTCGCGAGGCGTCGAGCGCGCGTTTCGCGACGTGTGCGAGTCGGTCGGTTCGATGCCCGACGTCGGGCCGGACCCGGTCGTCGTCGGCTTCTTCTTCCATCGCGTCTACCTGAACGTCTCGTATTTCATGACGGCGGCGGACAACTCGCTGGGCGCGACCCGCGACACGGCGTACGAAGAGCTCATCGGGCCGGCGCCGGAGCGGCATCCGGCGTGGAAGGCGGGCGATCTGCTCCCGTGGCGCCTGTGGCGCGGATTCCGCATCATCGGCCGCTATCTCGCGATGCAGGGCCGGCTCGACGCCGACATCGCCGCATCGCACGCGTTCTTCGAGGAGAACAGGCAGCGGTTTGCGACCCACCCGCCGTCGGGCTGGCGTGCGGACGAGCTGATCGAGTGGCTTCAGTACGATCACGCGGGGCTGCGGCCGGCGATCATCCACATCCGCGCGTCCCAGTTTGCCAACTCGTCGTTCGCGACACTGCGGGGGCTGACGCGCCGCCTGCTCGGCGACGACACCGGCTCGGTCGCGTCGCGTCTGGTCACCGGGATCGGATCGATCGCCAGCGCGAGCCCCGCCGCGGGGTTGTACGATCTGGCGCGACTGGTCACCGCCGATCCGCTGCTGCGCGGCTGGTTTCGTGACGAGCCCGACGACGAGCGGCTGTTCGCGCGCATCATGGCGGACACCGATCCGGCGTCGGCGCGGCTGCGGGGCGCGCTGCAGGATTTCGTCGAACGGTTCGGTCACCGCGGTTTGCGCGAAACCGATTTTCGCAGTCCCTGCTGGCGCGAGCGGCCCGCGCTCGTGCTCGCGCAGGTCCGGCAGCATCTCGAGCCGGGCAGCGTTCCGCCGAACGACATCGCCGAGCGGCAGGCCGCGCTCAGCGCCGAGGCGCAGGCGAAAGCGCTGCCGGCCGTTCCGGCCTGGCGCCGGGGCTGGGTCACGGCGATCATCGCCGCGTCGCGCAAGCACATCGCGGCGCGCGAGGAGATGAAGGATCTGCTGCTGCGCTTCATCGATCTGACGCGGCGCGTCATCGCGGAATCCCAGGCGCGGCTGAGCGGCATGCTGCGGGCGCCGGACGACATCCACTTCCTGGTGCCGTCCGAAGTCGCGGCCGCGCTGCGCGGGGAGCTCGACGCCTCGTCGATCGCCGACGTGGTGCGCCGGCGCCGGCGCGAGTTCGACTGGTCGTCGCGAATCGATGTGCCGAGGGTGCAGGAGGGCGTTGCGCGGTTCGTCGCCGCCGGCCAGGAGACGGTCCCGGCCGGCGCGGAGTTGCGCGGCGTACCCGTGAGCCCTGGCGTCGTCGAGGGGCGCGCGTGCGTCGTGCTCGATCCGGGTGTCGCCGCGCTCATGCCAGGAGATGTGCTCGTCGCGCCGGTGACCGACGTGGCCTGGACGCCGTTGTTCCTGCGCGCCGCGGCGCTCGTCGTCGAGGTGGGCGGCCCGCTGTCGCACGGCTCGATCGTCGCGCGCGAATTCGGGATTCCCGCGGTGACGGCCGTCGCCGGCGCCACCGCGCGGATCCGATCGGGCGATCGCGTGCGCGTGGACGGCGATCGCGGCATCGTCTCCATCCTGGGCCCGCGCTGAGATGCAGCGCGCACCTGAGCGCGTGGTACGCCGGATCCTGCGAGCGCAAGGGCAGCAGGCGTGGGTCGAGCTGGCGCTGCGCTACGGCAGGAGCTTTCGCTTCAGCACCATGGTCGCGACGTGCGAGCCGGCCGCGGTGCAGGCGCTCCTGATGGATCGGGCCCACGCGGAGGTCCGCCCGAAGGTCCTCCGGATCATGGCGAAGCTGCCCGGTGCCGACGGCATCCTGTTCATGGACGGGGAGCCATGGCTGACGCGCACGCGCGCCGTCATGCCGGTGTTCCATCAGCGGAACGTCGATTCGTACGCGGGGTCGCTGCGCGAGGCGACGCTCGTGCACATCGCGCGGTGGGAAGCCCAGGGGCGTGTCCCGGATCTCGCCGACGCCGTGCAGCAGCTCGGCGCCGCGTCGGTCCTGCGCATGGGGTACGGCCTCGATCCGGATGATCCGCTGGCGGCGCGGCTCGGCCGCGCGCTCGTGGCCTACAAACAGTTCACGATGCGTCCGGAGCCGCGCGGCCGGATCGACGACGTCGCCGCCGGTCCGGAGAAGATTCTGGCGCTCCCCTGGATTATCGGCACCATCGTCGGGATGGCGAGGCTGACGCGCGACGTGCGCGGCGCGGTGCGCGCGATCCTCCGCGATGCACGGACGCCGGGCGACAGGCCGGACTGGATCACGCGGCTGCAACAGGCCGGGCTGCCCGAAGATGCGCTCGCGCTCGAGATCAATCACTTCTACGGCGCCTTCAACGCGATCGACTACGTCCTGACGGCGGCGCTGAACGAGCTGGCGCGCGACCATGCGCTCGCCGCGACGCTGCGGGAGGAGATCGCCGGCGCGCTCGGCGATCGCGAGCCCGCGGAGCACGGCGACCTCCTGCGCCTGCCGCGGACGCATGCGTTCATGCTCGAGGTCTTCCGGCGGTACCCGGTCTCGACGAGCGTGGTGCGCCGCATGCGCAGCAGCCGCGCCGCCCCGGCGACGGTGCCGTCGGCTTCAGCGAGCGCTTTGCGAATGAGACCGACCTCGATGGCCGACAGGTGATCCTTCAGATCCATGCCGCCCCGCGGCAATTCAAACC
>Ga0105856_1001239_pt1 | contig 11168 bp, 9 predicted proteins | sample OrgsoiDNA_201060_FD_89681 | JGI IMG/M metagenome (GOLD analysis project Ga0105856, IMG submission 89681) | Permafrost soil microbial communities from the Arctic, to analyse light accelerated degradation of dissolved organic matter (DOM) -... | ecosystem: Environmental > Terrestrial > Soil >...
TGCGATCGCCGAGCATGGTCAGGTCGTAGAGCACCGGCGAGAGGTACATCAGCACCTGGAGGAGAACCTCCGCGAGGTGGCGCACGTCGCGGAAGAAGACCGTCAGCGTGGCAAAGAGCATCGTCACGCCGCCGGTGAAGATGGTGAGCAGCAAGACGGAAACGGGCAAGAAGAGCATCGCCCGGGTGAGCGGCTGGCGCAGCACCAGCATCAGCGCCAAGAGCGGCACGAAGTAGACGGCGAAGTTCACCAGATTGGAGCCGACGACGGAGAGAGGAAACACCGCCTGCGGCAGGCGCACTTTGCGGATCAGCTCCTGATTGGTGAGGATCGAAGTCAGGCCCTGAAGGACGGCGGTGTTGAAGAAGAGCCAGGGCAAGAGCGCTGACAAGAGAAAGAGCGGGAAGTTGTGCTGCGCGACCGGCATCACGGTGCTGAAGACGATGGTGTAGACGACCATCAAGAGCAGCGGGTTGAGCATGGTCCAGAAGAGACCGAGCACGCTGCGCTTGTAGCGGACCTTGAGCTCGCGCAGGACCAGGAGACCGATGAGCTGGCGGAACTGCAACAAGAGGCTGACGCCGGTCTTGCGCGGAGTAGCCGTCAGTTCTTGCGCGGCGATGCTCATTGCGCAAGCTCGGCGATAAAGCGATCGAGCGCGAGGCCGAGCGGCAGCGGCGCATCTTCTCCGAGCAGCTCTTGCACCTTCTCGACCCGCAGGCCGCAGCGCAGCGGACGCGGCGCGGGCAGCTTCAACTCCGCCAGCTTGACCGGCTCGATGAGCCGCTCGTCAGCCTTGAGCTTGCGAGCTAGCTCAAGGCAGAACTCGACGCGGGTGACGGGGGTCGCGCCGGTGCAGTGGAAGATGCCTTGCGCTGCGCTCTTGTGCACGCCGATGACCATCTCGGCCGCGTTGTCGGCGAGCGTTGGCGAGACCACCTGGTCGATGAACGCTTTGACTGGCTTGCCCGCACGCAGGTTCTCCGCGGCGCCCGATGCGAAGGTGCGTTTGCTGCCTTTGCGGCCGCTGAAGATCACCGCCACCCGGCACACCGCGCGATCGTTGGCCAGGAGGAGCGCCGCCTCTTCGCCTGCGAACTTGGTGCGCGCGTAGACGCCGCGCGGATTGGGGGAGTCTGTTTCGGAGTAGTCGCCCTTTTCCCCGTCGAACACGTAATCGGTGGAGAGGTGCGTGAAGCGGATTCCCAGGGTCCGGCAGGCGTTGGCGCAAGCCTCGGCAGCGGAGACGTTCAAGGTCCAGGCCTCGAGTGGAGCCTTCTCGCAGCCGTCCACGTCGGTCATCGCGGCGGCATTGATCACGCCCGACGGTTTCACTTCCAGAATCAGCCTGTTCAGCGCTTCTGGTTTGGAGAAATCCTGCTCGAGATATTCGCCGGCTCCTGCGAAGCGCCGCGGGCCGCGAGCGACCGCGATGACCCTTTTGCCTGCCTCGGCGAACCGCGCCACGATGCGGCTGCCGCAGAGACCGTTTGCGCCGGTGACCAGCGTCGTCACTTATCGCGACCCGTAGTTGCGCTCGTAATCGGTGCGGTATTCGCCGCTGCGAACGCGCTCCCACCAGCCGCGGTTCTGCACGTACCAGGAGACGGTTTGCGAGAGACCCTGGGAAAAAGGAATGCGCGGCGCCCACTCGAGCTCGGCGTGGGCTTTTGCAGCATCGATGGCATAGCGCCGGTCGTGGCCCGGCCGGTCTTTGACGTATTCGATGAGCTCACCGCCCTTACCAAGAATTTCCAATAGGCGGGTCACGATCAGCAGATTCGGCCATTCGTTGCCAGCGCCGATATTGTAGACCTCGCCCGGCTTCCCCTTTTCCAACGCCGCCAATACCGCGTGGCCGTGATCCTCGACGTGGATCCAATCGCGGATCTGCTGGCCGTCGCCGTACACCGGCAGCTTCTTTCCCTCGAGCGCGTTGGCGATCATCAAAGGAATGAGCTTCTCGGGAAACTGGAAAGGACCGTAGTTGTTCGAGCAGCGCGTGACCACCACGTCCATCTTGAAGGTATGGCCATACGCGAGCACGAGTAAGTCCGCGGCGGTCTTGGAGGCCGAATAGGGGCTGGAAGGGTTCAGCGGCGATTGCTCGGTGAACTTCCCCGTGGCGCCCAAAGACCCGTACACCTCGTCGGTGCTGATCTGCACGAAGCGCTTGACGCCTGCCTGCCGCGCGCACTCCAGCAGCACCTGCGTGCCCGAGACGTTGGTTTCGACGAAGATGCCGGGCCCCAGGATGCTGCGGTCGACGTGGCTCTCCGCGGCCAGGTTCAGGACCGCATCCACTTTGTGATTGCGAAGCAAATACTCGACCAATTCGGCGTTGGCGATGTCGCCGCGAACGAAGATGTGCTTTGGATCCTGGCGCAGATCCGCCAATGATTCGGCGTTCCCCGCATACGTCAGCTTGTCGAGGTTGACGAGGGTCCAGTCCGGCCGCTCCTTGCGCAAGAGGCGCAGCAGATTCGAGCCAATGAAGCCAGCCCCGCCCGTCAGGAGCACCGTGGTCATTTGCAGCTCTTCTCTGCGGAGAGCGCATCGGTGGCGCGCCCGGTGACGAGCTCGTTGGCGGCGTGCAGGGAATCGAAGGTGCCGGCATCGGTCCACCAGCCCGAGAGCCGGTCGCACTGCAGCGTGCCCGCCGCGAGGTAATGGTTGTTCACGTCGGTGATTTCCAATTCGCCGCGGCCGCTGGGCTTGAGCGTCTTGATGATGTCGAAGACGCCGTTGTCGAAGAAATAGATGCCCACCACCGCGAGGTCGCTCTTCGGCTCGATGGGCTTCTCGACGATGCGGGTGACCCGCGAACCTTCTATCTCTGCCACGCCGTAGCGCTGCGGATCGTGCACCTGCTTGAGGAGCAAGCGCGCGCCCATCTTCTGCTTGCCGAACGCCTCGACGAACGGCGCGATCGACTCTTCGAAGATGTTGTCGCCGAGGATCACGCAGCAGGAGTCGCCGCCGGCGAAGTTCTCGGCGAGGCCCAGTGCCTGCGCGATACCCCCCGCCTCGTCCTGCACTTTGTAGGTGAAGCGGCAGCCGAACTCGCGGCCGGAGCCGAGCAGCGTCACCACGTCGCCCATGTGATCGACGCCGGTGACGATGAGGATCTCCTTCACACCCGCTTCGACCAGCTTCTTGACCGGATGGAAGATCATCGGCTCGCGACCGACCGGCAGCAGGTGCTTGTTGGTCACCTTCGTCAGTGGGAACAGGCGCGAACCCGTGCCACCCGCAAGGATGATGCCTTTCATCGCTACTCCTGACTTGAAGGACGCGCTTTCTGCCACGAAGACGGCCCAGTGCCAAGCGGGACCGCCAGAGGAGTCGAAAGGTCACCCGCGGCGAAATGCAACCACTGCGCAGAGGGTGCTGAGCAAAGCCGGCAGGGCGCCGGCGATGGCGGGTCCGAGCGCGCCGCCCATCGAGAGCGCGTGCACGACCACCGAGGCCGCCCAGAGGACGAGCGAGATGGCGATGCCCACCGCGACCGCCGCGGCGACCGGCACCCGGCGGCGCGGCCGCTGCAGCACGAGCGAGATGCCCAAAGCGGCCAGCGCGGCAGGGACCGCTTGCAGCGGCTGGGCAAGCCTCTCGGCGATAGCCAGCTCGAACTCCCGCGAGCGCTGACCGCTCTGCTCCCTGAGCTTCACCTGCTCGCGCAGCTGCTTCCAGGCCAGCTGCTGTGGCCGTCCGCTGCGTAGGAAGAGGTCGCTTCCGCTCTCGGGAAAATCTTCCAGCAGCACGCCGACGCGCTTCTCCTCGATACTGCCGCCCGGCTCTTTCGACGGCCCGTAGCGCGTCTCTACCGCGTCGAGAAAGCGCAGGCCATGCGCGCCCGAAGGCTCCAGCCGGCGCGCGTCGATGCGGCGGGCCAGCCGGAAAGGTGGCTCGATCTCCAGCACCGTCGCCGGCTCCCAGCCGCCATCGAGCTGCGGACCAAGGTGGTAGATGCGGCCGCCCTGCCCACGCAGCCAGGACGAGCCCGCGTGGTAGGTGGCCCAGTCGCCCCAGTTGTTGAAGATCTTGACCTGGATCTCCTCGATGCGGGCCGCCGCGCGCACCACCACTTTTTCGTTCAGCCAGAAAAGCGACGAACCCAGGACCGCCGCGAAGGCAGCGATTGGCAACGCCAGCCGCAGCGGCCGCGCGCCGATGGACAAGATGGCGGTCAGCTCGCCACGCCGTCCGAGCAGCGTGATGAGCAGGGCCGCGGCGATGATCAGCGCCGCCGGCGCGAGTTGGTAGCCCACCACCGCGGCCTTGTTCAGGTACAGCTCAGCGGCGGGCTTGCCCCAGGCGCGGCCATTGAAGTTATGCGCGCGGTCGGCGAAGTCGATGACCAGATAGATGAGCACAACGCCGCCCAGGGTCGCGGCGAAGAGGCGCCCCATCTCGCGCAGGAGCAGTCGATCGAGGTGCCCGAAGAGCTTCACGAGGCGGCGATGTCTCCGCGGAATTGCATGCCGTCGAAGTGGATCTTCGAGAGCGCTCCGTAGGCTTTTTTTCGCGCTGCTTCGGAGTTCGCGCCGAGAGCCGCGACGGTGAGAACCCGGCCGCCGCCAGTGACGGTGCGCCCCTCGCGCGTGCGCGTTCCGGCGTGCAGCACCCAGAGGTCTTCACCTTCGCCCGCGTCATCCAGGCCTTTGATTTCGTCGAGCGCGCGCGGAGTGCCGGGATAGTTCTGCGAGGCGGCCACCACCGCCACCGCAGTGCGCTTGTCCCAGACCGCTTCGTGGCCCTTCAGCTTGCCATCGGCCGTCGCGAGAAAAAGCGGCAGTGGATCGCCGCGCAGGCGGATGAGGATGGCCTGCGCCTCGGGGTCGCCCAGCCGGCAGTTGAACTCCAGCACGCGAATGCCGCGCGGCGTGAGCATCAGGCCCGCGTAGAGCGCGCCCACGAACGCCATCCCGCGGCGGGCCAGCTCGCGAGCGGTGGGAAGGAGCACCGTGCGGACCGTCTCATCGACCAGGGCCTGCGTCGCGTCGGGCGGGGAGCAGACGGCGCCCATGCCGCCGGTGTTGGGTCCTTTGTCGCCGTCGAGGAGGCGCTTGTGATCGCGCGCCGGGGGCAGCGGCAGGACGTGCTCGCCGTCGCAGAGCGCTATGATGGAGATCTCCGGACCTTCGAGGCGCTCTTCGATGAGGAGCCGCAGGCCCGGCTTGTATAGCTCGTCGACCGCGGCTGCGGCCTGCTTGCCATCATCCGCGACCACCACGCCTTTACCCGCCGCGAGGCCGTCGAGCTTGACCACGCAGGGCCCGGCTTGCAGCGCGTAGGCGCGGGCTTTGTCGCGATCGTCGAAGACGGCGGCTTGGGCCGTGGGAACGCCTGCCGCGCGCATCACGTCTTTGGCGAAGGCCTTGGACGATTCGATCTGCGCTGCTCTCTGCGACGGCCCGAAGCAAGCCACGCCTTTTAACGCGAGCTTGTCCGCGAAACCTTCGGCGAGCGGCGCTTCGGGGCCAACCACCACCAGGTCAGGCTTTTCCGCCAGCGCAGCAGCAGCCAGGTCGCTGCCGGCCGTCGCGCAGCGCACTTCCTTGGCGATGCCCGGATTGCCCGGAATGGCGACGATCTCACGTGAGCCACCGCCCTGCCGCAGCGCGCGCACCAGCGCATGCTCCCGCGCTCCTGATCCGACCACCACCACCTTGGCTGGCATGGGGCGCTGGTCTAGCAAATACGCGGGCCCCGCGCGACTGAGATCCGCGACAACGCTGGTGGATGGTCGAACCGATCCGCGCAAGCGGAAACCGCGTTAGTGCTTGCGTTAGTGCCGGAAATGGCGGACGGAGGTGAAGAGCATGGCGATGCCGTGCTTGTCGGCCATGGCAATGACCTCTTCGTCGCGGACCGAGCCGCCCGGCTGCGCCACGGCCGTCACTCCGGCGAGCGCGGCAGCTTCGACGCCGTCCGGGAAGGGGAAGAACGCGTCCGAGCCCATCGCGGCGCCCTTGGCCTTCTCACCCGCACGGGTCGCGGCAATGCGCACCGAGTCCACCCGATTCGTCTGCCCCATGCCGATGCCGACCGTCAGCTCCTTCTGCGCGAGCACGATGGCGTTCGACTTCACGTGCTTGACCACGCTCCAGGCAAAGGTCAACGCTTCCAATTCGCCGGAGGAGGCGGCGCGCTTGGTGACGAGCTTCCAGCCCCGCGGGTCGGCCTCGGCCAGATCGCGCGACTGCACCAGGAGCCCGCCCGGCACGCTGCGCATCTCGCGCGCTTCCTGCGTCCAGGTGTCGCGAGCCTCGCCGAGCAGCGGCACTTCCAGGAGGCGGAGCGACTTCTTGCTCTTCAAGATATCGAGCGCGGCCTTGTCGAAGCCCGGCGCGATCACGGCCTCGAGAAAGGTCTCGGCGATGGCGGACGCGGTCGGACCATCGACGGCATGGGTGAGCGCGACGACGCCGCCGAAGGCGCTGATCGGATCGGCATCGCGCGCCAGCCGGTAGGCCTCGACGATGCTGCCCGCGCGCGCAACGCCGCAAGGGTTGGTGTGCTTCACCACCACCACGGCCGGGCGGCCGGCAGCTCCCTGCGCGTGCTCCTTCAACGCCTCCAGCGCCGAGCTGCCGTCGAGGATGTTGTTGTACGAAAGCTCTTTGCCCTGCAGTTGCTTCGCGGCAGCCAGCGTCGGCTCTTTCGGCGGCGGCAGCGCTGCATAGAACGCGGCGCGCTGGTGCGGGTTTTCGCCGTAGCGCAAGGCCTGAATCCGGCGATACTCCGGCAGCGGCGGCGACTCGGCAAAAGACTCGCCCGCTCCCTGCTCCGACAGATACCCCGCAATCGCCGAATCATATGCCGCGGTATGGGCAAAGGCGCGCGCCTGCAGCCGCTTGCGGGTGCTCTCGTGGACCTCGCGCTTCTGCTGCAGCTCCGCCAGCACCATCTTGTAGTCGGAGGGCTCGACCACCACCGCCACCGACTCCGCGTTCTTCGCGGCGCTGCGGATCATCGAAGGCCCGCCGATGTCGATGTTCTCGACCACCTCGGCAAACGGCGCGCCCTTGGCCACCGTCTCGCGGAACGGATAGAGGTTCACCACCACCAGATCGATGGGAACGAGGTTGTGCTTCTTCATGTCGGCCGCGTCGCCCTCGTGCTTGCGGCGGGCGAGGATTCCGCCGTGTACGCGCGGGTGCAGCGTCTTGACCCGCCCGCCGAGCATCTCCGCGGCACCGGTGAAGCTGGCCACCTCGGTGACGGCAATTCCTTCCTTGGCGAGGAGCGCGGCGGTGCCGCCGGTGGAGAGCAGCTCGATCCCCAACGCCGCGAGGCCGCGGGCGAAGTCGACGAGCCCGGTCTTGTCGGAGACGGAGAGGAGCGCGCGAGCGACGGTCATGGCGCGCTGCATACCACAAGCAATGCTCCCGCGGCGCTTGCATGGCTCCGCGCTTTCGCGCTGCGCCCGTCGCCGGCAACGCCGGCTCCTCCGGTCACGCGCTCACAATCGGAACGATGCGGTATGATTGCCGCATGCGCAGCTTGACGGTCCGTCCCCAGGTCTCGTTTACGGCGCTATTGGCTGGACTTCTAGCGATCGAAAGCGTGGTGCTGGCTTCCCGGGCCTACGCGTTGCATCCGCTCCCAGTGCGGTCGGCGGTGATCTTCGACCTCTGCGTCATGCCCGCGCTGGCGTGGTGGCTCTTAGTGGTACGGCCGGGATTGGCGAGGCCGCGGACCATCGCTCGCGTCGCGGCCCTGGGCATCGCGATCTCGGCGCTCCTCTTCGGTCGCGAGGTCCGGCTGCTGGCCGCGCCCATTGAGCTGGGCGTCCTCTATCTCGCGTTTACTTCCGTGCGAAAGGCGCTGCGAACGCGCGCCGACGCCGATCCTGCCGCTTCCCTTCGCAAAGGGCTCGCCGAAGCCATCGGAGACAATCCGGCGGCGCGCGCCCTGGCCTATGAATTCACCGTCTTCTGGTACGCGCTCTTTTCCTGGGGCAGAAAATCAGCCGCTGGTTTCACGGCCTACAAGCGCGCGGGCTGGACCGCCATCTACGTCGCCTTCGCGATCGGTTCGCTCGGCGAAGGCGCCGCCATGCACTTCCTGCTGCGCCGCCTCGGTCCGCTCGCTTCGTTCGCCGGCATTCTCCTGCACGTCTATGCGTTGCTCTGGCTACTAGGCGATCTGCGCGCGCTGGCCATCCGTCCCATCAGCATCGACGGCGGCGTCATGCATCTGCGCATCGGCCTGCGTTGGGAAGCCGAGATTCCGCTGCGCCTGATTGAAAGCGTCGAACGAAGTGGCGCCATTGAACTGCGGCTTATTGGCGCCGACGGATTGCGGCTGGGTGTCCTCGGTTCACCCAACCTGCGCCTTCTGCTCAAAGAGCCGGTGGAGCTGCACGGCATCTTCGGCATCCGCCGCACCAGCAACCAGCTTCTGCTCCAGGTCGACGATCCGGCTGCGCTTGCCGGCGCCATCGGATCGCCAACCTGCTGAGATGGCTAGTCGTAGTCTTCGTCGCCGTCGCGGATGGGCGGGATGTACGGCACGTCCTTCGGTTCGTCGTCGGCGACGACGCGCAGCTTGGTGAGCCCGCGCATTTCCAATTGCCGGACGCGCTCGCGGGTCAGGTTCATGATCACGCCGACCTCCTCCAGCGTGATGCCCGCCCGATCGGCAACGTCGAGCGCGCAAGTCTCGGCCAGCTCCCACAGCTCCTTGTCGGGAAAGTTCATCTTCACCGACCCGGTCTTCGGATTGACGTCGACATATAAATTGAACTTGCAGGAGACATACGGGCAGGGCCGCTCGCCTTCCGCGCAGTCGCCCCGCAGCTTGGGCCGCGTCGCATCGAGCTCGGCCATCAGGCCTTGCAGCTCGGGTTCGACCCCTCCCGAAGCGCTCTGCTGGCGGAACATGCGCGCCATCTCTTTGCGGCTCATGGTGCGAGCTCGCTGGCGCGGCGCCCCGTCGGCGTCGGCGTCTTCGGGCACGGCGGGCAGGTCGTTGCTCTTTGGCTCGTTCATTTAAGCCTTCCCCTTGCCGGGCTCTTCCCGTGCGGTGATTTCGGAGACCGTACGTTCGATGTCCTTGACGAACTGCTGCGCCTTCTGCCGGCTTCCTTCAAGCAACCGCTCCAGCTCCTTGCGGCGCGAAGGCTTCAGCTCCGGCTTCTCGGCAATGCTGTGATCGAGAGCGGCGAAGAGCTCGTCGAGCGAGCGCTCCACGCCGTCGAGCTGGCCGCGGAAGAAGACGAACGAGCGCCGGATATCCTCCAGCGTCATCCCTTCGTCCATCAGCGACTTGATCAGGTGGATGCGGCGCACGGCGCTCGCCGGATAGAGCCCCTTCGAGCCGCGGTGCTTGCCTTTCTCGCCCACCCGCCGCGAGCGCGGGAGCAGCCCGAGTTGCACGTATTTGCGGAAGGTAGCCTGCGCGAGCTTCACGCCTCGAGGCATGAAGAACTCGACGATCCGCCCGGCAGAAATGCCGCCCGGGTTCTCGGTTTCCAGCGCGTCGAATTCGTCTGCTTCGCGCTGCGCCATCGCAACCTCCAAAGCGCTGTCTCCCTGCCCCGTCCCGCCGCGCGATGCTTTTGAGTGGCATCGCGTGAATGCATTCGCAGGAGTAGCGTATCTTGAATGTCGTTGTCAATATCCGCTCCGAGAAAATGCGCCTCGCGTTTTGAAGAGCTAGCTCTCGATGAAGAAGATGGGCGTGGAGATTCCGCAGCTGCAGCGGATGCGGACGGAGTGCACGGTCTTGGTTCCTACGAGGGAACTTTCGCCGGCTTCGAGGGGCATTTGGAAGAAGGCGCGGCCGCAGGAGCAGCTTTGCTTCTGGATGTGGCGCTGCAGATCCTCGGCTGCCTCGACGCGCACGGGAGTTGCCGCCGATTCGCCCGCGGCGGCCTGCGTGCGGCGATAAAAGCGCTTCGAACGCCAGAGCTCGAAACGGCGGACCATCGCCGGCGCGCCGAACCAGAAGCCGAACAGCAGCCCGAGAAAGACAAAGCCGAGATAGCCAAGCCTCGCGTCCGGCGGATTGCCGATCGCGGCGGCGGCGGTTGGAGCCGGGCGCGTCAGGAGCCGGATCCGCAGGCTGGAGGCGTCGTCCAATTCCGTCAGCAGCTTCGCGTACTCCTTGACCTGCTTCGGTTCCAGGCTGCTCGCGGTCGTCGCCAGATCGGCGGTGATGGAGACGACCGGACCGTCCTTCTCGTGCGTGACGGTGGTGTAGAGCTCCGCGCGCAGCCCGGGCCCGGTCACGACGTGCGTGCCCTCCGCAACCTTAGGCTCGGTATCCGCCGGCAACTCGATGCGGACCTTCTGCAGCACGTGGAACGGATAGGGCAGCATCAGCGGCATGGTGCGCGAGCTCGCATCGTGCGGCGGTCGCAGCTGGCGCAGCTCTTCGACGAAGATGTCGTGGAGGTCGTCATTCCAGTAGCGCGGGATGCCGTAGCTCTCCGTCACCACCAGCTGGTCCTTCAGCGGCTCGTCGCGCACCAGGGGCGTTGCCCGCTGCTCGATGTCCGGCTCGAAGGTCTTGTAGAATTCGACATATCGCTTGCCGAGGCGCTCGGTGTCCGAAAACACCCCGCGCTTTTCGTCGGCCTCGAAGCCCAGATAGGTCGAGACCACCTCCAATTGCGCCGGACTGCTGCGATCGCGGGCATGCACGGTCTCTTCGATGTTCCGCAACGGCTTGGAAGCGTCCGGCCGCGGCAGATGCGCGAGCGCGACGGTTGCGGAGTCGAGCACCAACGCGCGCTCGTAGCCGGGGCTTGCAAGCACGGAAAGCTCGCCGCGCTGGCTGGTCAGGGTCGCGTCCAGCCAGCGCTCCTTGCCCGCGATGTGCGCGCGCACGATGGCGTGGTCGAAGGCGTAGGCCGTAGGCAGGAAGCCATCGAGCGCGGACCTGGCGCGGGTGTTGGTGAGGGCGGGTTGAGCCTCGATGCCGGAGCTGCGCAAGAGGCTGACCAGGAGGAGCGCCTTGTCCTTGCAGTCACCGTAGCGGCGCTCGAGCACCTGCGCGGGCGGGTGCGGCTTGTGGCCGTTGATGCCCATCTCCATGCCGAAGTAGCGCACCTGCTCGCGCGCGAACGCGAGCGCCTTGGCGGCACGCTCTTCTTCAGGGAGAGAGCTCCAGGGCGCGGTCACCTTCGCGACCGCCGCGGTGTCGGGCTTGAAGAA
>Ga0105856_1001243_pt1 | contig 11146 bp, 7 predicted proteins | sample OrgsoiDNA_201060_FD_89681 | JGI IMG/M metagenome (GOLD analysis project Ga0105856, IMG submission 89681) | Permafrost soil microbial communities from the Arctic, to analyse light accelerated degradation of dissolved organic matter (DOM) -... | ecosystem: Environmental > Terrestrial > Soil >...
AACGCTTAATGAGTCACGCGAACTGCTCTCCTGCCTTAATACCCGGGTGATTGCCACCGTCGGCGAAGATTTATCGCAGCAGATTCTGGTGCTTAATCAGCGTGACGGCACGCCCGGTGCGGTGCTGTGCGCCATTCCGTTCCTGCGCCCGCGTGATTTGATTGCCAGTCAGGCTGGTCAGTCCGGCAGCGACAAGCAGCTGGCATTGCAGGAAGCCATCGCCGCACATTATGACGCACTTTATCAGGCCGCCGTCGCCGAACGTGAACACCTCGGCGTACCCCTACCGATCATCGCCACCGGCCATCTGACCACCGTCGGCGTCAGCACCTCTGACTCCGTACGCGATATCTATATCGGCACACTCGACGCCTTCCCGGCGCAGGCTTTCCCGCCGGTAGATTATGTGGCCCTCGGACATATTCACCGTGCCCAGTGCGTAGCCAAAACCGAACACATCCGTTACAGCGGCTCACCGATTGCCCTGAGTTTTGACGAACTGAGCAAGGTGAAAAGCGTCTATTTACTCGATTTCGACGGTGCAACCCTCAACGCTATCGACACGCTGGAGATCCCGCAATTCCAGCCGATGCAGATGATCAAGGGCGCACTCGCCGACATCGAACAGCAGTTAACCCAGTTTGCTGATGCCGACGCCAGCAAGCCAGTGTGGCTCGATATTGAAGTCGCGACACAGGATTACCTCAGCGATATTCAGCGCCGGATCCAGGCCCTGACCGCCGACCTGCCGGTCGAAGTGGTATTACTGCGTCGCAGCAAAGAGCAACGGCAAAACAGTATTTCGCAGCAGGAAAAAGAGACCCTCAGCGAACTGAGCGTCGGCGAAGTGTTTGAACGCCGTCTGGCACTGGAAACCGAGGTTGATGAAAACCGGCAGGCGCGGATGCGCACGATGTTTGCTCAGGTCGTGGAACAGATACAAAGCGGGACTTGCGCAGAGGAGAACGCATCATGAAAATTCTCAGCCTGCGTCTGAAAAACCTGAATTCGCTGGCAGGCGAATGGAAAATCGATTTCACCGCAGAGCCCTTTGCCAGCAACGGTTTATTTGCTATCACTGGCCCGACCGGCGCGGGGAAAACCACCCTGCTCGACGCCATCTGCCTGGCGCTGTATCACCAGACGCCGCGCCTGAACGTTTCCCCCACGCAAAACGAGCTGATGACCCGCCATACGGCCGAATCATTGGCGGAGGTGGAGTTCGAAGTCAAAGGCATCGGCTATCGCGCCTTCTGGAGCCAGCGCCGCGCTAAAAATTCGCCAGACGGTAATTTGCAGGCCCCCAAAGTAGAACTGGCGCTACTCGCTGACGGTAAAATTCTGGCCGACAAGGTGCGTGATAAACTCGACGCCATCGCGCAGTTGACCGGATTAGATTTCGGCCGCTTCACCAAATCCATGATGCTGTCGCAGGGGCAGTTTGCTGCTTTCCTGAATGCCGACGCCAATGACCGCGCCGAACTGCTCGAAGAGCTGACCGGCACCGAGATCTATGGCCGCCTGTCTGAACAGGTGTTCGAGCAACATAAACAGGCGAAGAACCAGCTCGAAGGTTTGCACCAGCGCATGGCGGGCATTGAACTGTTGAGCGAAGAACAGCGTCAGTTACTGGAGAGCCAGCTGGCGGCTGTCAGCGGGCAGGAGCAGCAGTTAAGCCAGCAATCTCAGATTCGCCAAAAGGATCTTAACTGGCTGCAACAGTGGCAAGTGGCACGACAAAAGCAGGCCGAATACCAGCGCCAGCTGGCAGCCACGGAACAGGATATCGCACAAGCTGCACCGCAGTTACAGCAACTGGCACGTAGCGAACCGGCTGAAAAGCTGCGCCCGTTGCTCAAAGACCGCAACCGGATTCGTCAGGAAAATCAGGCTTTATCTCAGCAGATAACTGACCTGACGCAGCAACAGGAACAGCAGCTGGCGCAGATGACGCCGTTAAATCAGGCGCTGGAACTGGCACGTACTGCCCGCCAGCAACAGATGCAGGTTCAGGAGCAGCAACAAAAGCTGATCGACGAACAGGTACAGCCGCTCGACAACCAGATTGCCCAGTGGCGAAAAGCGCAGGCAGAAACGTCGCAGTCGCTCACACAAGTGAATCAGCAGGTCCGCGAGCAAAACAGCGCACTCGAACAACTGACCGCCCGGCGTGCCCAACTGGAAATCCAAATCAGCCAGCATCAGGCCAAACAGACCCCGCTGACCACGGCCCTGACCACCCAGCAGCAGCAACAGGCTGAGCGGGAGAAACAGCATCCTCTCGCTGCGTTGCGTTCACGCCAGGCAGAACTGGTGCAACTGCGGCCGGTGCGCCAGCAGCTGTTTTCTCTGTCCCAACTGTACCCGCAAATCAGCCTGCGGGTCGCACAGCAGACTCAGGAGTTCACTCAGCGCCAGACCGAACTGGCCGGCGCAGAACAGCAGCTTGAACTTATCCGCCAGCAATTCAAGCAGCAGAAAGCCCATCTTAATGATGCGGAAAAATTGCTGGAGCAGGAAAAGCTCATTGTCAGTCTGGAGGCCGAACGCGCCCGTCTGCAAACCGGAGAAGCCTGCCCGTTGTGCGGTTCGACGTCTCACCCGGCGATTGAACACTATCAGGAGATTAAGCCTTCTGTAACGGCCCAACGCGTGGCCGAAATACGCGCAAAAGCCGAAACGTTGCAGACCGCCGGTACAGAACTGCGGGCCAGAACAGAAAGTCTGAAAGAGCAACAGGTACGTCTGCAAACCCGCCTGACACAAGACCAGCAGCAGCTAGACTCTCACCTGAAGACCTGGCAACAACTTAGCGCGCCGCTACAGTTATCCTTCGCTTTGCAGGATGCGGAGAAGTTAGGGCAATGGCTGGAAAGCTGCGAGGAGGATGAACAGCAGTGTCAGCGGCACATCGCCAGCCATGAGCAGGCTGAACGCCTGCTGCAACAGGCCAAAGATGCGCTGGCAGCCGCCGTCAATGAACAGCAAAACGCCCGCCAGCAGGCCGCGCTGTTAACTGAACGCTTTACGCTGATGCAGAAAAATCAGGCGCAGATGCAGCTTCAGCTTACGCACCTGCAACAGCAATTCAGCGTTGGCGAAAAAACGCTGGCAGAACTCAGCGCTCAACGCACCGCCCTGTTTGGCGAACAGCAAATTCCTCAGGTGCGTGAACAGCTGCGAATTCAAACGCAGGCGTGCGAGAAAGCGTTCCAGCTGGCATCAGAGCAATTACTGAAAGCCCAGGAGCAGCGCGATCGTCTGGCCGGTCAGTTGGCGACGCTGAACCAGCAACAGCAGCAGTCAGCTTTGCGTTTGCAGCAGGCTGAAGAAGCGTGGCAGCAGGCGCTGACCGCCAGCGAGTTCAGCGACGAAGCGGCACTCATGCAGGCTCTGCTCGACGATAATTTGCGCCAGCAGTTACAACAGCGCAAAGAGCAGCTCCAGCAGCGTCAGGCCGAGCACCGTGCCCTGCTAGAACAAGCCAACGCCACGCAGGAACAGCTGCGTCAGGTTCGCCCGGAGACACTCGGTGATAACGACAACGATGCCGACACGTTGACGGCGGAACTGGGCCAGCTCTCCCAACAGCTGAAAACCCTGCAACAGCAGCAAGGCGAGATCCGCAACCAGCTGACCAGCGATATTACGCGCCGCGAAGGCCAGCAGGCGCTGATCGCGCAGATTGCGCAGTCACAGCAATTCTGCGATGACTGGGGTTATCTGAATGCGTTGATAGGTTCCAGTGACGGCGCGAAATTCCGCAAATTCGCACAGGGGCTGACGCTGGATCATCTGGTCTATTTAGCCAATAGACAGCTCGAGAAGCTGCATGGCCGCTATCTGCTACAACGTAAAACCAGCGATGCGCTGGAGTTACAGGTGGTCGATACCTGGCAGGCAGACGCGGTACGCGACACCCGGACGCTCTCCGGCGGCGAAAGCTTCCTGGTCAGTCTGGCGCTGGCGCTGGCGTTATCGGATCTGGTCAGCGACAAAACCCGCATCGACTCGCTGTTCCTCGACGAAGGTTTCGGTACGCTCGACGCCGATACGCTCGACACTGCACTCGATGCCCTCGACAGCCTGAATGCTTCGGGGAAAACCATCGGCGTCATCAGTCACGTCGAAGCGATGAAAGATCGCATTCCGGTGCAAATCATAGTCACCAAAGTAAACGGGTTAGGCGTCAGCCGGCTGAGCAGTCAGTTTAAAGTTTAGCCCTCTTCAGGCCGCTGGCGAAACGCTGGCGGCTTGCACATCCATCGCCCGCCTTCCCACCCTGACACCGGTTTCACGCACCAGTGCAGTGCGCCGGTCTTTTCCCCCCTGCCAGGAACCCGCTTTTGCTGTATATCCGCGACATGGCACGGCCTGTGCTTAGGGTTATACAGATAAATTGCAGTCACCCGCTGCAATGGCGCTATCACCGCAGAGAGGCCAGCCGATGAAAAACAGTAAACCTGAAACGCACGCGACTCAGACCCGTCGCCACCAGCTGATACAGTGGCTGACCGTCACCGGTGGCGTAATGACGCCCGGCGGTATGATCCCCACCACGGTTTTTTCCGCCGCTGACGGCGGGATTGATGAACGTTTAGAGCCGGGCCGACGCGCCAGAGGCTGACTGTCGCCACTGGCGCGGGCTGACGCCAAACCAGCGGCGAAAAGCGCGGGAAAAGGCGCTGACCTCAGAATAGCCGAGCAGCAGCGCCATTTCGGAGATCGGCAGTTGCTGCTGTTGCAGATAATGGGTTGCCAGTTTGCAGCGGACGTTATCCACCAGCTGCGTGAAACTTAAGTTCTGTTCGCGCAGACGGCGTTGCAGGGAACTTGGCGACAGCCCCATTTTCTCCGCTATCTCATCAAGCACCGGCTCCCCGCGCAGCAACGCCTGACGCACGCGCGAACGGGCGCTGTCCACCACCGACTGCTGTGCGGGAGAGTCCGCATTCAGGCGGCGGATGGCGTCCTGCATCACCAATAACAGCGTCTGGTCGCGTTCCGGCATCGTGCGCTGTAAATCGCGTTTCGCCATCAGCAGCGAGTTATACGGCTGATCGAAGTAGACCGGCGCATCAAACACTTTGCAGTGCTCGTGCCACTGCTGCGGACGCGGGTGCTCAAAGTGTACTTCACGCGGCGCCCAGTTTTTGCCAAGGCCGTGGCGCAGTAAGTTGAGGATCATGCCCAGCGTCAGTTCAGCGTCCTGCCGCTTGCACAGAATCGTGCCGTGGCGGACCTGATAGTCGAACCGGTAATGATCACCTCTATCCACCAGCCGGGTCAGCGTATTGTGCTGATGAAAAGGAAAAGCGTTCACCACGTTCTGAATCGCCGTTTCCACCGTCGATGAACACAGGCCGATATACCCGATCAGCCCTAATGACTGCGGTTTAAACTGCCTGCCGTAGTGCAAACCAAAGTTATCACAGCCCGACTGCACTGCCGCTTCCTCCAGCACCTGACAGTAATTGGTCAGCCCCAGACTCAGCGTCGGTTGTTGCAGCAGTTCCGGATTGATGCGGCACAGGCCGAGTACGCGGTCAACATCGGCTCCTTTCGAAAGAATAAATTCACTTAATCCTGAAGCCGCTGCCGCCAGTACGCCGCGGTGGGTTGCATCGCGGCTGTCCAGCGCGTCTGGGGCACCGTTGAGGACTGACTGGAGGTCAGCGGTGGTCTGAAGCAAAGGTTCAGTGTGCATTCTCTTTCACTCCATCACGCAAACAGGTGAAAGATTGTTGCAAGTTCCGTACCAGCGATACTGAAACGAGAAATCTTCCGGCAACAGTCACTTAGCGTTGCACATCCTCTTTCCCACCCAGTGCGGCGCACAGAATACGTGCAGGCTGCCTCAGGCCAGCACCTGCTGAGCATGAACCGTCGCCAGATAGTCACGGCACAGTTTCAGGCTTTCGGCCTCCCATTCACTGCCCAGGCTTTGCGCCATCTCGGTGGAGACGTGCGATCCGCGCCAGGCCAGCAGTTGGATCCGGCGCTGGACGATCATGGTCGGGATCACTGCCAGATCGGCGTCGCTCAGCGGACAGACTTTCTGATAGCCGGTCAGCCAGTGTTCGATCCACTCTGCGGCGCGCGGATGGTGCTCGACAAAGCTTATGGCCGCCGCCGCATCATGCATGTACCAGCCCATTCCGCAGTCATCAAAATCGATCACGCGTGTTTCGTCGTTATGCAGCAGCAAATTGGTCAGCCGCAGATCGGCGTGGATCAGGCCATAGCGTTGGGCGCTTTTGCCGTAGTTGTGCAAAACGCGGCGGACCTGCGTCAGCGTCTCCTCAATCAGTGGGAAATCCTGTTCACTCAGACCCGGTGCATCCTGCCAGCGTCCCCAGTGCCCCTGCGGGCCGACCATCGTGTCGTTGTCCCAGACGATACGACGAAAACCGGCGGGTGCTGCCCAGCTGCGGCTGTGCTGATGTAACCGGGCGGTGATCTCGCCCAGTTGTGCGAAAGCGCGCGGATCAACATCGGTGGTAGGCATGTCGCCCTCGATCCAGCGAAACAGCACTACATGGCGATTTTCCGTAGCGCTGACGGGGAGCGTCTGCACCCGCTGATTATCCGCAGCGCAGATGGCCTCCGGCACCGTAATGCCGTTTTCGCGCAGCGCATCCAGCCATGCCAGTTCGCTCTCTATCTCATCGCGCTGATGGTAATCGCCACGATGCAGGCGCAGCGCAAAGCGTTTCCCCCCGTTGCCGCGCACCAGAAAGGTGGCGTTCTCAGAGCGGCACAGCAACGAAAGTTGTCCGTGGAATTCCACGGGATAGCGCAGCAGCGCTTCGCTGGCAAGCTGTTCCAGGCTGGCTAAATCCAGGGTATCAGACTGTTTGGCATTCATGCGTTTCACTCCGGCAGATGGCGGTGGCTCAGTTCGGTGAGCCTTCAGAATGAAAGCCGCGCGCGTTTGCCGCTTGACCCGGCAATAGCAAATGTTGACCGCAGAACACGCCACCTGCGCTGCCGGCAAAACTTGACCACAGCGCACGGCGATCGCTGCGCTGGGGTCAAGTTTTGCCGCCGGACCGGGCGCATTATCAGCAAACGCTCAGCGCCGGGCTCTCCGGTCATGCTGCAAAAAAAACCTGTCAGGAGATAAATATCATGTTGAAAACCAATGCGTTTGATGCCGCCAGCAGCGGTGATATCCCGGCGGAGAATCTGGCAATGATTGACCGTCGCCGCCGGCTGCTTGGCCCGGCCTATCAGCTGTTTTATAAAAACCCAGTGCATCTGGTGCGCGGTGAAGGAGTCTGGGTTTTTGATGCTGAAGGCCGCCGTTACCTTGATGTCTATAACAATGTGCCGTCCGTTGGTCACTGCCATCCACACGTGCTGGAAGCGCTGGTGCGTCAGGCTTCAACCCTCAATACCCACACCCGTTATCTGCATGACAATGTGCTGAATTTTGCTGAAAAACTGGTGAGCACCATGCCTGCCGAACTCAGTCAGGTGATGTTCACCTGCACCGGCAGCGAAGCCAACGATCTGGCGCTGCGCATTGCCGAAGATTTTACCGGGGGCACCGGCGTGATCGTCACTGAATTTAGCTATCACGGCATGACCAAGGCGATCGCCGGGCTGTCGGCGTCGATGGGGCCCTACGTCAAAGTGAACGGCGATGCGCGGGTGATCCCGGCGCCGGTACATAACCCGGCCAATCCGGCCGCAGTCGGCAAGAAATTCGCCAACGATATTCGCGCCGCCCTGGCGGACATGCAGCGTCACGGAATTAAACCGGCGGCGCTGATGATCGACACCTTCTTCACCAGCGACGGCGGTTTCTTCGATCCGGCAGGTTTCTTGCAAGAAGCTATCGATGTGGTGCACGACGCCGGAGCACTGTATATCGCTGACGAAGTCCAACCGGGTTATGGGCGTTCAGGCGAACACTGGTGGGGTTTTCAGCGGCACGGCGTGCTGCCTGACATCGTGTCGCTCGGCAAACCGATGGGCAACGGCCACCCGATGGCGGGCATTACAATCCAGCCACATATTCTTGAGCGTTTCGGCAATGAGTCGAGCTATTTCAACACCTTTGGCGGCAACACCGTCTCCTCAGCCGTCGGTCTGGCGGTACTGGAAGTGATTGAGCAGGAGAATTTGATCGCAAGCGTCGGCATCGCGGGGAAAGCTATTCTGGATGGCATCAGCGCTCTGGCTCAGCGCTTCCAGGCGATTGGCAGCGTGCGCGGTGCCGGGTTGTTTATCAGCGTCGATTTTGTGACCGGTGACGGTGCGCCGGACTCATTAACTGCACTGGCAGTGGTCAATGCACTGCGTGAGGAGGGGGTGCTGATCGGCGCATCCGGCCCGCACGCTAATATTTTGAAAATCCGTCCGCCGCTGGTGTTCACGGCTGAGCACAGCCAGATCCTGGTCAGCGCGCTGGAAAAAGTTTTAAGCAAGATGTTCTGACCTTCCCTTTCATCTGGTTTCAGGAGAGCACAATGACATCACAACTTAAACCGACGCTCGGCACACTGCATCTATGGGCGATTGCCGTCGGGCTGGTGATTTCCGGTGAGTATTTTGGCTGGAGCTATGGCTGGGGCGTGGCGGGCACGCTGGGGTTTCTGGTGACCACGTTGCTGGTCGCAACCATGTATACCTGCTTTATTTTCAGCTTCACCGAGCTGACCACCGCTATTCCTCATGCTGGCGGACCTTTCGCCTACAGCCGCCGGGCGTTTGGCGAAACCGGCGGGTTAATTGCAGGGATGGCGACGCTGATAGAGTTTGTTTTCGCCCCGCCTGCCATTGCGCTGGCTATCGGCGCGTATCTTAATGTGCAGTTCCCTGATCTGAATCCGAAAGTGGCGGCCATTGGTGCTTACGTAGTGTTCATGGCGCTGAACATTCTGGGTGTCAAACTCGCCGCTATGTTTGAGCTGGTGGTCACCGTGCTGGCCGTGCTCGAGCTGCTGGTGTTTATGGGTGTGGTGGCACCGGGGTTCAGCGTAAGTAATTTCGTACTCAACGGCTGGGCGGGTGGCGAGCATTTCGGTATACCGGCATTTTCCGGGATCTTCGCCGCCATTCCTTTTGCTATCTGGTTTTTCCTCGCCATTGAGGGCGCGGCGATGGCCGCCGAAGAGGCGAAAGATCCGAAACGCACCATTCCTAAAGCCTATATCAGCGGCATTTTAACGCTGGTGGTGTTAGCGATTGGTGTAATGGTCATGGCAGGTGGCGCGGGTGACTGGAGCAAGCTTTCTAACATTAATGACCCGCTGCCGCAGGCGATGAAAATGGTGGTTGGTGAGCATTCCGGCTGGATGCACATGCTGGTGTGGATTGGCCTGTTCGGTCTGATCGCCAGTTTCCACGGCATCATTTTGGGCTATTCACGCCAGTTCTTCGCGCTGGCCCGCGCCGGGTATCTGCCGGTCGGTCTGGCGAAATTATCACGCTATCAGACGCCGCACCGCGCCATTGTGCTCGGCGGCGTGATCGGTATCGCGGCGATTTTCAGCGACGGTTTAATCAATCTGCAGGGCATGTCGCTGACGGCTGCCATGATAACCATGGCGGTGTTCGGCGCTATCGTGATGTATCTGATGAGCATGCTGAGTCTGTTCCGTTTGCGTAAAACTGAGCCGAACATGGTGCGCAGTTTCCGTGCGCCGGGTTATCCGGTAGTGCCTGCCATTGCGCTGATTTTAGCAGCAGTGTGCCTGGTGGCGATGCTGTGGTTCAATCTGGTGATTGGCGGCGTGTTCGTGCTGTTTATGGCCTGTGGTTATCTCTATTTCGTGGCAACCAAGGTACAGCGCAGCAATGCGCCAAAAGATCTCATGCTGGAGGGGGAGTGAAAGAAAAGGGTCTGCTTTTGCGCTGAGTCGTCCGGTGGATAACAGATCAAGACTCACGGGCATACTAAGGGGTGAGGCATCCCTGCGGGAACCTCATCCCCTTAGTCTCCCTGTGATCTGGCTTTTTCGAACGGTCTGCATGGGTGATCCCGCAGACCGTTTTCTTTTGGGGGAAGGAATAAAAACAGTTAAAGGGAGAACCTGCCTTGCGGCCATAACCATGCCGCGCCGCGAACGCCGCTGGAGTCTCCGTGCGTGGCTTTAAGGATTGGTGTTTCGCATTCACCGCCGAACACCCACTGTTTTAATAACAGAGGAACGGTCTGATAGAGACGGTCAACGTTGCTCATGCCGCCGCCGAACACAATGACGTCCGGGTCGAGGATATTCACCACGTTCGCCAGCGCCTTGGCTAAACGACGCTCGTAGCGGCCGAGCGCCAGTTCGGCGACCGGATCGCCTTCGTTGGCGAGCTTAATGATTTCAGCACCTTTCAAACGTTGGGTGGAGAGGCGGAAATAATCCTCCTCAAAACCGGTGCCGGAACAGAAGGTTTCTACACAACCCGATTTACCGCAATAACACGGCACTTCCTGCGCGAAGCGGATTTCGTCTTCGTCTGGCCACGGCAGCGGGTTGTGGCCCCACTCTCCGGCGTTGCCGTTGCCGCCAGCATGGGCTTCGCCATTCAATGCAATTCCGGAACCACAGCCGGTGCCAATGATCGCAGCAAACACCGTTTTTTTCCCTGCTCCGGAGCCATCGGTCGCTTCTGATACCGCCAGACAGTTGGCGTCGTTGGCAATGCGCACTTCGCGCCCTAACAGCGTGGCGAGATCTTCATCCAGCTGCTGACCGTTCAGCCACACCGAGTTGGCATTTTTCACTTTGCCGGTGAACGGCGACAGCGTGCCTGGGATCCCCAGCCCCACGCTGCCGCGATGGCCGGTGGCCTTTTCGGCGTCCAGCACCAACCCTTCAATCGCTTTCAGGGTCTTTTCGTAGTCGTTACGCGGAGTGTCTACACGCTTGCGGAACAGTTCATGGCCTTCATCCGACAACGCGATCACTTCAATTTTTGTTCCACCTAAATCAATGCCAATTCGCACGGGTGCCTCACTTGGTTGGTGTCTGCGGTTCAGGGTGTTCAGGTTACTCAGTGTAGAACCCAACGGCATGTCTGCGGGAAGATTTCCTAACGACGCACGCCGCTCAATTGGGTATCATGCCGCCCTGCATTCTATAAATCAGCGTACCACGGGTGCGCACGGACAGGGATAACATCATGTTATGGTTTAAAAATT
>Ga0105856_1001244_pt1 | contig 11144 bp, 7 predicted proteins | sample OrgsoiDNA_201060_FD_89681 | JGI IMG/M metagenome (GOLD analysis project Ga0105856, IMG submission 89681) | Permafrost soil microbial communities from the Arctic, to analyse light accelerated degradation of dissolved organic matter (DOM) -... | ecosystem: Environmental > Terrestrial > Soil >...
AGTCACGGCCCATCACCCGGAACGATAGCGTCGCTCGTCAATGAGAGAGACGCCTGAGGTCCGACTCATGTTCCTGGCTCAGGGGTGCATCGACCTAACCCGCACAAACAAGAAAGGCACCCGAAGGTGCCTTAAAGTGAATCTGGTTATTGTTTTTGTTCTGTCTCGCACCGGCCCCAAATGCCGACGGCGCCTCAATAAGTGAATTGAAGCCATTACAGTGGTGACTTGGAGATGCTCGATACGTGAGGGTACTAACGGCACGAATCGGTCAAACTTGAGGGGATTAGGGAATCTACTAGTCGCAACGAGACAGGCAAGAATTGAAATGAGCGCTTTCCATCCGTCAGTAGCGCGAGAAACATGGCGCATACGAACACAAATGCTCGTCACCTAAGGACCGATATGAGCGGTTCCGAGCGTGAGCTGTTGCATCGCAGCACGGCTGGGGAATCACCGGCTTAGTGCGACACAAATGAAGAGGATATCTAATAATTTGTCCAGTTAAAGAAAATAATGCCACGGACCTCAGTAGCAGCAGCCAGCAGACCTCAATTTAGTTTGCGCCGGTATCGGGCAATGCCCCGGCACGCGGCTAAGCTGCTATGACCGTCCGGGATCGTTTCGGAGAAAATGTCAATATATGTCATAATCACATACTTTTACAATGCGTTCGGCAGGAGACACTGCCTGACGGCGAGGACGTTCCATGGGACCTCGCCCGCTCACAATATCCTCCCGACTTATGGTCCGATCCGCTCTCGCACGCTGGCTTCTCAGCTTCTCCCCTTCACCCGTCGCGCTGGGCTGGCCCGAACGATTCAGGTCCTGTCTCGGCGCCCTGCTCGGCATATCCTTTACCGCAGGGGTGATGCATGTTTTCCTGGGCAACACCGCGTTCATCCCCCTGCTGGTCGCGCCGATGGGGGCCTCCGCAGTGCTGCTGTTCGCTGTGCCCGCGAGCCCTCTCGCACAACCCTGGTCGATCATCGGCGGCAATATGGTTTCCGCGGCTATCGGCGTGGCATGTGCAACCTGGATCACGAACCCGATCGACGCCGCGCCGATTGCAGTGGCCATGTCGATTGGTGCGATGTTCGTGTTCAGGTGCGTGCATCCTCCCTCGGGCGCAGTCGCGCTCACTGCTGTGCTCGGTGGGCCAGCCGTTCATGCGCTTGGATTCGGATTCGTCTTTGCGCCGATAGCCGCGCAGTCGTTTGCGCTGTTGGCGGTCGCGATCGTGTTTCACGCGTCGACCGGGCATCGCTATCCGCATGCGGCGCGCTCAGCCCGGGAAACAGGCGCGCGTTCGCCAGCGGGCAGCCCTGGATTCACGCGAGAAGACCTCAAGGAAGTGCTCGGTCGTCGCAACGAATTGCTGGACATCGACCCAGCGGATCTGGAATCGCTGCTGCTGGAAATACAGCTGCAATCGTACGTGCGCGGTTTCAGTGGACTGAGCTGCGCGGAAATCATGTCCAGCCCCGTGGTATCGGTCACATCCGGCACGACGGTCGCAACTGCCGCCTCCATACTCCGGCGTCATGGCATCAAGGCGCTTCCTGTCATCGACGACAGCGCATCCGTGATCGGCATCATCACTCCGGCTGATATCGCGAGAAATATGGCGGCCGGAAAGCTTCGGCTGCTCGCGGCATTTATTGAGCGATGGTTCGCCGCCCCCGGTTCAACGCTAACCGTGGAGTCCATCATGACGACCGACGTGTCCACGGTCTGCGTCACGACTTCGATTGCGAAACTCGTGCCGATATTCGCCGCTTATGGCCATCACCATATTCCGGTGCTCGATACGCAGGAGAAACTCGCCGGGATGATCACCCAGGCAGACCTGATACTGGGCCTTTACCGTCAAACACACGCTTAGCCGCACCACCACCCTTTATCACTGGCGTGCGTGCCCCTGTGCGCCGCGCGCGCTGTCGCCCATGAGCCAAGCGCTCGTCACACAACGCGCCCGGTCCCGCGTACGCATGACTCTTCTATATATATCACTATGTGATATAATTTGAAATTAGTATCCCGACTGGACCATCCCCATGAAAGACAGCTTCCGCGCCCTGAGAAAAGAAGACTTTGAACAGCTGTCCGAGTTTCGTTACCAGATGCGGCGGTTCGAACGGTTCTCCGAGCAGGCTGCTCAGGACGAAGGCATTACTCCGCTGCAGTACTTGCTGTTGTTGCATATCAAGGGCTACCCGGACCGGGATTGGGCAACTGTCGGCGAGCTAGCGGAACGTCTTCAGGCACATCACCACGGAATAGTTGCGCTCGTCACGCGGTGCGAGGCGCTGGATCTGGTCAAGCGAAAGCCTAGCGAAATTGATCGCCGCCAGGTCGAGGTCCATCTGCTGAAACCCGGAGAGAAAATCCTCTCGCGGTTAGCCGAACTGCATCGGGCAGAACTGAAATCACTTGCGGGCACCTTCCGCATTCCGCAGATCGATCTTTAAATCGGTGCGTGCCGACACTGCCCACCTTTGCTGGCATTCCAGCAAGGTCACGCCGTTCCGGTCGCCGATGCAACGCAAATCTGAATTGATAAGGAGTTGTTGTGCACGAACACGCTTCAAGAGGGGATTTTGCAGCAAATGCTCACCTGTTGCGCATCACGGCCATTGCTGTAGTGATCGGTGCGTTGAGCACGGTTACGGCCTATGTCCTGCTCCACCTGATCAACTTTTTCACCAACCTTTTCTTCTTCCAGTCGCTGTCGTTCGACGGTCGCTCGCCCGCGGGAAACATCCTTGGTCTGTGGGTGATCGTGATACCCGTCATCGGTGGACTGGTGATCGGACTGATCGCACGCTATGGCAGCGAAGCCATCCGTGGACACGGCATTCCGGAAGCGATCGAAGCCATCCTGTTCGGCAAGAGCAAGATGTCGCCGAAGGTCGCGGTGCTCAAGCCTCTTTCCTCCGCGATCGCCATCGGCAGTGGTGGCCCGTTCGGTGCGGAAGGGCCCATCATCATGACGGGCGGCGCACTGGGCTCGCTGCTCGCGCAGTATTTCCACTTGACCGCAGGTGAACGCAAGACGCTGCTGGTCGCCGGCGCCGTAGCCGGGATGACGGCGGTTTTCGGTACACCTGTCGCGGCGGTCCTGCTCGCGGTCGAGTTGTTACTGTTTGAACTGCGCCCGCGTAGCCTGCTGCCCGTGGCCGTCGCGTGCGCGGTGGCCGGTTTCACGCGACCTCTTCTGATCGGCGGCGGCGCCCTGTTCCCGTTGCAAACCATCCCACTGGGTCCGCTCGGCCTCATTTCATGCGTGGTCGCGGGTCTCATGGCCGGCGCAATGTCGTGGGGCCTGTCGTCGGCGCTATACAAGGTCGAGGACCTCTTCGGCAAATTGCCGATTCACTGGATGTGGTGGCCGGCGCTTGGCGGTATTGCCGTGGGCATCGGTGGATATTTCGAGCCACGCGCGCTCGGCGTAGGTTATGACGTCATCGGCGATTTGCTGCATAACCATCTTGCTATCAGCGTCGTGGCCGGCTTGATACTGGTGAAGGCGATCATCTGGGTCATCGCCCTCGGCTCCGGCACATCCGGAGGTGTACTCGCTCCACTGCTGATGATGGGTGCGGCCATGGGAACAATCGTCGGACCGTTCCTGCCTGGCGGGGAGCCCGCAGTATGGCCGCTGGTATTCATGGCGGCGACGCTCGGCGGCATGATGCGCGCACCGATCATGGCGACCGTGTTCGCGTTCGAACTCACCCATGACGCCAACGTACTGTTGCCTCTGCTCATGGCTTCGGCTGTCGCATACGGATTCACGGTGCTGCTGATGCGGCGCTCCATCCTGACCGAGAAGATCGCGCGCCGCGGTTACCACATCTATCGGGAGTACGGGATCGATCCTCTTGAACGCCATTTCGTTGAAGAGGTAATGACGCTCAAGATCGAGACGATCGATGCGGATATGCCGGTCGCCGAGGTGCTGGCGAAATACTTTGGTGAAAAGCAAAACCATCGCGCGTTTCCGGTGACACGGGACGGCGCGCTGGTAGGAATGATTGAGCGTGAGGGATTGATCGCACGAACCGGCAATCCAGCCACCCAGGTCATGAGCGACCTGTTCGGCGCAAACACACCGATCATGGCGTTGCCCGGCGAAACCTGCCGGATCGTGTCCAACCGGCTGGCGGTGCATGGGCTCGAGCGGTTGCCGGTGGTATCGGACGCGCAGTCGCGTCGTCTGGTGGGCTTGATAAGCCGTAGCGATCTGGTGAAGCCGTCGCTCGCGTTCTTCGAGGAAGAGGAGCGACGCGAGATGTTCCGGCGCTCTCCCCTGCATCACATGAAGAAACGGTTTGCACCACTGAACAGGCATAAAGACGACGCCACTCGGAAACACCCGTAAGCTTCCCGGCAGACGGTTCCGTGAACCATTCGTACGCACTGAAATCGTTTTTTTCACCGGCCGCTATCTGACGGTGACGAACGTTGTCTTTTGATGGGGTGCGAGGATTTCAACCGCACCCTCGGTACCGATTCCGCTTCCTTTCAAACTCCGAGACGTACCTCGGGATGATGCGTCACGGTATCGTTCAGATCGATAACGCCATACTGCAAGGCATCTGCAAGGCGACGCTGCCGCACACGGTCCCCGGTAAAAGACATAAGCTGAAAGCCCGAATTCCATTCCGTTGACTCGATCGGGCACTTCACTTTCCCCGGTGCCTCAGTTGCTGATCAGATCCGGCCGGACCCGCGATTACCCTGATGCGCGCGCACGGAAACCCATACGACGGCCGCGCGGCTATTCCGGCATTTCGTTTGCGCATTCGCGGATTCCCTGTCGCCCGTTTAATTAAATCAATGACTTGATCCTCTGATTTCATCGTCATGCCGGTTGGCATAGGCATTGCATTGATGAAACGACAATGTTGCGCGCCGGCCGCGGACGCGAAACAACAAGAGGAGACAAGATGAACGCGAACGACGACCTCGATCCGCTCGAGACCGACGAGTGGTTGGACGCGCTGCGACCTGGTCAGACGCATAGCTGTATTCAGCGTCCGCCCACCTCGCCAGCCGTGTACCGGATCATGCGCAGCACGATCGTGCGTACGCCCCTCACTGACCTCATGCAAGCGTCACCACGCCTGGGCAACGACAATCCGATCCTCGCTGCGTTGGCACATCGTCAGTTTCCAGTCCGCTGCCGTTCTATACGACATCGGCTTCGGCCACCTCTCGCATGCACTGGCCGATACGCACAGCCGCGACCCGATTCAAATCCTAAGACACAGCACACCTGGCACTGCCACTCATGAGGGTATCGCCAGCGAGATCGCGCCATCGCGTCCAGAAGACACCGCAATGCCTTTCTGAAAGGGGCTCACCATGCAAGTCACCGGTATGCTGCACGGAGCCAAGATGCTCCAGTTCGTCGACTTCCCCACGACCGAGGTGCTGGGACCCGACGCCAGCGAGGAAGAGATCAAGGCACTGATCGACAAACACGGCCTGATCTTCATCAAGCCGGTGTTCAAGGGCGGCGTCGGCAAGAAAGGCAAGGCCGGCCTGATCGGTAAGGCGACTGACCTGAAGACCGCTCTGAAGGAAAAGGAACGCTTGTACTTTGTCGAACACCGGGTCGGCCACACGGTGGCCAAGGCCAACGGCGTGACCTTCGAAGCCGGCGTGCCAGCCGAGCAAGAGGTCTACTTTTCGATCACGGACTCGACGCATTACCGCGCGCCGACCATGACGCTCACCCATCACGGCGGCATGGACATCGAAGAGCTCGACAGGAGTCAGGTAGCGCAAATACCTTTTGACCCGCTCACCGGGTTGAAGGCCTTTGTCGTGGCCAATGCGCTGTCTGCGCTAGGTGCGCCAAAGCAGATCATCTCGCCGTTGGTGCAGCACCTGCCCAAGCTGTGGGAGCTGTATCACGACTACGGCATGACCACGCTCGAGTTGAACCCTATTCGCATGCGCGTCGACAAGAAGGGACGCATGACGCCCGTAGCCTGCGATTTCAAGTGCGGCTTCGACCGCGACGACCCGCGCTGGCGCCGGCTGAATCTGCCGGCAAGCCTGTTCGCGGTCGACTACTCCGACTTCGAGCAGGAGATCAATCAACTGCGCACGTACCAGGGCCAGAGCGACGTCTACGTGATCAACGCCGGCGGCACCATCCTCGCGCCGACCTTCGGCGGCGGCGCCAATTCGCTCGTCACCCAGATGCTCGGCGACGACGCCATCATCTCCTCAGACTTCGGCGGCAACCCGCCTTACGAAAAAATGAAAGAGGTAGCACGTATCTGCTTCAAACACTGGATCAAGCAGAGCAACGTGCTGTTCATCATCGGCGGAAAGTCGAACAATACTGACATCTTCGAGACCTTCCGCGCGATGGCCGATGCGCTGCGCGAGCACTTCAGCCGGCATGGAGCCACGCCGCTGTACGTGGTGATCGGCCGCGGCGGCCCGAACCTTGTGCGCGGCATGGGCGCCATGCGCGACACGCTCGATGCGCTCGGACTGCCCTATCGCTTCTTCGGGTTCGACTCGGACATGAGCGAGGTCGTGCTGCACGCCAGGAAGGTCGATGCATGGATGAAGTCCGGCGGTCGTGAGCAGGTAGCGGCCCGGCTCGGCATAGCGTCCAGCCAAGCCGCCTGAAGCTTGCCCCACGCATAAGGAGAGTGTCATGTACAAGCAAGGTGTAGGCGATTTCAAGTATTTCGTCGGTACCAGTTCGCTGGCCCAGGTGGCCACGCGCGACGATCGGGTCTGCGTGCTCAACATCCTTGGTGGGGAGTCGAGCGACGTGACGCCGGTCGGTCACGTCTATTCAGGCGGCAACGTCGTGTTCGGCACGGCGCCTGGCAAACGAGGCCAGGTGCTGGAAACGGCGCTTGGCGCGGTGCCGGTTTACAACAACGTACTTGAAGGCATCAACGCCGGCCATCGCTTCAACTGCGGCGTGATCTACCTGCCGCCGGCAGCGGCGCGCGATGGTGTGGCCGAACTGATCCGGGTCAACCCGGAGTTGAAGAAGATCTTCATCGTCACCGAGAAGCTCGCCGTGCACGATTCGCGCGAGATCCGCGCGATGGGGCAGGCCAACGGCGTCGACATCTTCGGTGGCAACAGCCTGGGCGTAGCCGATGCGTGGAACCAGGTTCGCATCGGCGGTGCATTAGGTGGCGACCATCCGGAAGAGGCATTGCGCAAGGGGTCTATCGCGATCTTCTCCAATTCCGGCAATTTCACGACCACGATTGCGACGTACCTGCGCATGGCCGGCTGGGGCACTACAACATCCATCTCCAGCGGCAAGGATGTCTACGTCCACTTCGCGGCGCCGGAGTTTGCGTTCGCACTGTCGAACGATGCACGCAGCAAGGCCGCGGTGCTCTATGTCGAGCCCGGCGGTTACTACGAGCTCGACGCGAACTTCACTAAACCCGTGGTCGCTTGCGTCGTTGGGCGCTGGAAGTCCAAGCTGACGCGCTCGGTCGGGCATGCTGGCGCGATGGCCGGTGGTGCCGACGACGCTCTCAGCAAGGAAGGCTGGTTCTTGGAGAAATTCGGCGTGGACGGCATCTTCACGCCCGAGCATCCCGTGTTCTCCGCCAAGGGTGCGCTGGTGACCAACATCGCCCACATCCCGGCTGCACTGACTGCGGTGATGGGCGAGAACGCCTGCCGGCCTGACTTCGCGTCCGAGGGAAATCTCTCGCTGAAACCCTGGTTTGGCGCAAGCCACGGGTTGACGCTGCCGGCCGATCTCGACCTGCCCGTGGTCGAGGCTACTGCCCCTTACAACGAACAGGTCGCGGCGCTAAACCAGCAGATCGGATCTGTGCCACCGCGCCAGACGATGAAGGACGCCTCAGGCGCCTCGCAGATGGACTCGAAGACCCAGGTCACCAGCCTGTACGGCGTGTCGATGCTCGACGCCGCGCAGTACCCGCTGGAAGCTAACGTCAGCCTGGCACTGCTGCATGAGCCCGGCGGCGAGAACGACCGGCGCCTGATCAATGTCGCGATCGGCGCCGGCCTCAACCTGCACGGCCATCCGGCATTAGCGGCAGCGCAGGCCGCGCGCGAAGCCGGTAACGCACCCAACACCGTGCTGGCCGCTGCCGCCAGCATCCTCGGGCCTCGCAGCCAAGGTGAGGCGCGGCAAGCCGCGCGGGTACTGATCGACGCTTTCGCAGCGGCCGGCATGGACGACGCACGGGACGAAAGCTTTGATACCGACCTGATCGCCATCGACGACCCTGGTCTGTTTGTTAGCGCCGAGCCCGACGCCCACGCACAAGCAATGCTCGATGGCCTGCGCGCACGCGGCGCCAAATCAGTATTCGTGCATTACCTGCAGACATTACCCGGCCACCCCACCGCCGACGCCGTGCTCGCCGCGATCACGACCACCCTCGCCTGGGGGCCATTGATGCGCAAGCGCGTCTCGCGGCTGACCGCCGAGAGCCTGCCCTGGTGGATGCGCCTGTTCGGCGCGCTGATCGGCGCCTCGGTGCAAGCAGGCCAGCACCAGCCCGACAGTTTCTGCGGCATCGCGACGAGCGATATCCTGCAGCGGCGGCCGATCAGCGAGGCGGCCTTCGTCGCGCTGCTCGGCCTCACGCCGCAGCCGGCCGACCTGTTCTCCTTCCAGGTGCTCGTGGGGCTGCTGTTGTCAAACGGACCCGGCACGATTTCGGCCCAGGGCGCGAAAGGCGCGGTCTCGGCCGACGGCCCCGAGGACCCCGAACGCGTGCAACTCAACAAAGGGTTGATCGGCTTCCTGACCCACACCGGTTACACCCACGGCGGCAACGGCTACGAGGGCATCGCATTCCTGATCGAGCAGTTCAAGGACTCGGGCCTGGTCGATCCCGGCGACCCGGGTCACGGCATCGACCTGAAGGCGCTGGCCTTGAAATATGTCGAGGCCTATGCACGCTACAAGTCGAACAAGAAGAACACGGGCAGCCTGGATATCCAGAAGATTCCGGGCATCAATCACCCCGTATTCAAGGACAAACCCGTCAATCACGATCCGCGCGAGGTCTTCATTCGCAATCTGATGGCCGAGCGTCAGGAATATAACGTCTTCCACGACTTCTACGGCACGCTGGTGCAGACCTTGTTTGACGCAGGCGTGTCGCGCAACGTCTATTGTGTCAATGTCGATGCGGTGATTGCCGCGTTGCTGCTGAAGATGCTGTGGAAACCTTACCGTAACGGCGAGTATTCCGGCGCGGCGCTGGAAACAGCGGCCTTTACGATCTTTCTCTACCCGCGCATGCTTGGCTGCGCTGCCGAAGTCGATGACCACATGAACCGCGGCCGCAACATGGACACCCGCACGCCGGCATCGCAGTGCCAGTTTGTTGCTTGACTACGTGTGACCGTATGCCCGGATCGGCATGGCCTGCGGCGGGTCATGCCGGCCCAGCACAAGATGCAGATTCTGGAGACGGCGAAAATGTCGAACGCTAACGCAACACAATCCAAATTCGGAATGGTTGTCCGGGTGACCAGCGGCAATTTCCTGGAGATGTTCGATTTCTTCTTGTTTGGCTTTTATGCAACCTACATTGCTAAAACTTATTTCCCGGCCGACAGCGAATTCGCTTCGCTGATGCTGACGTTCGGCACGTTCGGCGCGGGTTTCATCATGCGGCCTGTCGGCGCGATAGTTCTGGGTGCCTATATCGACAAGGTTGGCCGGCGGCAGGGGTTGATCACGACGCTGGCCATCATGGCGATGGGTACTGTGCTCGTGGCCTTTGTGCCGGGGTATCTGACAATCGGCTTGTTCGCTCCCCTACTGGTGCTGATCGGCCGGTTACTGCAGGGTTTCTCGGCAGGCGTGGAATTGGGCGGTGTATCGGTTTATCTCGCTGAAATGGCGACGCCAGGTCACAAGGGCTTCTATGTGAGCTGGCAGTCGGCCAGTCAGCAGGCCGCGATCATCGTGGCCGCCGTGATTGGCTATACGCTGAGCGCCACCATGGGACAGGAGATGATTGCCGCATGGGGCTGGCGAATTCCGTTCTTCATTGGTTGCATGATCGTGCCGTTTCTCTTCGTGATCCGTCGTTCGTTGCAGGAAACCGAGGAGTTCACCGCTCGCAAGCACAGGCCGAACGCGAGTGAAATTTTTCGCTCGATGATGCGCAACTGGGGAATCGTATTGGCCGGGATGATGCTGGTTGTGATGACCACGGTGTCGTTCTACCTGATCACCATCTATACGCCGACCTTCGGGCGCAGCGTGCTGAAGCTCTCAGCGGAAGACAGCCTGATTGTCACGTTCTGCATTGGCGTGTCGAACCTCTTCTGGTTGCCGGTGATGGGTGCCCTGTCCGACCGTGTTGGACGCAAGCCGCTGCTGATCGGCTTTACGCTACTGACCATCCTGACCGCTTATCCGGTCATGACCTGGCTGGTCGACGGACCGACTTTCCAGAAGATGCTGATTGCCGAGTTGTGGCTTTCGTTTCTCTACGGCAGTTATAACGGCGCGATGGTCGTGGCGCTCACCGAGGTGATGCCGGTCGACGTTCGCACCTCAGGGTTCTCGTTGGCGTACAGCCTCGCGACTGCGATCTTCGGGGGCTTCACTCCCGTCATTTTGACCTTCCTGATCCAGGTAACGAACAACAAAGGTGCGCCGGGATTGTGGATGAGCTTCGCTGCCGTGTGTGGCCTGATTGGCACCCTGGTACTTTACCGGCGCAGCGCGGTCGCCAAGCGAGAGCAGTTGTCGCTGACGGCGTGATCGCCGGGATTTGATGCAGTTCGCATTTATACAAGCTCTCAGATTCATTTATCTGGATAACTATGCTTTATCAATTGCATGAACAGAATCGCTCTTTTCTGGCACCCTTCCTGCAATGGGCGAATGCATGGGCCAAATTGTTGATCGATCCGGTCTCGCCAGTGGCACGCATACCGTTTGTGCGCCACATAGCGGCCGGATACGAACTGATGTACCGGCTCGGCAAGGAATATGAAAAACCGCCATTTGCGATTCACACGACAATTGTCGGCGGCGAGACGGTCGGCATTTCAGAAGAGATGACGCTCAGCAAGCCGTTTTGCACGCTGCTGCATTTCAGGAAAAATCTAAGCGACCAAGAGTTGGAAGGACT
>Ga0105856_1001247_pt1 | contig 11136 bp, 11 predicted proteins | sample OrgsoiDNA_201060_FD_89681 | JGI IMG/M metagenome (GOLD analysis project Ga0105856, IMG submission 89681) | Permafrost soil microbial communities from the Arctic, to analyse light accelerated degradation of dissolved organic matter (DOM) -... | ecosystem: Environmental > Terrestrial > Soil >...
GACGGACATCGCCATCCACGGCGACAAGCTACGCCTGACCGAGCAGACGCTCTCGGTCTCGCTCGGGTATCCGCTCTCGCCGCGGCTGACGCTCCTGGGTGGGGTCGGCGCGCTGGTTTCCGGCGCGCTCGGCGCGGACAGCTTCTCTCCGGGCGAGGTCGCTTTCGCGGGCGTCAGCTATCGCGCGCTGGCGCCGTCGGGCGCGGTGCCGCTCATCGCCGTCGCCATCACCGCCGCGGTCGCGCACGCCAGCCTCGCCGGCGACTCCTTCACCTCGACCGATCTCAAGCTCGCCCTCACCGCGGCCTGGCCGATCGCCGGCGTCGTCGCGCCCTATCTCTCGGCAGCGGCCTTCGGCGGGCCCATCTTCTACCGTGGCGACATCGGGGGAGATCGCTATCACTATCAAGCCATCGCCGGACTCGCCGTCGCGCTCCCCCGCGGCTTCGATCTCTTCGTCGAAGGATCGCCCGTCGGCGCCCGCGTCCTTTCGGGCGGCGCCGGATTCACCTTTTGAGGCTGGACGTCCGCTCGAGGCTGGACAGCCGTGCTCCATGCCTCTCAACATTCCTGGATCCGGCTGAACGATTGCGGTCCGCCCGCTTGGCGAGAGACTTCTCGCGCCGATCGCCCGTCGGCGCCATCAACGGGTTGTACTCGCGCGGACGCACGGCGACACGGAATCGGTCCTCAACAAGAAGGCTTGAAGCAGACACAGCTGAGTTGCGTACAGCATGGCTGGGAGCCGACAGTGAAACGCCCTGCGTTGGAGATGATGGATGGAACGCCACCGCATCTGATCATCTTTGACGTCCACCGAGAATTCCGCCCGCTGGTTCCGATGCTCACGCGAAATCGCGCCAGCTCGCTTGCAGAAGCAATCGCTCGAGCTCGGCGAAGCTTGCCACGCTCGTCTCGCCCGGGCTCTCCCGGCCGAGTCGCAGCACGCGGCAACCTGTCTGCGCGGCAGCTTCCGCGAGCGCCGGGAGCGCCACCTCAGCCTTCCCAGCCCAGAACCACTCCGGCCGCGCCCGCTGCACCAGCGCCGCCGCGCCTTCGTCGTCGAGCTGCTGCAGTGTCGTCAGCACCTCCACTCGCCGCGCGCGAAACAGGCAGGCCGCCATGCGGGACTCGACCTTCGCGCTCTCGAGTAGCGCGGCGCGGACGATGCGGCGGGTCTTGGGATCTGGCAGCTCAGCCAGCGGTTGCGCTCGCTCGATGAAGCCCAGCGGCGCCGCGCTGCGCAGCAATTCGTCGAAGAGCGCGCCCAAGCTCCTCCCTTCGGCGCGCTGCTCGATGAGCTGGGCCAGGCACTCGGCGTCATCGGCCGCCAGCGCGGCGTCGTGCAGCGTGGCGCTCCGGCGGTGGCCCGCGCGGAGCGGCTCCAGCAGCGTCCGGGCCGACGTGCGCCAACCACGTCCGCGCTTGTGCGAGGGCAGCGCTCCCTTCGCGATCATCCGCTTCACCGTCGCTTCGCTCAGGCCCAGCAGGATTCCGACCTGCCTCGGCGTCCACTCCAGCGCCGTCAACCGGTTTCTCCCCGCACCCCGCACACGACCTGCCCATGACCGCTACTGAACTCGGCGCGCATTGCAGGACGCTAACAAGCAGCGTAGGCGGCGCGGCAGTGGTAGATGAAACGGCTATGTCGATTTCACTTCGCAAACGAAAACCAAAACCGACCAGACGGCTTTCACATGATAAGTTGTTGGATTCCGTCGGCTGGAAGCTGCTCCGTGCGCTGCAGGCCGATGCGCGCCTCTCGTCATACGAGCTCGGAGCGCAAGTGGGCCTCTCCGCGCCCGCCGCGGCGGAGCGAGTGCGGAGGATGGAGCAGGCGGGGCTGATCGCCGGCTACCGCGCGGTGGTGCCGCTGCAGAACGTGGGCCTGTCCATCCTCGCCTTCATTCGCGTGGTGGGCGCGAGCAACGACCGTTACTACGAGCGCATGCAGACCGCGCTCAGGGCGATGCCGCGCGTCCTCGAGGCGCACCACGTGGCCGGCGACGACTCATTCATCATCAAGGTCGCGGTGGCCGACGTGCAGGAACTGGAGCACGTCATTGCACACTTCACGAGGCTAGGCCACAGCGTGACCTCAATCGTGCTCTCTACGCTGCTTACGCGCGACACGGTGGAGGAACCTCGGCGCCTGACTGGCGTATAGCTACCCGTGTAGGCGGCAACTTCAGGACGCCGGGCTCGCGTCTGCGGTCAGGCAAACTTCACATCCAATCGAGGAGCCATTTGTGCCGCGCGAGGCGCTCGCTCATACCAGCCTCAGCTCACGACAAGTAAGTCGCCGGCACAATCGCGGTGCGTAGTACGATGTCGGGCGTGTGGACTCGGCGGCAGGCGATCAAGGCTTCACTGCTCGCCGCGGCGATGCCGGCCTGTGTGTTTCGCGGCGGTTCGCTGCCACCGGCCTTTCCCAAAGAGTTGCCGAGGCTGACGCCGTGGCCGGAGGCGAATGCGATTCTCGCCGCGACGGCTGTTCCAACTTTTCCCGCGGCGGCGTTTCAGGTCGTGAAGTACGGCGGAACAGGCGACGGGAAGACGGACGACAGCGCGGCGTTTGCGCGAGCGATCGCGGATTGCAACGCTGCCGGCGGCGGCCGAGTCATCGTTGCCGCCGGTACCTGGCTGGTTGGTTCGATCCGGTTGCTCAGCAACGTCGACCTTCACTTGGAAAGGGACGCGACGCTGCTGTTTGGCGAGGACGCGAGGCTCTTCCCCGAAGTCCTGACGCGCTACGAAGGAATCGAGTGCGTGAATCATTCACCGCCGATTTACGCCTACGGCGAAACCAACGTTGCACTGACCGGGGAAGGCACGCTCGACGCAGCGCGGACCGGCGCTTGGAATCGCGGCTCGGATCGCGCCGGACGCCTGGAATCGCTCGTCGCGCGCGGCGTCCCCGCGGAGCAGCGGAACGTCACGGGAAAACTGCGGACCTCGTTCGTGCAGACCTATCGCTGCAGCAACGTGCTCATCCAAGGGGTGACGTTGCAGGGCGCGTGTTTCTGGCAGCTTCACCCGGTGCTCTGCACCAACGTCACCATTGACGGCGTCGTGACCAAAGTCGCAGGGCCCAACACCGACGGCTGCGACCCCGAGTCGTGCCGCCGCGTGGTCATCAACCGCTGCACGCTCGCGTCGGGTGACGACAACATCGCCATCAAGTCGGGCCGCGACGAAGACGGCCGGCGGCTCAATATTCCCTGCGAGGACATCGTCATCATGAACTGCCAGGCCGAGGGCCGCTATGGCTTCATCTGCCTGGGCAGCGAACAGTCGGGCGGCATCCGCAATGTCTACGCGTACAACAACTGGATCTACGGCCGCGGCGTCGGCTGGGCGCTGTGGATCAAATCGAACAGCCGTCGCGGCGGGTACACCAGGAGCATCAACATCGATACCTTCCGCGGCTCGGGATTTCGTAAAGCAGTCGTCGGAATCACGACCAGATACGACAGTCAGACCGGCAGCTTTCCGCCTGACTTTGGCGAGCTGCGTTTCAGCAACTTCGACGTCTCCGATGCGCCGCGGCTGTTCGACCTCGACGCCGCGGCCCTAGGGCCGGTGACGGTAAAGGATTCACGGTTCGGGAACATCGCCGACCCCACCAGGGAGGCGCAGGTCTTCTTCGGCGACGTCTGGATCAACGGCCGGCCAGCGACCTAAAAGCCGAGCGTCTCTCGCAGGCGGCGGAGGGCGACTTCGGTCTTGAGATCTTGCAACTCACCGCGAGCGATCCGGGCGAAAGCTTCGTCGAGCGAAATCCATTCGAGGCGCGCGCCTTCTTCGAACGGCGAGCCGTCACCTCGTGGAGCTACCGAGAAGGCATCGGGCGAGACTTCGCAGGAGGCGAAGTGAAACAGCTCGGCGCACATGCCTGGAGTGGGAAACATCGGCGGGCCCAAGAGCCGGACGTTCGATGCCGAAACCTGCAGGCCAGCCTCTTCGAGAGCTTCATCGGCGGCGCGCTGCCGGAGGTCATCGCCGGGTTCGAGAATGCCCGCGACGAGTTCGGTGAAGAGCAGCGGCCGCGATTCCGAACGGCCATATTGCAGCGGCACTCGCAGGCCGGAGCGGAGCAGGACTTCCAGGGCGGGCTTGCGGCGCCAGAGGGCGACCACGACGGCGTCGAGGCCCATTGGCCGCTCGACGAAATCCCAGCTGCCTTCGCGGGTGCGCGTGCCGTCCGAGAGCAGCATCCGCATGCGCAGCCGGCGGATGATCAGATTCCCGCCCTGCCCGACCCGCTCGTCGCCGAGCAACTCTATTTTTTCAAGCATGAGTCTCTTTCAGGCATAGGTCGAAGGTGTCATCGGCCCGATGGCCATGGCGAAAGCGCGGCCTTTGTCCTCGTCGCGGGAGCAGATGGCCATCAAAGCATCGGCAACCTGCAGGAAGCCGACCGAGGCGCCAAACGGCAGGATGAGGATGCCGAAGAGCGCCTGATTCGGGTGCTTACGCATGAAGTTACTCGCGCTGTTCGCGCCGTAGGTCGGCCATCATCGCCACCAGGCCGCAGGCGATGGCAAAGCGCGGCTCGATGGGGTCCTCGACGGGCAGGATCCGCAGTTGAAAGACGCGCCGGAAGAAGTGGAAATCCTGCTTGATGCGCGCGACCGTCCGGCGGCCCAGGTCGATGCGATGGTGTCCGGGCAGGAGCTTGATGATCCGGCGCCAGATGGCGGGACCCTCTTCGACCATCTCGCCCACTCGGTTGTCCTGGCCGTCGAGGATGTCCCACTGATCGCGAAAAAGGGAGGCAATTCCACCGGTTCGCAGGCAGCCCACGCGGACGCCGCTGGGGTCGAGCAGGTCGTGCTCCCGGTCCAGGGTGGCCAGCCTGCGGGTGCGGATGACGAACAGCGGCACCAGCTGCGCCTCGTCGGCATAGACGATCAGCTCCGTACGCAGGCGAAACCAGGGGATTTCTACCATCGCCGCGAGGCGTCCGTCGGGTGCGTAGACCCGGGTGATGCGCTGAAAAGTCAGCGAAAAGAGCGGACGGACGAGCGTGAACGAAGGGTGCTCGAACGGCTGTAAGTGCATTCTTTCTATTGCGCTATCGATTCGGTAAAATGCAAATTTGGGGGTTGTTGAAATGCCCGACTTGATCGACCTGACGCTGCTTCTCGCCGAAGAGCCCAAGCGCGTCTTCAACGCCTGGATGGACCCGCGCGAGCACGCGCAGTTCACCGGCGGAGGATTGGCCACCATCGAACCCTGGACGGGAGGACGCTTCACCGCCTTCGAAGGCGAGATGCACGGCATCTTCCTCGGCGTCGACGTGGGCGTGCGCATCGTGCAGACGTGGCGGACGCCGGAGTTTCCGCCCGAGTCGCGCGACTCGCGGCTCACCGTCACTTTCGAGCCTGCGCCGGGAGGGACGAAGCTGCGCATCCAGCACGCGGATGTGCCGCCACGGCTCTTGCGCAAACTGCAGAAGGGGTGGGAGTCGAACTACCTCAAGCCTCTGTCGAAGTACTTCGTACCGGGCATGAAGGGTTCGAAGAAGGCCGCCGCGCCGAAAGCCGCAGCTCCAGCGAAGCCGGTGTCCGCTTCGGTGAAGGCGATGGCAAAGGTCGCTCTCGTACCCGTGAAAGCGCTCGCCAAAATCGCCGCGAAGGCGGCCGCTGCCACGAAGGTTTCGCGGAAGCCAGCCAAGAAACCTGCAGCTGCCAAAAAAGCCGTGAAGCCCGCGAAGAAGCCTGCCCCTGCGAAAAAGGCCGCCAAGCCCGCCTCGAAGAAGGAAAAGAAGGCTTTGAAGAAAGCGGCCAAAAAGGCGGCGAAAAAAGCGCTCAAGCACCGCGGCCGAAAATAATCTTCTCGCTCTTCAAGAGCCTCGTCGCCCAGGCGAGAAAGAGCGCCGCGGCCAGCAGCGCGGAAGCCGCGGCGACCCCGAACCAGTAGAGCGGGCGGCCTTCGCCGCGCAGCACGTCGCCCATCAGCACGGTCTGCCCCAGGACCGGAACAGCCATCATCCAGAACTGGGTCTTGATCGGCGACAGCGACAAGAAGGTCGCCGGCACCATCGGCACCAACATCAGCATCGAGAGATAGGTCTGCGCCTCCTTGAAGGTGCGGGCAAAGAGCGCGAGCGTGATCTGCAGCGCGCCGGCAAAGAGCGCGAGCGGCAGGCAGGCGGCCAGCAAGCCGATGGTTTCACGCGCGCCCAGGTGGAACTTCACGCCCAGGTCCTGCAGCGGCACATGCGTCACGGCGATGGAGAAGCCGAGCAGCGCGATGCCAATCGCCACGGCCGTCACCACCACCACCGCCAGCCACTTTCCCGTCACCACCGCAAAGCGCGAGACCGGGTTCACCAAGAGCGGCTCGAGAGATCCGCGCTCGCGCTCGCCCGCGGTGCAGTCGATGGCCAGGTGCAGTCCGCCGACGAAGGCCGCCATCAGCAGGAAGAGGGGAATCATCGAGAGAGCGTTGGCGGCCGTGCGTTCGGGCGTGGCCAGATCCACTTCGGTGACATCGAGCGGCGCGACGAGCGAAGGAGAGACGCCGCGCGCGATCATCCGCAGCGCACCCAGACGCCGCGTGTAAGCGTCGAGCAGATGCCGCGCCCGGGCCGTCTGCTGCCGCGTCTTGTTGCTCGAGCTGTCGAAGGCCAGCTGCAGCGGCGCGGCGCGGCCGGCCTCGAACTCCTTGCCGTAGTCTTCCGGAATCGACAACGCGAGCTCGAGCTTGCCGTCGCGGACTTGCGCCTCGTAGTCGGCCGGCGCTTCCTCGATCACGGCTCCGGCGCGCTGCAAGAAAGCGATCAAATGCGGCGCGTTCGCAGCTCCCACGACGGGAATCGTCAAAGGCTTGTCCTCGCGCACCCAAGAAGCAATCAGCGAGAACATTCCCAAGAAGAGCAGCGGACCGAGCACCGGCACAAGCAGTCCGGAGAGCAGCGTGCGGCGGTCCCGGAAGTGGTCGGTCATCTCCTTGCCAAGCACGGCGGTCATCATTGGACGAGGCCCTTTTCGCTGACGACGAGGCCTTTGTCGCTACCGATGATGGAGATGAACGCCTCTTCCAGGCTGGCCGTGCCCGCGCGCGCCTTGAGCTCGTCGGGCGTGCCGTCGGCCACCACCCGGCCGTGCGCGACCACCACGATGCGGTCGCAGAGCGCGCTCACCTCCTGCATGACGTGGCTGGAGAAAACCACGCATTTGCCGTCGGCCTTGAGCTTGCGAATCAGGTCGCGGACCGCGCGGGTGGCGAGCACGTCCAGGCCGTTGGTAGGCTCGTCGAGCAGGACGTTGCGCGGGGAATGGACGAGCGCGCGGGCGAGAGCCACCTTCACGCGTTCGCCGTTGGAGAAACCTTCGGTGCGGCGGTCGGCAATGCTCGCGAGGTCCAGCTGCTGCACGAGCTCTTCGATGCGCTGCTCGAGAAGCTGCTTGGGCATGCCGTGCAGCCGCCCGGCATAACGCGCGTGCTCGCGGGCGGTGAGCCGCGGATAGAGGCCGCGGGCGTCTGGCAGGACGCCCAGGCGGCGGCGCGCTTCCATAGGATCTTTCGTGACATCGATACCGTCGATCAAGGCCGCGCCGCTGTCGGGAACGATCAAGGTGGTGAGCATGCGCAGCGTGGTGGTCTTGCCCGCGCCGTTGGGCCCGAGCAGGCCGGTGACGATGCCGTCGTCCGCGCGGAAGGTGACGTCGTCGACGGCCTTCACCGCGCCGAACTCCTTGTGCAGCGCGCGCGCTTCGATCATGGCGTCGGCCCCGCGAAGCTGACGAAGAACGGCGGGCGTTTCAAAGGCGTGAGGCAGGAAGCATCGAGCGCTTTCGGATCTGCCTTGTCGAGGAACTGCGCGATCAACTGCGGCAAGCAGCCTTCCGCGGTTGCTCCGTGGCCCACGCCCGGCACGGTGAAGCGCGCGCTGTGCGGCAGCGTCTTGGCGGCGAGGTCGGCCCACTTCGGCGGCGTCACCGGGTCCAGCTCTCCGGAGAGCAGGAGCGTCGGCACGTCGCTGTGAATCGGCGCTTGCGGAGGGGCTTCGCCGCGCGGCCAGAAGGAGCAGATGCGCAAGAAATCGCGAGCGATCCGCGGGCCGAGAAAGGTGCCCTGCGCTTCTTGGTCGGCCTGGGCTTGCGTCACTCCGGGCAGGTCTTCCGCGCAGACGACGGAGAACATCATGCCCAGGCTTATGCTGTGCGAGAAGCCGCCGCCGAGGGCCACGGTTCCGGCGATGAAGGGCGCGAAGTCTCCCTTGGTGGCGCTGTCGACCATCAACGGCACGAGGCTCGCCAGATCCTGTTGGTAGAGCACGCCGCGCAGGCCGGAAGCAAAGGCCTCGCGGGAGATCTCGACGTCGGACCACGCGCCCGTCAGTGGATCCTGTACGTGGGCTTTGGCTGGCGTAGCTTCAAGGCTCGCGAGGAGCTGTTTGAAGCGATCGCTCAAGGCGGGAAAAGTCTTCGCGCAAGCGGCGTCGGCCGCGCATTGCGAAAAGAGCAAGTCGATCGAGCGCTGCGCGTCGGCCGCGAAGTTCAACGGCAGGACGAGCTGCGGCGGCGCGACACCGTCGAGGATTGCCGTCCGCGCGTGCTCGCCGTGATCGCGCAAGTAGACGAGGCTGGCGCGCGTTCCGTAGGAGCCGCCCCACAGGTTGATCTGCGCATAGCCAAGGGCGGCGCGGACGTCGTCCAGGTCCTGCATGGCGATGGCGCTGGTGTAGAAGCGCGGATCGGCGTCGTACCCGGCGAGGCACTTCTTGAAGGTGCTCTCGTTGATGGCGTCTGTTTTGAGCCGCTCTGACAGCGGCGCGCCGGGCTCGTGCAAGTCGCAGCGCAACGGGTTGGATGAGCCGGTGCCGCGCTGATCGACCATCACCAGATCGCGCGTTCGTCGCACTCTCTCGAACACTCCCAGAAGCGGCCCAAGCGCTTCGGTGGCGGCCTGGCCGGGACCGCCGGCGAGCAGGAAGAGCGGGTCCGGCGCAGGCTCTCTCGCCAGCGCAGGAACCACGGCGATGCGCAAATCGATCTGCCGCTTCTCGGGATGGGCGCGATCCTCCGGAACGCGCAGGGTGCCGCAGCGCGCGGGCAGACCGCTGTTCTTCAAACGGCAAGGGCCCAAGACCACGCGCGGACCCTGTGGAGCAGGCGTGGCCGTGCAAGCGGCGAGCAGCAAGAGAACGAAGCGCATTTCACGGCGCACAATGCCATTGAACCTGATCGCGCTGCTCGGGTTTTTGGAATCGCTATCGCTACTTCGCCTTTGCTGCCGCGGCGGCTGCCTTCGCGGCTTCGCCGTTGGCGTCGCGGACCTCGATGCGGCCCACCTTCATTGCCACGAGGCCGTCGATGATGAGCGCTTTCGGACCCACCACGACGATGGCCATCTTTTCCGGGTGCAGCCGGTCTCGCGCGGCCTTCGCCACGTCTTCCTTGGTGATCGCTTCCACGTGTTGCTGCCAGGTCGCGTAGTAGTTCGCCGGCAAGCCGTGCGACCACGCCGCCGCATATGCAGCCGCCGTGGCCTCGTCGCTGGCGAGGCGCGACGGTACGGAGTGCACCAATGCGGCCTTGGCATCCGACAGCTCGGCGTCGGTCACAGCGCCTGACTGCATCTTCGACAGCTCGCGAAGAAACTCAGCCAGCGCCTCGGCGGTCTTGGCGCTGACCACCCCGCCTTCGGCGATGAACGGCCCCGCCTCGCGGTGGGTCTCGTAGAAGCTGGTCACGCCATACGAATAGGCATGCTCGGTGCGCAAGTTGCCGTTGAGCCGCGAATTGAAGCTGCCGCCGAGAATGTGATTCATCAACCGCACGGAAAAGACGTCCGGCGCACCGGAAGCCACGCCCACTTCGCCAATCCAAATCTGCGACTGCGGCGCGTCGGGCTTGTCGACCACCGTCACCAGCCGATCGGCCGTCTTGGGCATCGCCCTCACGCGCGGCTTCGGCGCAGCCGAATCCTTCCACGAGCCAAAGCGCTGCGCGACGAGCGGCTGCAGCTGCGCCGCGGTGACATCGCCCACCACGAAGATTGCCGCGTTGGAGGGCCGGAACGCTCCCGAATGCCAGGCGATGAGCTCCTTGCGGGTGAGGGCCTGGATGGACTTCACCGTGCCCTCCGCCGGAAAGCCCCACGGATGCTTGTCGCCAAAGATGACCCGCGAGAGCACGTGCTGCCCCACCGTCGCCGGATCGTCGAGCGCCTGCGCTATCAACCCCAGCCGCTCCTGCTTCACCCGCGTGAGGTCCGCCTCGGAAAAGGCCGGGTGCAGCGTCACGTCGGCGAAGATCTCCAGCGCTTTTGGCAGCGTGTCCGGCAGCGCGACGATGGTGGCAGTGGAGGAGTCCGCGTCGGGAGCGACGCTGTAGCGAACGGCGAGGTCCTCGAAGCCCTTGGCGATGGCAGCCGCGTCGCGCAGGTCCGTGCCTTCGTCGAGCATATCGAGCGTAAAGGAGGAGAGGCCCGCACGGCCCGGCGGATCGCTGTCGGCGCCGGAGCGCACCGCCAGCATGATCGCGACCAGCGGAACTTCATGCCGCTCGATCAAGTAGACCTGCAGGCCATTGCGCAGCGTCAGATCCTGCGGCACCGGCGCGTGGAAGGTCACCGCTGCCGCCGGTGCGGGAGGATGCGCACGATAGGCGGCGTCGGGCGTTTCTTTCGCGGCAACCGGTGCCGGCGGCGGCGCCTCGGCTGGCGGCGTCGCGGCGGCTGCGGAGGGAGCAGCAGGCTTCGGCTGTTGGTGCGTGCACGCCGCCAGCAAGAGTGCCGCCAAGGCTGCGCCCATTCGCGCTCCGCTGAAGCGCTTCATTTCCCGCCCTCCGGCAAGACGGTGATCGAGACCCGCGACTCGTCGGTGAGGAATTTCTGCGCCACCTTCTGCACGTCTTGCGGCGTCACCGCCAATACCGTCTCCAGCTGCGGCGTGAACTGCCCAGGGTCTCCCGCGCGCATCTCGAACTCGTTGAGCTGATCTGCCTTGCCGCCTAACCCGCCGACATTCTCCAGCTGTGCGAAGAGAGAGGCGCGCAGGTTGCGCTTCACCCGCTCCAACTCGTCGGCGGAAGGCGGAGCATCGCGCAGCGCTTTGATTTCCGTCGAAAGCGCCGCCAACACCTCTTGCGGCGTGTGCCCCGCCTGCACCGTCGCGCTCAC
>Ga0105856_1001248_pt1 | contig 11134 bp, 14 predicted proteins | sample OrgsoiDNA_201060_FD_89681 | JGI IMG/M metagenome (GOLD analysis project Ga0105856, IMG submission 89681) | Permafrost soil microbial communities from the Arctic, to analyse light accelerated degradation of dissolved organic matter (DOM) -... | ecosystem: Environmental > Terrestrial > Soil >...
ATTTCGGCAAGCTGTTATCCTATGACCTCGGCACAGCACGCAACACCGATAACGGCCAGGACCGGCCACTCGCGTTTAGGAAAGGTCATCAATGCCCCTGATTCGTCCTCTGTTGCTGTGTGCACTATCCATCATCCCTGGCGCGAGCTGGGCGTGTCGTGCCCCTCCCGCCGAACAACTCGTAACCCTGATGTTCAAATAGCGCTGGCCAATGACATCGTGCTAGCGAAAGTGATCAGCGCGGCGCCTCGGTTCGAGAATGGTCGAGAGGTCGATTATCAATTCCTTGTCGTAAAACGATTGACGGGACGTGACGAGCAGTTGTTCTCTTTGTCGGGGCGCGCGCCGGGACGCAACCGCGACACCACGTTTGACCAACACCAGGACGACGTCTTCTGGCGTAGGGGCGGGGGACGCATGATGAACGACACTGATTGCGTCATATACCCCGAATTCGTCGTCGGAAAAACGTACCTGGTGTTCCGGGATCGCCCCGTGACATGGCGGAGTTTCGAGGAAATCGATACAGCGGATGGTCGCTCGTCAGATGACGACAAGTGGTTCTCCTACGTACAAGCCCACGTTCGCCGAGAGAGGAACGTGGACCCGCAACGTTAAGAGGGAACGTCCGGTACAGGGCGCTCTCGGCCCCGAGTGAGAATTCGTGAGTTTTGCAGGTGAGCAAGCTGCTATCCTGACGCCGTCGGCTGCGTTCGGCCAACAACAGTCGCACAGTCTGAAAGTAAAAGATGAGAAAGATTGAACTTCTAAAGATTTTATCTCAGTATGACGACAACCATGAGATTTTGGTAGAAGCTGCTGATGGTGGTTTTGATGACCCTATCGTTTACGTTTCGTCTGCTTGTGTGCGTAACAGCGAAGAGCTTCATAACGCTGTCTGTTCGGAGTATAAACAGGGCGTTACTGTCAACGGCTTTGGTGCCGTTGTACTTGGCACATCGGTTGGTTTCGCTAAACTAAGATGATGCCTGTAAAAGGTGCGACGATGCCGCTACCGGCCACAAGCTGCCGCTCGCTACCACTGCGCGCCACAATTGTTCGGAGATGACGTGACCGAAGACGAATTTATTAAAACTGTCGATTGTCGGTTCCCGTACGACAACGAAGTGCGAGCGAGTGAACTTATCAAGCTCGGTTCTGCTATCTCGCCAAATGCCGCGTTTATGGTTTTGCATGAGATTTGCCGCCCACCTCGTTCAAGCCAAGTTGTTACCAGTCGCGTTAACGTACTCCTGGCCGAATGGACTACGGCTGTCCATCATCCACTCGTTCAGGAGGTCTTACCAGTGGCTAAAGCAATGATTCAAAATCGGGAGATTTCACCGGATGAAGCCATTCGCGTGATGAAAAGCATTGCCCCTTATCGAAATCAGTTTAGCGCACTTTCGATTGCTTACTTTGCATGCGATGATACGACTGGCGAAGCCGAAGCAGAATACCAGTGCGTTATTGATGTTTGGTCGGAGACCTGAAGGCTTGACCGACAACGGCCAGGACCGGACTATGTGGGAGCTACTAAATTTCATTCCAGTTTGGCTAGTGTGATAATTTTCAATTCGGGATTTTCAATGCAAAAATGGGAATACAAGGTAGTTACGATAGATGTGAAGAGAAATTTTCGTACAAATTCATTTGATTCGAATGCTATCGAAGAAGAATTGAATAAATATGGACTACAAGGCTGGGAATTGGCCGCTGCTGAAGCGATGGCTAGCTATCCTGCGGTGCCTCCTGTCTTAATATTTAAACGAGTATTGTAAAAATATATGGAATGTAACTGGCGGCAATCGCCCAGAAGCCGCCGTTCACCACTGCAAGCACTGGAGCATCGTTTCTTTTTTTGGGAGCATCGATTTGGATAAGATGGTTGTTTTGCGAATTTCCGATAATGATGGCGTGGACTTGAATGGTGTCAAGCTCCGCTCAATAATGGAGGTTGCGGAAGCTCTTGAGAAAATTAGTTCTGAAAACCCGGGCATGACTGTTTCTGTCGAGGCTAGCGATTCCATATATTATGAGTCTATCGGCAAGGCTATTTACGGTAGCCACCGTGCCGGGTTTTCAGGTGAACGATTCCGCATACTTATCGATGGCAAGCCTTTTGAAGCCTGACCTCCGAAGACCTTCACCTAACGGCCATAATCGGTCGGTGGACTGCGGAGGTAATTTGACTTGGTGTTAAAATAATTTCCTGGGTTCGGTCGTAAAACCGATTATTCGAGCGATTTATAATTCATTTAATTCAATCGATAGTATTTATTTAAGGGGAAGAAAATGGCAAAAATTAGCGTGGTTTATCACTCAGGATATGGCCATACCAAGCGTATGGCCGAAGCGGTCGCAGAAGGAGCCGGTGCAGACCTAATCGTCATCGATGCCGATGGGAATCTGCCTGAGGGTGGCTGGGAGGAACTTAACGCAAGCAACGCCATTATCTTGGGTAGCCCAACCTACATGGGGTCGGTGTCGTGGCAGTTTAAGAAGTTTGCAGATGCGTCTTCCAAGCCCTGGCGAACAATGGAATGGAAGAATAAAGTCTTCGCTGGCTTCACCAATAGCGCTAGCATGAATGGCGATAAATTGTCGACGTTACACTATCTGTTCACCTTAGCAATGCAACACGGCGGCATTTGGACAGGTAATGGTATGACACCAAATAGTAAAAAAGCGTCGCAACGCGATGATGTTAATTACCTTGGTTCCTTTTGTGGTGCAATGGCGCAATCGCCCGCTGACGCCAGTCCAGATGAAATGTTGCCAGGTGATTTGGAAACAGCGAAACTTTTTGGGCAGCGTGTGGCAGATGTGGTAGTAAAGTTTAGGGATTAACAAGATAAGGCTTCGAAATTATCTCAGAGATGGCCTTATTGTGGATGAGGGCCGAGAACCGCTGACAGTTGCTGAAAAACTCGCTGGTCGCTCAAAAAAATTAATACGGCGCGACCGGCGGCTTTGGGGCGGAAGCCGCCGGTCGACACAATGACATTCAGCAGTGCCCCCTCAAGCACGTCATTGCCAGCATAGAGCGTTCAATTTGGTCAACTGAAGTTTGCACGCGCGATCAACTGTGCCAGAGTCTGCATTCGGCAAGAGGGTAATCGCATTTGTTTTGCGGCGAAGCGCGCAAAATCGAGCGGCAGCGAAGACGTCGCAAGCGAGCGACAGCGAAGACTTGCGGGGCCGGGGGAGCCGAACTAGGATGAGGCGCCGAACGGCGACGAGAGCGGCCCCCAGGACGCGGTCTGGTTTGGGGGCGGAGCCCGTCCCCAAGTGAAACGCGGGAAAGTGCTTTTTAGACGAGCGTCCAGCGAGGAAGAAAAGGCACTTTCCCGCGCTTCGCGGGGACCTGCCAAGCCCCACGGGGCGCGGAGAGAGCGCAGCGAACCGGAGGCAAAAGTGGGTGCTAATTTCCGCCCTAGCGGAAAAGGCAAAGGGGAGCCGCCCTAGCGGCCAGGCGGAGCCTGCCTTTGCCGGTTAGTACTCACTTGCGCAGGTGTGCCGCTTTATGGCACGTCGAAGATGTAGGAAATTCCCAAATCCATTTTGTTAAAATTTACGATGGTCACAGTAACTGTTACCAATGTGCAGCATAACCATGCCTGTAGTGCAAGTGATTTTATGCGGCTGCCAAGAGCAAGCCAGTAAGCAATGGTTTGCAATAACTAACCTCGTGTGGGTTTTTAAAAACTAACCTTGTAGAGGTTTTTAAAAACTAACCTCGTGCGCGTTTGTAATAACTTCCTCTGCATAGATGGAGGGATACTATTTCATGGCTAGGCTGTTGCATTTATCATAATTTACACAAACTCTGTGACCACTGCTATGATTGTCTGATGGAACCAAAATCGACAATCTCTCTCAGAACTTCCGCTGCCATTGCCGCTAGATGGGGGTATAGAACTCCGGAACAGCGTTGGCAATTGAAAGTTGATTCAATTATTCAGTTTGTCGCCAGAATCGGGTGGGCTACAGTTGAGATGGTGAATTTTCATTTAGATCAATCTAAGCGAGACTGGGTCGCTAAGATGGTTCGTGAAAAATGGCTTATTTCAAGACCCGCAATCATTGGTGAGCGACGTGCGACAATTTTGGTTTTGACGCATAAGGCACAGAGAACCATTAAAGAATATTATCCGTTCATAGGTCGGCGGATTGATAGGGAGGCCTCAAGGCAATCACACCATGACTTCATAGCTTCTTGGGCCGCTTTGTGGTTATTAAAGACAAGGCATGACTTCAAGACTCAGCAAGGGAAGCTTGAGATTTGGACAGATCGGGTAATGCGTGGGTTTATATATAATGAAATAACTCGCCCAGACATATCTATAATGCTGGATGGTCAAGTATTGTTAAATATAGAGGTTGAACGCACACGTAAATCTAGCGCTCAAGAGAGATATCAATTTTTTAAAAAGCTTGAATATTTTCAAGACAACGACATAGAAATTTTCGTTATTTTCGAAAGTCGAATGTTAGCCAGTCATTTTGTAGATGAAATGCAATGTGCGAAACATTTTGGCCTTACTCCGTGGTTCAGGGACAGCAAGACAAAAAAGTGGCACGAACTGAAAAATCATGAGCGTGATATTTTTAATCCAAGGATCATGATTGGTATATGGGATTGCGATAAAAAAATTGTATCTGAAGTTTTTTACTCAGATGCATATTTTTAATTTTCAATAAAAGAATTTTTTCATTTTTGAAAATGAAATTCCTATCATTTTGTAAATAAAAATTACTAGCTCAAAGAAAATTTCAAAACTATCTTTCCAGTTTTGTTTTTTTACTTCGGAAATAATATTTCTGAATAATTCACTGGTCATTTTTATGTCCGTTTTCTATGCGAGCTGTTTAATTTAATTGTTTATATGGCTATTCAATATAAATTCCGTTGGCTAAACCTGCTGCGTGCAGGGCATGATCAACGGAGTCATCATCAAATGGCGCTGAGGTATTTATCTTGAAAGATCTTGAAATCATATCCTCATCTAAATTATTTTTCTTAAAAGTTGGTCTAATGTACTGCATAGATTGCACAGCTGCTGGCTTTGCGGTGTGAGCGCACATACCTATTTGCGGTTGCTCGGTTGCACAAATTTTAGAATCTACCATAGGGTAGGCTAATGGTCTGTATTTGGCAAGAAGTAATCGTATGAGTATGGCAAAGATGGCCCCCAACACGGCTAGTCCAACTGAAAATTTAGCAGCCATAATGTACTCGTTCATGATCTTCCTTCTCAATTAAAGCTATGGGAAATGAGCTTTTTGTCTGAAACACGATTGCTGCCGTTATATCGAGCCGCACCGTACCGGAATAGCACGTTCAAGTTGGCTTTCGGGTTAGTTACCGGTGGTAAAGCTCCATGCCTTATTGATCGCAGTAGCGCCGACAGTTCCCGAAAAAGAAACGTTATAAACAGTTTTGGCCTTGAATGGCGACTTTCCGATGATGAAAGCGGTGTTCGACGCTAGGTACCCGTTCGGGTCGTTCGCATTCGTCATCAAGCGGACATCGAGTGGCGTTGCCTGTCCAGCTTCGATTACGGTAAAGCTCCCTACTTTCAAGGTAAGGCCTTCTTTGATTGTCACGCAGATCGGGAAGCTAGTCTTAGTGGGAAAGTCGGCATTGGCTGTCGACAGATCCGGGAATGGATTGGGTGTTTCCACACCCGCATGCAGCGGTACCGCCGCCTGCTTGTCTGCTGGATACGTCCCCAGATAGTCGCTTGCATTCGATTGAATCTTGGCACCGGTCTGGTAACCCAGCTCTATCACTGCCGTTTGTGAAACATCGCTACCAACCGACACGCCGATTTCGCGAGGAAATTGGTACATTAAACCAGCGCGATGATAAACCGTAGCCACGAGCGAGTTGAACGCGGCCAAGATGCCCTGGTTACCACCGAAGGCGCCTTCTTCGCCTATATACGCGCCCAAATAGCCTGCATGCAATGCGCGATCTATTTCTTGATCGCCGGTATATAGCGGCTTGGTCGAGTCTTCGATATGGAATTGTGGCCGTTTGTACTTCGTGTTGATTGCCGCCATATTGACGGTTCCACCGTTGTTGATGTCGTTGGTCAAAACGTAATGCAGATGATTCGATGCAGCGGTATCAAGCAATGGATTTTGTGCTAGTAGGCCCAGGCCTAGTTTAGAGCGGAAATCGTTGTACGACGTTAGCAGCGCAAACTCAGGTGAACCCTGTGCGTAGGTCAGCGTTGATACCGTCGTCTGTAGTTCACCGGGCGTCACAACAGGAGGTGTGACCATTGGTGGCGTCACGACCGGCGGCGTCACTGCCACTTGGTCGGAAGAGCCACCACCACCGCAGGCGGATAAGCATGCTGTAAGAATAATAGTCATGCCCGATTTCGTTTTCAAATTCATGTGTCCTTCAGTTGAACATGTTTAACAATTTTCCGACTAAGCGAGGCGCTAACTTCGCGGCAAATGAAGTAATTATTCAAAAAAATAATCAATTTCACACTAGGTTTTACCAATATATTGTGAAGACTAAATGATAGCTCAAGCTCACCATTTCTACCAATATATTGGGAGAAATGTTTGGATCCAGGCGTCGCATTCGGTCAGGTTCTGCGGGAGTTACGGCGAGAAACGGGCTTGTCTCAAGAGCAACTTGCGTTCGCTGCTGAGATAGAGCGGAATTTCGTCAGCCTGATTGAACGGGGCGTCAATCAGCCGACCATCCGCGTTATCTTCAAATTGGCACAGGCACTTGGCCTGCCTGCATCAAAAATGCTTGTGCTCGTTGAAGAAAAAATCCGTGGTGGTGGCGAAAGCGAATAGGGGCACGCCAAGCATCGTATATTTCGAATTCCTGGAGTGATACAAATCTCACGAGGAAATTGCTTGCTGCGCAAAATAACTGGCTCAATCTACAGCGCCTACTGTGATTTGCCGATGTCGCCAGCCGGACTCGCAGACCTTCGGCGGGCTACGTCCTGCCCTTCGGGCACGCCTGCCGGCGCGGGGACTACCGCCTCACCCCGTCTCCGCCGGGGCTACGGGCGCCTGCTCACCTGGTGCGCCCACCGAAACCCCGCACCCTATCGGGACGCGGCGGAGGGCTCGAAAACTAATGCACAGTTCTCACTGAAGCGGTCAGCAAAGTGAAGGGGATGTGTCAAGGGCCAGCCCGGAGGCCGCATGCCTGAGCGGAGCGAAGGATCGGGCGAGGACTGGGGCGAAGCTGAACCCTTGATGCAGTCCCGAAACGGCAAACGATTTAGTGGAAGGGGACGGGTTAGGCCGTAGGCCATTCCTGTCCCCCTGCCACGTGGCGAACGCGGGGTGTGGGGCAGAGCCCTGCGGTTTGTGCCGTATGACGCTCTAATACATTAACAAGATGCGCCAGTGGCATAAGAAGTTATCTGCTTTATGCTGGTCAATCACATTGATGCACAGAGGCATCGCGACTTTGACGTCGGCGCTCATTCTCTGTGCGAATACGCAGTCTCAAGGTCGGATAATGTTCACCGGGCAAAGGTTTTAACCCCAACGCCAATGCTGCCCGATCGGTTCCTGATTCTGTTGTCCACCATTTGGCTTCCAAGCCGGCTTCACGCTCGGAGAAAAGGGCCGCGACTCGCGAAGGCAACGCTACGACATTCTCTTCCATGAGGACCTTCACGGCCGTTTTGATGGATTCTAGTCCATGCTTTTGCTCAAGCAAAATTGCATCTCGGGTGTCATCGTCATTCCAGCAAAGGACACCTGCAGGTGACCTCTTTGGGCCAACCTGCGGCTTTTCAACAGGTTGGCCTTTTGGATTCTTGCGTTGACTGCTCGGGGGCTCTTCTTCTTCGTTAGAAGAAGCCTTAACCTTATCCTTATTCTTATCCTTCCCCGGTTCGGGTATTGATTCATAAGCATTTTTTGCAGTTATCCACAATTTTCGACTCTGAATTTTTCCAATGGCAGACCAGAGCGCTCCACGGGCCTGGGGACTGTTGTACAAGTGCCAACGCGGCCAGTCCGCAATCCATAGTTCTCCCGTCTCTTTGTCCCGAGTAACGAGGCTACGTCGTGCAAATTCATCCAGCGCGTCGCCCAGTGAGTTGGGAGTCATGCTGAGGTCTGCAGCGCTGCGTTCAACGCTGAACAGATAGCATCCGCAAGAATTTGCATCCGGGCAAAAGTAGAGGTAGCAGTAGATAAATTTGTTTTGTGTAGTGAGATCCCGAATTTTTGGCCACGCGAGAATGTTGCACGGTACTGGCCGCGTATCAACGCTCATTTGCTGTAATGTCAGGTAGACAACTTACTATCTGTTGTCGCGGTTGGAAATTGTGTATGCCCACCTCATTCCCTCCGAGGCGAAGTCATGTGGCGAGAGAATAGACGCTGCTCTTTTTCTGCAGTGCTCATGCATTGTCACCACTTGCAAGTTTTGAGATAAAGTCTTCGACCTGTGAATAGTCCCAGACTGTCACTGATTGGCTTAATTTAAATGGACGCGGGAATGTTTCCGCCCGGACCCAGCGCCAAATGGTTGCAGGGCTAACCGGCAGCAGGCCTGGCTTGCCAGGTGTGCTCGCAAGCTCGCTAATACGAATGACTCTTTTTGACATGTCTTACCCCTTGGAGATACGCCGTAGCGCGATGGGGTGACTATCAGGTTTTTTTTGCCCTAAGATAGGCAACTACCAACAGATTTGGCAACTACTCAAGTTTTTTTACTCATCGTCAGGTCTTTTCAACGCTTTTGGTATGTCTCTGAGCGCTGTTGTGATCGTTCTCTTACTAATCGTCTGGTCGAGAAGCTGTGCTTTGATCAGGATTTCATCAGCAGTGGATGATTGGCGTTCGTAGTCCAGATTTGCCTTCTTGCATAGGGCTGCAATAATCCTCAGAAAGTTATTTCGTTCTCTTGTTCCTAGGGGCTTTTCTGCAGCAGACTTCCGCATGTAAGACTTAATTCTCGGTATTAGCGTGTCGGAAACTTGGAGCTGCTCCTCATAGTAGGACCACTCGACGCCATCTGGGAAGTCATGGATAACGTCCGAGTCATGTCCTGAAGAATTCTCGTCCAACCATATGCGAACTTCCCGTTCCCTGGCGGCCAGCTCGCGCGAATCTGTAGCGGCTGGTGACGCATGGGAAACTTCGATCCCGTTCTCATGACAAAGGCGCTCAACGTCGTCCAGCCTGACCAGGAAAATGTCCGAATCATGTACAGGGGTATCCTCGTCCACACGCATACGGGTTCCTCGTTCGAAGACGGACAGCTTGCCGTGATCAATCAGGGAAGCCACCTTGAGGGTTAGCGAATCTATCGCTGAAGGAAAGAATCGCTTGCACCGAATCTTGTCTTCTTCGGTCTTGATATCATTGATTATGGCAAACAGGAGTTCGGGTAGGTCTGTGAGAAAAATTAAGGCTGGCACACTGTTCGGATCCTCATCTGGCCGCCCAAAATGAAAAACATTCAGAGTTACCACTGGAACGTACTGCCAGATTGAGCCGCGGAGGGTATGTGGTGTCATCAGATTTCAAAAAACTATTCAGTTGGTGGAGGCCGTTTTGCGCGTACTGGTGCTGGTACACTTGATTACGCTGGTCCAATCTACGTTAGGCTTGTACTCTCAGTGGAATCACTTCGCCTCCGGTGCGGAGCTTGTCCAGATAATCGGCCCACCGTTGCATCATTTCCCGTCGGGCAGGGAGGTGTGTAGTGCGGTTGTAGGCTCGGCCATTTGCGTCTTTGACGGCGTGTGCAAGCTGGTGCTCGATCAGATCCACACGTTCGCCTAGCACTTCGTCCATGATGGTGCGCGCCATTGCTCGGAAGCCATGACCGGTCATTATGTCCTTGGTGTAGCCCATGCCCCGCAAGGCTGCGTTGATCGTGTTCTCGCTCATGCACGTTTTGCTGCGCAGGCTTGGGAAGACATATTTGCCATGCCCGGTTACCGGGTACAGTGAACGCAGAATCTCGACCGACTGCACTGACAACGGCACCATATGTTCGACCTTCATTTTCATTTTGCTGGCAGGTATGCGCCATTCTGCCGCATCAAGATCGATTTCGGCCCACTCAGCAGTGCGAAGTTCACCCGGGCGCACGAACACGAGCGGCGCCAATTTGAGCGCGGCGACAGCCGCCGGAAAGCCGTTGTAGTCGAAAATGGCGCGCATCAGTGCGCCGGCCTGCTTGGGTTCCGTGATGGCTGAAAAATGCGATCTGGGAACTGCTGCCAAGGCGCCTTTGAGATCTGCTGTCACATCGCGTTCAGCTAAGCCGGCGGCCACTGCGTACCGGAAAACCTGCCCGCATATTTGTTTGACGCGGTGAGCCGTGTCGATCGCGCCTCTCGACTCCATTTTTTGAACTGTCGTCAGCACGTCCAGTGGTTTAATTGTGGATATGGGGGTCTTTCCCAGGAAAGGGAAAACATTATTTTCCAAAGCAGAGGTAACTTTTTCCTGGGTATTTCCGCCCCTGTCTGCCGCCGTTTTGGTGAGCCACTGACGCGCCACGACTTCAAAGGTTTGTTCCGCTGCTGTGGTTCGGGCCAGCTTCTCCTCGCGCTTGGCTTGGCTCGGGTCGATAGGCGGTATCGACGCCAGCAACTTACGAGCTTCCTCGCGACGGGCTCTCGCTTGGGCTAGCGACACGGCCGGGTATATCCCCAGCGCTAGAGTTTTCTGCTTGCCGTTAAACCTGAAATTCATGCGCCAGTATTTTGCTGTCGCCGTTACCAGCAAATACATGCCGCCGCCGTCGCTAAGCTTGTCGCCGGCAGGCGCACCGCTGTGCTTTACCTGTCGTATGCCCGTGTCTGTCAGTGCCATTGCCTCGCCCTCTGTTGGTATTCGCTTTTTTGCGACTCGCTGATACCAACAAAAAAACCATCTTTTTGTTGGTATCCCATGCTATTGCATAACTTGAGGTGAGACAACAAAAAACCCGCTTCACCTATGAGGCGAGCGGGTTTCGAGACTGCGTAATACAGGGTGATGCATGTTGCTGGTGCCGACTGCCGGTTTCGAACTGGCCACCTGATGATTACAAATCAACTGCTCTACCAAATGAGCTAAGTCGGCGTAACTTGTACGGGGCGAATTATACGCTATTTAATTCGCGTCA
>Ga0105856_1001250_pt1 | contig 11119 bp, 8 predicted proteins | sample OrgsoiDNA_201060_FD_89681 | JGI IMG/M metagenome (GOLD analysis project Ga0105856, IMG submission 89681) | Permafrost soil microbial communities from the Arctic, to analyse light accelerated degradation of dissolved organic matter (DOM) -... | ecosystem: Environmental > Terrestrial > Soil >...
ATTGTTAATGCAATATGTCATACTACCCTTAAAAAAGGAAAGGCCAGCCCATGCTTTAAATACCACCTGAGCGCACTATTTGATCACAAAAAATTTATTTTATATAAAAATAAAACACAAACGATCGCTAAAGACATTCATTTCCTACTCCGCAGCAGTTTTCTAAGTCTCCGCAAGGACACTCCCCATCCAGCATTTTTGTCAATTATGGTGAAATAGTTTAAACAAGGGGAAGCGGGATTGTTGCATGACGCGCTCTTCGAGAAAAAATAAAACCACATCCGGCCATGGATTCACCGTGCATCGGATGTAACAGGCTCGTTACAAAACCATGGCTTAGCACGGCAGCCCTATATTATCTTGGCACCCAAGATAATATAGGGCGCTCAAATAAGCGGAGATACTGGGCTGCTTCCCTCGAAAAAGTAGGGCAGCGATGCTGCCGCTGACCAGACCTGATTCACGAGCTTCCGCTTGCCGGGGCCGCCTTTTCGGCAGTCCGGAAGGACCTTGGGCGTTAAAACTCCACGATCGCCCCTCCTTCAGATAAAAAAGCGCTGCAAGGCGTAGCTAGCAGCTTGCCAGTTCGGACGCGGCGTCGTGCGCGCAAGATCGACGAAGACATATTCGACGCGCCTCGCTGGGAATGCCTGGCAATTGCAGGCTCAACTTACCATCGTGCACATCCTCGTGGTGTTGGGTTCAGCGTGCGCCGTGCGGTTTTCATGTCCCCCAACACTAGTGTGGCCGGCACAGAGATTGCTGCACAAGGCTTGCTTGGCGGCAGCGCATTGCTGACTGCCTCGCCTCCAGTAACCCTGGCGGCCAAGCGGCTGAACAACAATCAATTTTTCAAGTGGCCGTCCAACCAATCCAGCACCGCATGCTGCAAGAAAATGGTATTCGCTGGCTTGAGTACGACGTGGTTTTCATCCGGAAAGTATAGAAATTTACTTTCAATGCCTTGACGTTGCAAAGCTGTAAATGTGCCCAGGCCCTGGCTGATTGGGACACGAAAATCGCGACCTCCGTGGACCACCATCATCGGTATTGTCCAATTCTTGACAAAATTGACGGGATTAAACCGCTCGTGGTTCTCCGGCACTTGGAAATAAGGACCGCCGCTTTCCCAGTCAACAAACCACAGTTCGTCTGAAGCGTAGGCCATGCCCCGCATGTCGAAAATACCGTCGCTGTTGACCGCACAGCGGAACCCGTTGGGCCAATTACCCTCGATCCAATTCATCATGTAACCACCATAGGATTCGCCGAGCGCGCAGCTGCGCTCACTGTCGAGCCACGGAAACTTCTGCAGCGCAGCAGTCAAACCTTTTTTCAGGTCTTCCAGTGGCTCTCCGCCCCAGCTCTTGCTGATCGCGTCGGTGAACGCCTGGCCGTAGCCTGTTGAACCATGGAAATCGATAAAAATGGTTGCGTAACCGGCACCAGCATAAACTTGCGGATTCCAGCGATAGCTCCAGGCATTGCCGTAGCTATGCTGTGGGCCGCCATGGACGATAAAAGCAATCGGATATTTAGCGCCGGCAATTGCATTCCACGGCTTCATGACGTAACCATAGACGGTTTCGCCGCGGGCACCGGCAAAAGAGAATTGCTCGTCCTGCCCGAAGCGCACGTCAGTCAGCATCTGCGTATTAAGCTCAGTTAACTGGTTGGCGCGAGGCGGATTTGCGCCCAGCTGAAGCTGGAATAGCTGCCCCCCTTCGGACAGACTATCGGCTTCGTAAATCAGCCTATCTCGCTGCGTGTCAAAGCCCCCCACAGTCCCCTGACCCGTCACTGGCGAGACTTTGCCGCTGCTCGCATCGATCGAAAACAGGCGATGCTGGCCAACATCGTCTGCCGCCACTAACAAAGATTTGCTATCAGAAGTCCATTGATAATCAGTGATCGAGCGATCCCACTGATCGGCCAAGGCACGCTTCTTGCCGCTGGCGACATCTAGCAGGACCAAGTGGGCCCGGTCCGACTCAAACCCTGGCCGCGTCATGGCCAGGTAAGCTAACGTGCGGCCATCGGGCGAATAGGCAGGCTTATTGTCCCAAGCCAAATTGTCGGCCGTCAAATTTCGTGGAGTTCCTCCGGTGGCGGGAACCTGATAGACATCTAAGTTGGTGGACCATGCCTCGGTCTTGCCAGCATTGCGAGTCGCAAAGACAATATTCTTACCATCCGGACTGAAATGATATTCGTCACGTTCACCAAAAGGTTTGGATGGTACATCGCCGTCCAAGGTCCCGGTCAGACTGACAGGTTCATCTCGGACCCGCCCCGTGGCATCAATCAGCGCTGAATATAGGACAGCATTGCGACCGCTGGACCAGTTATCCCAGTGGCGAACAAACAGGCGCTCATAAACGTGAGCACTGGTCTTCGATTTATTACGTGTATCGAGCCGAGCCTTGGTACAAGCTAAGCTGGCACAGTCGCGAAAGACCGCTAAGCTCATTGCGAGGCGATCCCCCTGCGGAGACAGATGGAAACTATCCACATCGAGCGGCAGATCGGTGACCTGGCTCGCCTCGCCACTTGACACCCGCAAGCGCCACACTTGCGACGATCCCGTACGTGCAGAAATAAAATAAATGGTATTTCCATCGGCAGACCATTCCGCGTTGTAGCTGCTTGCGTCGCCTTGCGTTAGGCGCAGAGGCTCGGGCTTTGATTGACGCAGGTCCATCATCCACAGCTGCGTATTACCTCTGTCCTTGTCCAGATTAGTCGAACGGATCGTAAATACCACACGCGTGGCGTCGGGTGACAGCAACGGGCTGCCAACACGTTCCATACTGACCATATCTTCTACCGTGAAACCACGAGGTGCGGCCAGTCCCGTGCTTGCCGCAAACGCGGCTCCTAACACCAGAAGACGTAATCCCATTTACTTATCTCCATCAAAATAAAAAACCGGCCGAGGCCGGCGGGTCAAAATATCAATAAAAACTGTCCGGCTAAGCTTCACTAAAGTTCGCGGAAATGGACGATACAAGCCCCTGAAGAACCAAAGACTGTCACGTTATGAGGCGCTCAGGTCCGGACAACCGTAACTCAAGCGGATCCACTAAGCTGTGGACCAACGGACATCAAAACTCCAAGAATTTGCCCCTCAACATTATTTATTCTTGCATTTTTTCCTGCAATTCAAATAAACCCAACCATTATCGCCGCAGTTTTTAAAACCGGCGAATACTCCCCCAGTGAATAATAAAAATCAATGTCACATAAGGGCCCCGTTGGGGAGGAGGCACCACACATTGTGGCGGTCTGGAATCAGTTTTGAAATGTTAACCGCCAGCAAATATACAATCTAGTTCCCTCAATGTCAATACTGATCATGAAGCAAGGTTTGGAGGAAAAATAGCGCGAATCAGAGGTGAGAATTGGTGAAAATTGACAATCTTAATTTATTTAACACATTGACAAAAAATTATTATAGAATTGTCGCCGCCCCGAATCCTCGTGGCACCGGTATTTTTACCGGCTTAACGGGATGTCTTATTATTATTTTATGCCGTCGTCCGTCAAATTGCGTGCGACGCGGATAATTCGCGCCCATTTTTTGGAGTAAACATGAGCAAGAAAGAAATTGAGATTCTGAATAATGCCGAAATCTCCCAAGTTCACGGCGGCGCGGGCGAACTGTCCGCGCGTTACCTGGCTCTGAAGGCGGAAGATACTAAAACCGGCGGCGAAATTGCCGCAGCCTATCTGTCGCTGACATCTGAAGGCACCAAAAACGCAAATTAATTGCATGTGATCTGAATGAAGTGGGCCGCTCGCGGCCCATGCTTTACAACCCCTTCATCTCTTGGCAGCAACATCCTCATGTCCTTTCAGCCTTTCCCGCCATGCCGACAGCCGCATGTCTCTGCCTTACCGACGGCTAAAGTTCTGGTACTGGGCTTAGGCGATCTCGGTGCCCGCATCGCTTCCGGTCTTGCACGAATCGGCACGGCAGCAGAAATCGTGGTGGCCGGCCGCCAACTTGCGCGCGGCGCGGCTTTTGCCCGCCTGACTTCCGCCTGCGGTCCGACCCCGGTTCGTTTTACAGCCACTGATGGTCTCGATTTCGGCGCACTGCGGGCGCTGATCCGGGCGGAACGTCCCGATCTGATCGTGCAATGTGCAAGCCTGCTGTCACCTTGGGTCCTGTTTGCGCGAACCGACCCGCAGGCGTTCGCATTGCGCACCGCCGGATTTGCCCTGCAATTGTGCGCCCAATTACCGGTAGTGCACAATCTGATGAATGCCTTGGCTGAAGAGGATAACCAGTGCCCCGTCGTTAATTGTTCTTATCCCGACCTGACCAATGCTGTGCTGGCAACCCAGGGCCTGGCACCGCTGATTGGCATTGGCAACGCCGGCATGATCCGCGCCCTGGCGCCGGCGGCGCACGATGCTGCCGGGCCGTTACGCCTGTTTGCGCACCACTCTCAGGTCGGGGCGGTGGTTTGCGCGGACCGCGCACGACTTGGCGACACCCCACCGCCGCGTCTGTTCCGGGGCAACACCGAATATCCTGCCGATCCTTTGTTCTCCGGCATTGCACTGCCTCAAGATCAGGAACTCAACGCGCTGTCCGCCTCCCACGCCGTTGATATCGCAGCTGCGCTGCTACCGGATGGCACACCACTCCGCACTGCGGCGCCGGGCCCATTGGGACTGCCGGGAGGTTGGCCTGTACTCATCACTCCAAGCAGTGTCGCACTTGACCTTCCTGCCAGCGCAACGGCGGCTGACTTCCTGCCGTTCCAGCATCAATCCGCACGCGGGGATGGGATAGCCGGCATGGCCGCCGATGGCACCGTGCATTTCACCGATGCTCTGCGTGCTCGTCTGCCAAGCCAGTGGCGCATGCTCGCTGAGCCGCTCCGGCCAGAAGAGGCGCTTGCACGCCATACCCAGCTGCTCGCAGCCCTGAAGGTGGTGGCATGAGCACCGTCCTCCCGCTATTCGCCATCGCGGCCCGTACCGAGACGGGCCGCGAAAAACTGGCGGCAGGCCTGGCACCGTTGTTGCCTGAAACCTTTCCCGCCATGAGCCTTGCCTGGCGCTGCATGGGAGACGCTGGAGTGGCCCTGCACGCGCCGGCACTGCTCGAATGCCAGAACGACGGCACGCTCAGCTTGCTATGCCTGCGAGGGGCGGCAAGTCCAGGCCCCGACTTCCTGCCAGCAATGGCAGCGCGCGGCGAACGTGCGCTCGATATGTTGCCAGGGGAGTTCGCGCTCGCATTCTGGGATGGAAAGCGCCGGCAATTACTGCTGGCCCGGGATCACTTGGGTCAGCATAGCCTGTTTATCCGGGAAGACCGTGACTTCTATTTGATCTGTTCAGAACTCGCTCCGCTGCTGGCCGATCCGGCGTTTGACTGCCAACTAGACGTCGAATCGGCAGTGCATTACCTTCAGTTCGGCCTCCCCGTCCCGGGGCGCACGCTTGCCCGCCGGGTGACGCGGGTTCCGGCCGGCCATCTGCTGCGCTGGAACGGCGCCGGTCCCCTGCTGCGCCAGCGCTACTTTTCCCCGATCAGCTTCGACGAGAAGAAAGTCATCGCCTGCGTGGAAGACCGAAATCGCATCGCCCAAACGCTGGACCAGGCTATATTCAGCCGCGTCACCGCGCAGCGCCAAGCCATCCTACTATCTGGCGGCGTCGACTCGTCCTACATTGCCGCGACTGCCGCGCAGCACGTGGGGGGGGCGCACTTTGATGCCTACACCATCGCCTTTTCTGGCCCCTACCCGCACAACGAGGGGCAATACGCCCGCATTGTCGCTGACAAGCACGGGATTCGTCACCACGACGTCGCCTTTGATACGGCGAACGCTTGCGCCGCGCTCGAGACGGTGCTGCAAGCTGCCGAGCCCTGCGCCGCTTGGGCCAGCATGACGCACCACCATCTGCTGACCCAGATCGGTGCCGATGGCCATACCAGCCTGCTGTCCGGTCTCGGATCGGATGAAGTATTCGGCGGGTACTGGAAATACTTCCAGTCCTACGCACGGCAACGACGTCACGAACTCAGCTGGCCAGTCGGCGATCATGTGGCCGCCACTGACGGACTGATGTGGTCGCCGAGCGCCGCTCGCGCCAAGCTATTTTCAGGCATACCGCGCTTTTTCCCGGACAAGGCCCTGCGCGCCGCGCTGCGCGAACCCTACCGGAAGTGGAACCATGGCGCGCACCTGGTCGAGTTCTACCGCGAATGCCGCCGCCTCAAACATGACGCCCATCTGTTCGAACTGATGGTAGCGCACGAGTGCCAGCATCGAATTCCCGATCTGCTCTTTGCCGGCTTCGAGCCGGTGAGCCGCAGCCATGGCATGCAGGCGTCTTATCCCTTCCTCGCGCCGCCGGTAGTCACCCAAGCATGCGCCTTGGGTGCCACCGAGCGCTTCTGGCACCATGAAGGCCGCTGGCGCAACAAACGCCTGCTGCGCGAACTGGCAAGCGAACGGGTGCCGCCCCAGATTATGGCGCGGCCGTTACACAGCTACACCGCGCCCATCGTGATGTGGCTGCTCGATCCACGCTTTAACGCTATCGTCACCGCGCGCCTGCGCAACAGTGGCCTTTGGGAGACCGGCTTGGTAGCTCCTGAATGGCTGGACCGGGTACAGCAGGAAGTTGCCGCGCACCTGAAAGCAGGCGACGGGAAACGCTTTAATTATGTCGAACAACTTTGGGCGCTACTCACCCTGGCAGCATGGTACGCCCGCTGGGTGGAAAGAAAATCATGAAAATCGAATACATAGATACTGGCAGCGTAGTTCCCGCTTGCCATGACGACGGCAGCGGAGCATCCGGGCTTGCGCTGGAGGCGCGGGAGTTACGGCGCGACATTGTCACTACGCTGCACCACGTCGGCGGTGGTCATTATGGCGGATCGCTGTCGGTGATCGACCTCCTGCTCGTGTTGTACCGGCGCTGCCTGCGGGTCGATCCCGCCCAGCCGCGCCATCCCCTTCGAGACCGCCTGATCCTATCGAAGGGCCATGCTGCGGTCGCCCTGTATGCCATGCTCCGGCGCATGCGCTATTTCGACGCTCCGCTGGCCGGCTATGCCAGTTTCGACTCTGTGCTGGAAGGACATCCCGACATGACCCGCGTGCCCGGGGTCGACTTCTCGAGCGGCTCGCTGGGCCAAGGCTTGTCGGTCGGAATCGGCATGGCGCTGGCGTTGCGCGGCGTCGGGCCGGCAGTCTGGGTGGTACTAGGCGACGGCGAATGCCAGGAAGGCCAGGTCTGGGAGGCCGCAATGCTGGCGGCAGCCTGCAAGCTGGACAATTTGCATGTCGTGGTCGATTGCAACCGCTTCCAGGAATGGGGCTGGGCCCCGACGGCGGCCGAGCCCCATCCGCTGCCGGTGCCGGACATGGCAGACAAATGGCGCGCTTTTGGCTGGCATGTCATCCAGTGTGCCGGCCACGATTACGATGGGCTGCTCTCGGCCTTTCAGGACGCCCGGGTGCCGCGTGGCCGCCCTTGCGTAATTTTGGCCCAGACCAGCAAAGGAAAAGGTGTACCGCTGGTAGAAGCAGCACCGTGGCGCTTCCACTGCGAAACGGTGAACAGTACGGAACATGCGCAGATTATGGAGGATTTGGCATGAGTATGAAACTGGCAGACCATCTGGGCCACGCGTTGGCCCGCCATGGCGAGCACGATGAGCGCATCTGGGTATTGGATGGCGATCTGGCCGACTCGGATGGCGCCCTGCATTTTGCACAGCGCCACCCGGGGCGCTTCCTCATGGCAGGCATCGCGGAGCAGAACATGGTGTCGGTGGCGGCCGGCATGGCCGACTGCGGACGGCGTCCATGGGTATTCTCGTTTGCCGCCTTCCTTTGCTACCGCGCCTATGACCAGATCCGAGTTGGTCTCAGCCAGTCGCGCCAGCCCGTAGTGCTAGCCGCATCACATGCCGGCGGACTGGCAGCACGGAATGGCAAGACGCACGCAGCGCCCAACGATCTGGCGCTGATGCTGGCCATGCCCGGCATGCAAGTATGGACGCCGGGTGACCGCGACGATGTGGAACTGGCAACGCGAACCTGTCTGGCCGGCGACGGCCCCGCCTATATCCGGATGCCGCGCCGACCGTTTGACGAACACGAGCACCTGCCCGGCCAAGCCGCACCGCTGCGCTGGCTTCGTCCGCGGCGCAGCATCACCTTGCTGTCCGCCGGCTTGTCCAGCCACTGGGCGCTGGAAACGGCCGCACTGCTGGCGCAGCGCGGCATCGAAGTCGGGGTCCTGCATTGCGCCTGCCTCCAGCCTCTGGAACAGCTTGCGGTAGAGCTGCAGGAAGTACGCGAACTGGTGGTCATAGAGGACCATGTGCGCTTTGGCGGTCTGGCCGCGCTCGCAGCACAATTGCCCCTGGCCGCTCACCTGCATGCCTTTGGCTGGCCGGTCGACTATGCGGGCAAATCGGGTAGCGACGATGAACTGCGGGCCCATTACGGCCTATCCGCGCCGACCTTGGCCGATGCCGTGACGGCCATCCATCATCAACCTTCTTACTGAAAGACCTCTATGCTCTCTATTATTATTTCCTGGCGCGACCGAGACGAATTGGGCCGCGCACTGCCGGCCCTGCGCGCAGCAGCACGCGCTGCAGGCGGGGACGTCACCGTGGTCAACTACTCCGGCACCGACCAGTTGCTCATGCCTATGCTGGGCGAACCTGGCCCAGACCTGCATGTCGTGACCGTCGCCGACCAACAGTACTTCAACAAGGCGGCGGCCCAGAACATAGGGGCGGCCCATGCCCGGCACCCGGTGCTGTTCTTCTGCGATTGCGACATCATTCCAGAACCGGAACAGGTGGCCGACCTGGCCCGCCGTCTGCACGCAGGCGGCGACCAGTTCGCCACACTGGCTGGCGTGCGCGAATCCGAAATCAATTCGCGCGGTGCCCGCCACGTCGTCTCGTTCGGCTATGAGCTACGTATCCGTACCGCCGACGGACGCCAACTACGCATCGTAGACAACGAGGAGGATGGCCAGGACGGTACACGCCAGGCACCTGGCCTGTTGCTGGTGCGGCGCGAAGACTTTCTCGCCATCGAAGGCTACAATTCGGACCTGCACGGCTGGGGCTGGGAAGACCAAGACATGATCTCGCGCTTGACGCTGGGCCGTGGCCTGGAGCGCATCAATGAAGGCTATGCGCTGCACCTGTCGCACGACGACCATGCACGCACCGCCTTCTATCCGAAAATGGCATCGCGCTGGGAAAGCCGCGACCGGATGTTACGCAAAGCACTCGCCAACTACGACGACGCCAACTTCCTGGGCAGCTATCAGCGCGACGTGGCGGCACTGATGCCACACGCTAGCCGCGCCAGCGGCGGCAAGGTGCAGCTTGCCTAAGCGCGCTCAGACCACACGGCCGCGCCTGTCGGTCTGCATGATTGTGCGCGACGAGGCGGCGGTATTGGCGCGCTGTCTGGACAGCCTGCAGGGCATCCACGACGAGTTGTGCATCGTCGATACCGGTTCGCGCGACGACACCGTCGCCATCGCGCGCGCGCATGGAGCGCAGGTACTCAGCTATACCGCCTGCAACGGACCCGATGGCCGCATTGCCGATTTTGCTGCCGCGCGCAATGCGGCCCTCGCCATGGCCGGCGGCAACTGGGTGCTGCAGATTGACGCCGACGAAATACTGGCGACGGGACACACGCGTCTGCGCCGCCACCTGTCGCGCGCCGACTGCGATATAGTGACCATTACCATGGTATCGAACGGCGCGCGCTGGCGCTCCGGGCGCCTATTCCGCCGCACCGACGGCATCCGCTACCGCAGCCGCATTCATGAACATCTCGAGCACGCCGGCCCCAGCGCGGCTGACGCCCGCATCGTGATCGAGAACCGGCAGAATAAGACCGGCAAGGAGAGCTCTTCCGACAGAAACATCCGCCTGTTGCTCCTGGCCACTAGGGACGAGCCTGAGGAAGCGCGCAACTTCCACTACCTTGGCAATGAATTTCGCGAACTGCAGCGCTTTGCCGAGGCCATCGCCTGCTACCGCCGGGCGCTGGAGCTGGACAACTATCGGGTCGGGCGCTTCCACACCTGCTACTATCTCGCCGTCTGCCATCTGCTGCAGGCGGATTGGCCGCAGGCGCTGGACATGGCATTTGCTGCCGTGCGCATCGATCCGCGCTATGCGGAGGGACATTGCCTGCTGGGCGACATCTACTGCAGCATGAGCCAGCCGGGCCACGCACAGCAATGGTACCGTTCCGCCCTCAGCGTGAAACGCCCGCCGGCCGACGCCGTCATGGCGGTCCAGGTCTGGGCCTATGATAGCCATCCGCGCGCCCAGCTGGCAAAACTGGCGGCGGCTGGTCCATGACACTGTTTCGGCCAGCAGCGCTGAGTACACGCGACACCCAGTGGCTGGGCAAAATCGTCGTGGTCCAGCCACTGTCGCTGTCCGCGCTATCCTGGGCCGCCGTAGCCATGGCGCTCGGCGTGGGCGGATTTCTGTTCAACGCCAGCTATACCGAGCGCACCACGGTCACTGGCCGATTGATGCCGCGTGCCGGCCTGGTAAGCGTGTTCGTACCGCAGTCCGGCATCGTCGCACGGCGCCTGGTGAGCGAAGGCCAGGCTGTTCGGGAGGGCGACACTCTGTATGTGCTGTCCGGCGAGCGGCGCAACGCCGCCATGGGTGATACCCAGGCCGGCGTCAGCCGGGAAATCGCTCTGCGGCGCGAATCGCTGCAGGAAGAGCTGACCAAAATGTCCCAGGTGCACGCAATGGAAGAACAGGCCCAGCGCAAGCGAGTGCAGCTACTGGAATCGGAGCTGGCCCAGCTTGAGGCGCAGTTACAGGGGCAGGCCAGCTTGGTCACGCTGGCGGAAGATGCGCTAGCCCGTAACCGCGACCTGCTGGGACAGCACTTCATTTCGCGCGATCAGTTCCAGCGCAGCGAAGCGGCACTGCTGGAGCAGCGGCTGCGCAGGCAGGAGCTGGAACGGAGCCGGCTCTCCAGCACCCGCGACCTGGACGAGGCGCGCAGCGCGCTGGCCAGCCTGCCGCTGCGCCAGCAAAGCCAACGTGCCCAACTCGAACGCATCC
>Ga0105856_1001252_pt1 | contig 11098 bp, 8 predicted proteins | sample OrgsoiDNA_201060_FD_89681 | JGI IMG/M metagenome (GOLD analysis project Ga0105856, IMG submission 89681) | Permafrost soil microbial communities from the Arctic, to analyse light accelerated degradation of dissolved organic matter (DOM) -... | ecosystem: Environmental > Terrestrial > Soil >...
CGATCCGGACGAGACGAGCCCGGCCGGTACCGTCGCGGATAAACACATCCGCGCCGCCTACGATGACCCATCCGCGCTGACCGAACTCGCACGCTTGTGTGCGGCGGTATCGACGGAATTCGAGAACGTGCCGGCCGCCAGCCTCGATTTCCTCGCGAAAACGACCTTCGTCAGCCCCGCCGGCCGATGCGTCGCGATTGCGCAGGATCGCGTGGCCGAGAAACGGTTTATCGCGAGCACAGGCGTGCCGGTGGCGCCGCATGTGGTGATCGAGTCTCCCGAGGCGCTGGCCGCTTTAAGCGATGAACAAATCGCTGCCGTGCTGCCCGGTATTCTGAAGACGGCGCGTCTCGGCTACGACGGCAAAGGCCAGACAAGCGTGCGCAACGTCGATGAAGTGCGCACCGCTTACGGCTCGCTCGCGGGCGTGCCTTGCGTGCTCGAAAAGCGCATGCCGCTCAAGTTCGAGGTGTCCGTGCTGATCGCGCGCGCGGGCGACGGGAAGTCGGCGGTTTTTCCGCTCGCGCAGAACCAGCACGTCAACGGCATCCTGGCAAAAACCGTGGTGCCGGCGCCGGACGCGTCACCTGCGCTCGTCGCCCAGGCGCAGGACGCCGCGCTCACGATCGCCGCGAAGCTGGATTACGTCGGCGTGCTGTGCGTGGAGTTTTTCATCCTTGAAGACGGCACGCTGATCGCCAACGAAATGGCGCCGCGTCCGCATAATTCCGGTCATTACACCGTCGATGCCTGCGCCACCAGCCAGTTCGAGCAGCAAGTCCGCGCGATGACCGGCATGCCGCTCGGCGACACACGCCAGCATTCGCCGGCCGCGATGCTGAATATCCTCGGCGATATCTGGTTCGAAGGCACGAAAGCGCGCACGCCGCCGTGGCATGACGTGATCGAATTGCCGACTGCGCGGCTGCATCTGTACGGCAAGGAAGAAGCGCGGCCCGGCCGCAAGATGGGCCACGTGAATTTCACCGGGGCCACGCTGGAAGAAGTGCGCACGGCGGCGCGCGATTGCGCCCGCATGCTGCACATTGCGCTGGATTGACCTCGATGACTTTCGAAGCGCCCACCGTCGCGCAGATCCAGGAGGCTGCCGCGTTGCTCGACGCCGGGCAACTCGTCGCGTTTCCGACTGAAACCGTCTACGGACTGGGCGGCGATGCCGAGAATCCCGAGGCCATCGCACGGATCTATGCGGCGAAAGGGCGGCCGTCGAATCATCCGGTGATCGTGCATCTCGCGCCCGGCAGCGACCCGGCGTATTGGGTCGAATCGCTTTCAGCCGATGCGCAGAAACTAATCGATGCCTTTTGGCCCGGCCCGCTCACGCTGATCCTGAAGCGTGCTGCGCACGTGCCGGCGGCGGTCAGCGGCGGGCAGGATTCCGTCGCTATCCGTTGCCCGTCGCATCCGGTCGCGCAGGCGCTGCTCACCTCCTTCAGCACTTTGCGCGATGGTCATGGCGGCGTGGCGGGACCATCGGCGAACCGGTTCGGACATGTCAGCCCGACCACGGCGCAACACGTCCGCGATGAATTCGGCGCAAGCGTGCATGTGCTCGATGGCGGGGCGGCGAAGGTGGGTATCGAATCGACGATTCTGGATTTATCGCGCGGTTTTCCTGCGTTGCTCCGACCGGGGCATGTGAGTCCGCTGGAGATTGCCGATATTCTTGGCGTGATGCCGCGTCTTCCCGATGGCACCGACGCCAGCGCGCCACGTGCCTCCGGCACGCTGAAGGCGCATTACGCGCCGCGCACGCCGCTCAGCTTGTTGCCGTTCGCGGCACTGGAACCGTTGATCGCAGCGCATCCGCTGGATGCCAGCAAGAAGCTGGCGCTCGTCGCGCGGGCCTCGAGCGCGGGTAAATGGGCGCACGCGCCGAACGTGCATTTCATCGCCGCTCCGGATGATCCACAGAGCTACGCACGTGAGCTATACGGTCTGCTGCGCGCGCTCGATTGCGCCGATGTAGAAAGAATTTTGATCGAGATGTTGCCGGTATCGGCGGAATGGAGCGCGGTGAACGACCGGTTAGGGCGTGCGGCGGCGGCGTTTGAAGAGCAGGATTAGACGAGCGGCGGCCTAGCGATACATCAAGCACAATCATCTAAAAAACCTTTCAAATCATGGGTCAAGGCGACCCAAATAGTTTAGATACGAAAAGTATCTAAACTCGCGCGCCGATATACGGGGCAATAAACCCCACAGTCTGACGGCGACGAAAACCGCCCCTCAAAAAGCAAAACGCCCAGTCGGAAAGACCGGGCGTTTTAACCTCATCGGCTCATCCCACCGCGCTTATTTCCCCAATCCGCTTGCAGCAATCTGCTGCTCCACGAACGTGGAGAACAGTGCGTGCAGATGCGTCGTCGGGTGGACCGTGTCGGCGTACATGTACGACTGGTCCGCGCCGGCCACCGTGTAGGTTTGCGGTGAGCAGAACAGCGACGTAGCGAATGCCGAGGGGTCCGGCTCGCCCAGCTTGGTCGCGGCGGCGGTCATCGCGGCGAGATTACAGGCCGTGCCCGTATTCGATACCGTGAAGCCGTTCGCCTGGAAGTTCGCCTGGATACCGTCGACCCAGGTGTAGGCATCCACGTAGATCACCTTCGACAACAAGCCGGACTGCTGCAGCGCGCCCTTCAGCGTGCCGTTGAACAACTGCGTCACTTCCGAGAAAGTCACGCCTTTATCGGCGCTGGCCAATCCCTCAGGCGCTCCGCCGATGTCAGGAACCGCCGATACCACCACGTGTGTCGCACCAGCTTGCACCACCCGGCCGACGACCGTCGCCAGGTCGATTGCCGCCTGGCTGATGGCCGTCGTCGCGGCAGTTTGCGCAGCGGCGCCCGCTGCCTGGGCCTGGGCCGGCGTGATAGCGCCCGCGGCGGCTTGGGCCTGGATGCCGGCGGCGGTCGCTTGCTCCACGGCCAAATTGTAGAAGATGTCGTTGGCGCCGCCGTTCACCAGCACGAGCTGGTTGGCGTTGAACGAGCCAGACGTCCCGATGTACTGGGTCACCTGGTCGTTAATCGGGATGGTCGTGGCCTGCGAGAAGTCGGCGTTCGCGGTGCCCGGCGTGGCATGGCCAATCCCCGGCTGCAGCGTCACGCGTGAGCCGCCCTGCGCATAGCCCAAACCGCTGGCCGGTGAAAGCGGGATGCCGAAGCCACCGGTGTTCGCCGCCGTCAGCGTGCCGCCGTAATATTGCGCCACGTTCTGGGTCCAGATCTGGCCGGGATTCGTCGTGAAGCGGCCGCCGCCGAAGTTCGCCGCCGCGACCGGCGCATAGGTGCCGACGTCCGAGAGACTGTCGCCAAACGACACCACCTGCAGTTTCACGCCGCCCGCGGGCGTGTTGTTATTGTTGTTATCGCTGCCGCCGCCGCACGCGGCCAGCATGGCGAACGCGGCGCACGCAGTGGCCGTCTGGACAGCGAGCAACCAGCGCGTTTGACGCGCGGCAGGTTTCGTCAGGGCGGGTTTCATCGACTTCATCTCCTCGTTCCTCGTTTATCTGGTCATGTGGTCTGCACGCCGCTTCGAGGTTGCTGTCGGCTGGCTTTCCGCTTGGGCGTTGGCTTCAAACGACACGCACTGCGGACAATGCGTGTCGTCGGCTTGGCGTGGCGATAGCTTACCGAATCTTTAAGAGGATTTGAGATTGTTTCCTACGAGGGTTTGCCTGTGCTTGCAGAGCGCACGTCCTCGGGTTCTAAGTCGCTCAGGAAGGGTCTCATTCAGCCGCTCCCGTGCGACGAGCGCCTTCATACACCCACTCGAGCAACGCGTCGTGCGCCGCCCGCGCCGCTTCGGCACGCGGATCGTTGATAAAACTCACCACCACGTAGCTTTCGCCATTCTCCGCGCCCACGTAGCCGGCGATTGCCCGCACGTCGCGCAGCGTGCCCGTCTTGATGTGCGCGTTGCCACCCGCGCCCGCGTTGGTCAGCCGGTTGCGCATGGTGCCGTCCACGCCCGCGATGGGCAGCGACTCCACGAAGACCTGTGCCACCGGGCTCGAATTGGCGGCCACTAGCAAGTCGGCGAGCGATTGCGCCGTGATGTGTTCTTCGCGCGACAGGCCCGAGCCGTTATCGAGGTAAAGGTTGGTCATGGGCAGCGCGCTGCGATGCAGGAACGCCTCGATCGCCGCCGATGATTTCTGGGTCGTCGCCGGCGGTTTGCCCATCGCGGCGCCGATGGTCAGGAACAGGTTGCGCGCCATCACGTTGTTGCTGAACTTGTTGATGTCGCGAACGATGTCCGACAGCACCGGGCTGCGGTGCGTGCCGACCAGCCGCGCGCTGACCGGCGTCGGGCCTTCGCGGGTGGTGCCGTTGAACGTGCCGCCCGCCTGTTTCCACAGCGCGAGGAAGCCGCCGGCAAAGAAAGTGGTGTGATCGAGCGCGGCGACGTTGATGGTGCGCGGGCCGCAGCGCAGCGGATAGTCGCCGATAAACGACGCCTGCACAAAACCGCCCGTGGTTTGCGCCACGCTCGGCGACGCCGCCGGCAGCGAGCCCGCGCAAGCGCCGCGCGTGACCTTGAGTTCGTTGTCGATCTGCAACTGCGCGAGTTGCGGCAGCACATCGATTGCAACCTGGCCGTCCGGGCTCGGCGTCAACGTGAACGACAGCGACTTGAACGCGTACAGCAGAGGGTCCGGGCCGACGTTGTAGGGGGCGTTTTCGTCGGCGTCGAAGGCAGGGAGATCGCGTGTGGAGGTATCGAAGTAGCGTTTGTCGAGGACTAGCGCGCCGTCAATGCCTGTAATGCCGTTGCGGCGGATCTGGTCCACCAGGTCGATGAGTTCTTCCGGCACGAGTTTCGGGTCGCCCGTGCCCTGGATATACAGGTTGCCGTGAAGGACGCCGCTTGCATCGACTTCACCATCGGCGTAGGCCGTGGTTTTCCAGCGGTAATCCGGACCCAATAACGACAAGCCCGAGTACGTGGTGACCAGCTTCATGGTGGAGGCGGGCATCATCGGCTGGTTGGCGTTGATCGCGACGAGGGGCACGCCGTCGCTGCCAATCCGCTCGACCACCACGCTCATCGACGAGATCGGCACGTGGGCGCGTGCAAGCGCCGCCATGACAGTGGCCGGAAGCGGACCAGCCGGGACAGCGACGCGCTGGAACTTCGACTTCTTCGCCGTTGCGTGCTTCGGCGCTGGTTTTTGCGTTTCCGCCTTCGACCCGCCACCGTTACCGCCGCGGGCCTCGACAGGCGTGTTCATTGCGAAGGTGAAAGTGGCTGCGGCTATAACCAGGGTCGCGGCTGTGCGCCAACGTTTGGCAAGTGGATTTTTCCTGTTCAGAAAAGGTGCTCTATACATGTGGTCGGATCGTGATGTGGTGATGTGGTGCGGTTTTGCGGACTGCAGGGCGAGGGTGCCCCAAGAGGTGCGGCTATTGTATGGGGGTTCTGCTTACGGTTTAAGGTTTGCGGGCTTTCAACCTGCAGCGGGTGTGAAGCCTTGGCGCCACGCATTCCGCTTGGGGCTCAGCGCGGGGCGAGCCGTTCGGGCAGCGAATAACGCTGCATCGTGCGTTCCATGCCATCGAGGAATGCCTGCTCCGCCGCGTTCATCTTGCGTCCGCGATGCCACAGCAGATCGACGTCGACATCGACCAGACCCTCTTCCGGCGGCAAACGCCACAGGCGCTGCTGCGTAAGGTCGTCGCGGACAATGTGCTCGGGCAGGCAGCCGATGCCATACCCCGCGAAGATCAGCCGCCGCACTTCGTCCAGACTCGGCGACGCCGCCACGATTCGTCCCGTGAACCCGCGCTGGTCGCGAAACACGGTCAGCGGCGACAAGCTGTCGCCAATTTGATCACTTGTGAATGACACGAAGTTTTCCGCCAGCAAATCTTCCATCGACAACCCGTGCCGTCCGAACAAGCGGTGGTAGCGTCCACAAAAAATGGCATATCGTTGGCGCAGAAAACAACGCTGCTCGAGTTTATCGATGGGCGTCCGGCACAAGCTGAGCCCCGCCGTCGCGGTCTTTTGCAGCAGCGACGAGATGATGTCGGACGAACGCATTACCTCGATATGCAGGTCGATGCGCGGATAAGTCCGGTGGAATTCGCCGAGAAAATCGTCGTACACGCCTGAATCGATCCGGCTCACCGTGAGCAGCCGGATCGAACCCGTGATGTCTTCGCTGCGGTCATCGAGTTCGGTTTCGAGCCTCGACATATGGCCGTAGATATCGCTGGCGATCCGGTACACCTCTTCGCCCGCGTGAGTTGGCTCGAAGTGCGGGCCGCGGCGCTGGATCAGGTTGCGCCCAAGCGTGTCTTCCAGGCGCTTGAGCGCCTGACTCACCGCTGGTTGCGTGAGATGCAGGCGCGCGGCGGCGCGGCTCACGCTGCGCTCCTGCATGATGACCAGAAAGGTTCGCAGCAGGTTCCAGTCGAGCCGGTCGTTCAGGAACCGCGCGATATCGACACGCCGTTGAGCCATAGGGAAATGTCCAAGGTATTAGCCAAACTTATACGGCGAATAATAAATCGAAATTGGACTAATGTTTTATGGCTGGCGATAAAACGCTCTGACCATGTATTAAAACAAGCGAATCAGGAGCCACCGTGACCCCAGCATCCAGTCCGACTCGCCAGCCCGTACGCGCGGCGACCGCCGCTTTTATCGGCACGATGATCGAGTGGTACGACTTCTACATCTATGCCACCGCCGCCGCGCTTGTGTTCGGCGAGCTGTATTTCCCGTCGCATGATCCGTTCATCAGCACGATGGCGTCATTTGCCACGTTCGCCGTCGGGTTCTTCGCGCGGCCCTTGGGCGGGGTGATCTTCGGGCACCTTGGCGACAAGATTGGCCGCAAGAAAGCGCTGATGACCACGCTGATGATGATGGGTGTGGCGACCGTATGCGTGGGCTTGCTGCCCGCTTATTCGAAAGTTGGCCTGCTCGCGCCGGTGCTGCTGGTATTGCTGCGCGTGGTGCAGGGCATTGCGGTTGGCGGCGAATGGGGCGGGGCCGTGCTGATGGCGGCCGAACATGCGCCCAAAGGCCGACGCACTTTTTTCGCGTCGTTCGCGCAACTCGGCAGCCCGGCCGGACTGATTCTGTCGCTGATCGCGTTTCGCGCGGTGACGTCGATGCCGCATGAGGAGTTCATCGCGTGGGGCTGGCGCCTGCCGTTTCTCGTGAGCGCAGTGTTGCTCGTGGTTGGCATTTTGATTCGGATGGGCGTGAACGAGTCCCCGGAATTCGAGCGCGAGAAGTTGTCCAAGCGCACGGTGGAACTGCCGATTGCCGAAGTGTTCCGCTCATCGGGCGCGCTGGTCGCGTTCTGCATCGGCGCAAATACGATTGGTATTGCCGGCGTGTACTTCACTAACACCTTCATGATTTCGTACACGACGCAGTATGTGGGCGTGACGAAATCGCTGATCCTCGATTGCCTGTTTGCCGTCGCGATCATCCAGTTCCTCACGCAGCCGTTAGCCGCGCTGCTCGCCGAAAAGATCGGCGGTGCGCGCTTCCTGAAGCTCACCGCCCTGTGCGCGATGGTCTCGCCGTATCCCATGTTTATCCTCGTGCAGAGCGGCAACATGGTGTCGATGATTATAGGTATCGCGATTGCGGTGGTCTGCATGGCGAGCTTTTATTCGGTCATCGCGGGTTTTGTCAGCGGTGTGTTTCCGGTGCGTGTGCGCTACTCGGCGATCTCGATTTCGTATCAGGTCTGCGGCGCGATTGCGGGCGGATTGACGCCGCTCGTGGGCACCTGGCTTGCGCATAAATTCATTGGGCAATGGTGGCCGCTGGCGGTGTTTTACACGTGTCTGGCGGGGATTTCGCTGCTGTCGATTGTCGCGCTCGATGCGCTAAAACATCGTCGCGCCGATGCCCCGGAAGCACTGGCCGCCCGCTGAATTTAGAGGATACCGAATCATGTTAAAGATAGATGGCCCACGCCTGTGGGCAAGCTTGATGGAGATTGCAAAAATCGGCGCGACGCCCAAGGGCGGCGTGCGACGCCTTGCGTTGACCGAAGAAGACCGACGCGGGCGCGAGTTGTTCACCACGTGGTGCAGCGAAGCGGGAATGACGGTGCGTACCGACGAAGTCGGCAACTTGTTCGCGCGTCGCGAAGGCTCGGATGCGAACGCAAAACCGGTGCTGATCGGCAGTCATCTGGATACGCAGCCGGAAGGCGGTCGCTTCGATGGCGTCTATGGCGTACTTGCCGCGCTCGAAGTGGTGCGCACGTTGAACGATCACGGCGTGTTGACGGAGAAGCCCATCGAGATTGTCTCGTGGACGAACGAAGAGGGCGCGCGTTTCACGCCGGCCATGCTCGGCTCGGCGGTGTTTGTCGGCGCGACGCCGCTGGGCACTGCGCTGCAGACGAAGGACGCTGAGGGCGTGACGTTGCGCGAGGCTTTGAACCAGAGCGGTTGCGCAGGCGCGCGCGGACTCGGCGTAGAGAACGTCGATTCGTATTTCGAGGCGCATATCGAACAAGGGCCGATTCTGGAGAGCCATGGCAATCCTATCGGCGTTGTCACCGGCGGGCAGGCGATCCGCTGGCTTGATGTCGACGTGACGGGCGTTGCCGCGCACGCCGGCACGACGCCGATGCCGTATCGGAAGGACGCGTTGTTTGCGAGCGCGGCGATGGCGCTTGAACTTGAAGCCATCGCAGAACGTTTCGCGCCGCTCGGCTTGGTCACGATTGGTCAGGTCGACGTGCCGAATTCATCGCGTAACACCATTGCGGGGCGCGTTGCATTCACCGTCGATCTGCGTCATCCCGACGATACGCAGATCGACGCAATGGAACGCGATCTACGCGTGGCCTTCGGCAGGATCGTTGCGCAAAGAGGTCTTGAAGCCGACATCGCAACGTACTGGAAAAGCCCGGCGACGCCTTTCGATTCCGGCTGCGTCGATCTCGTGGAAGAGGCCGCGAAAGGCTTCGGCTACGCCTACGAGCGTATCGTCAGCGGCGCGGGTCACGACGCCATCCACCTCGCGCGGCACGTGCCCACGGCCATGGTTTTCATCCCGTGCGTAGATGGCCTCTCGCACAACGAAGCCGAGGACGCGCTTCCCGAAGACGTAACCTGCGGCGCGAATGTTTTGATCAATGTGGTACTGGCGCGTGCGGTGATTGACGCGACGGTTGACGCGTAACGAGGACCCGACCATGCTGACTTACTTCCATCCCTCCCAACTCAAACATCATCCGCGTACGTACCTTTCGCGTGGCCAGATGCGCACGCCGCAGGAGATTCCTGAGCGCGCGTTGCGGCTGGTCGAGGCGTCGAAGGCACTGGGATTCGATGTCCGCGAACCCGCCGACTTTGGCGCCGCGCCGCTCGCGGCGGTGCACGGCAAGAACTACTTGCGCTTCCTTGACGACGCACATCGGGAGTGGAAGAAGATGCCCGCTGAATGGGGCGACGAAGTGATGTCGACTGTGTATATCCGCGAGAACAATCCGCTGCGCGGCGTGCTTGGGCAGGCAGCGCGTTATCTCGCCGACGGCAGTTGCCCGGTTGGCCCCGATACCTACGAATCAGCCTACTGGTCGGCGCAAAGCGCGCTAGCGGGCGCGAACGCGATCATCGACGGCGCGCGTGAAGCGTACGCATTGTGCCGGCCGCCGGGGCATCATGCGCGCGCTGAAGCGGCGGGCGGTTTCTGTTACCTGAACAATGCGGCAATCGCGGCGCAGGCGCTCCGTGCGCAGTACGGCCGCGTAGCCGTCCTCGATACCGACATGCACCACGGCCAGGGCATACAGGAAATCTTCTACGACCGCAGCGACGTGCTGTATGTCTCCATTCACGGCGACCCGACGAACTTCTACCCGGTCGTGGCCGGCTTTGACGACGAGCGCGGAGAGGCAGGCGGCGAGGGTTACAACGTGAATCTGCCGATGCCGCATGGTTCATCGGAGGACGTGTTTTTCGATTCCCTCGATACCGCCACGCGCGTGCTTGAGCGCTTCCAGCCGGACGTCCTGGTGCTCGCGCTTGGCTTTGATATCTACAAGGAAGATCCGCAGTCGATGGTCGCGGTGACGACCGAAGGATTCGGCCGGCTGGGCGGCGCGATTGGCGCGCTGAACTTGCCGACGCTGATCGTTCAGGAGGGCGGGTATCACATCGATACGCTTGAAGTAAATGCGCGCGCATTCTTCGGCGGGTTTGGCGCGGGACGTTAAAAGGGCGAGGGGAAACTGCCTCCGTTTGTCTTAAGGCCCCTTTAAGCCCGCTTTAACTCGTCCCGGCTAGAATGAGCGTCCGGGCTGTAAAGCCAAGACAAGCCGTGACCCAAACCGATGCGAATCCTACTGGTAGAAGACGACAGAATGATTGCGGAAGGCGTCCGCAAGGCGCTGCGCAGCGACGGATTTGCGGTGGACTGGGTGCAGGACGGCGAAGCGGCCCTGACGGCGGTAGGCGGCGAACCTTACGATCTCATGCTGCTGGACCTGGGCCTGCCGAAACGCGACGGTCTCGATGTCCTCAAAAGCCTGAGAGCAAAAGGCAACGCGCTGCCCGTGCTGATCGTCACCGCCCGGGACGCCATTGCCGACCGTGTGAAAGGCCTGGACGCAGGCGCCGACGACTATCTCGTCAAACCTTTTGACCTCGACGAACTAGGCGCCCGCATGCGCGCCCTGATCCGACGTCATGCCGGTCGCGGCGACTCCCTGATCCGCCATGGCGCATTGACGCTGGACCCCGTGGGCCACCAGGTCACGCTGGAAGGCAACGCCGTAGCGCTCTCTGCCCGTGAATTCGCGCTGCTCGAAGCCTTGATGGCACGCCCGGGGGCGGTTTTATCGAAGAGCCAGCTCGAAGAAAAAATCTACGGCTGGGGTGAGGAAATCGGCAGCAACACAGTCGAGGTCTACATCCATTCGTTGCGCAAAAAGCTGGGCCCCGACCTGATCCGCAACGTCCGTGGACTGGGTTACATGGTGTCGAAGGAAGCCTGATGCATTCCATTCGCCGCCAACTGCTGGTCTGGCTGCTGGCACTGGTGATCGTCGGCGTGGGGTTTGCGGGCTGGCTGATCTACCGTC
>Ga0105856_1001253_pt1 | contig 11088 bp, 12 predicted proteins | sample OrgsoiDNA_201060_FD_89681 | JGI IMG/M metagenome (GOLD analysis project Ga0105856, IMG submission 89681) | Permafrost soil microbial communities from the Arctic, to analyse light accelerated degradation of dissolved organic matter (DOM) -... | ecosystem: Environmental > Terrestrial > Soil >...
CGCTGCATTGGTTCGCAAGCGACGGAGGTCGCCATCCGTGTTGGCATCGTCAACCACATGGTCACACTTGCACGCCCGCAGTCCGTGCGTATCTCATGAATTTAGGATCGCGAGTGAACGCTCGCCTGCGCCATCGATTTTTGCAACAACGCCTCATTTAATAACAAGTGGGGAAGCGATGACGACCTGAGGCGCGGGGAAAATGCACGGACCTCTTAAGTAAAAAAGAAGACCAACCCAACGTTACCTATATGCCACCACGCGTGCAGTGCATGTACCGCGCGCGACAGTGTCTCCTAGTACCTGCGTAACGGACCATCATTGTCATCTTTAATCTCGTCATCTCCTTCTTTCTCGAGGGCGGGCAGCGCACTCGTTAGAATCATCGCGCCTGCATTGGCGGGAACAGGATTGGCTCGGGATGGCCGAAAGATATCCGCCCCTCTAGGGATCATCTCCCCGCTCATTGCGCACACTCCGACGCGCGCGGCGATCGATCTCGTCCAACGCTGGTCCTCGTAGTGACATGAGGTTGAGTCATGCCAGGCAATCCTCGCCTTTTTCTCTGTCCGGTCAAGAATGCGGATGCTGGCGCAACGGCCGACCTCATCGCAATTGACGCACACTAGCGAGATTTCCGAGCGCCGTTCTCTGCGCCTCGCCTTTTGATTGGCTGGCGCTTGATCCAAAACACGCTGGCGATCGTCCTTTCCCCGCTTCGCCCCTGCCATCAGGCCGCTCAAGATCTTGCCCCAGGTATCGACGCTTAGCGTATCCGGATTCATGGAAGCACCCTCCTTGATGTCTTAGTTGCGGCTCAGGCTCAACTTGATTGAAACCTATCCGACGTGAAGATACTGCCGTTTCGAAAGGCCGCCGTATTTCGATATCGCACGAGCCAGCACCAGACTCTGTCGGAAATGCACGTTGCCGCAAACGGGAGGCAATTCGATTCGAAACCGAGCGTAAAAAACATCACGTACTGGCAATGCGCTACATTGAGTGATCCGAACAGAGGTCAAATTCCCTCCAGCATTTTCCCGTCGCCAAGTGCCGCCATGGAACCAGCAATAAAGTGGGTGAAGGAACGGTGCATCACAAATCCCGCCTGCACGATCCCCAAACTACCGGCTGACCTATGGCTCCGACCGCATTCCTTCATTGCCCGCCTCGATCACAACAGCCTGCTTCCGCCAACACCCTGGCGTCATTCCAGTGGCTTTTCGGAACGCGCTCGTGAAGTGCGCCTGTGAGTGAAAGCCGACTGCGAAAGCAATCTGCACGATCGGCAATCGATCGTCTATCAACATCGCCTTTGCGGTCTCCACCCGTCTTTGCATCAAAAACGCATGCGGACTCATTCCCATCGCACGCTTGAATTGAGCCGCAAAATGCATGCGACTGAGACCTGTGTGCTCCGCAATGTCGTTAAGCGTGACAGGTTCGCCGAGATTATCTTCAATATATTCGGTTGCCCGTCGTAAGCGCCATGATTGAAGTCCGGCACGTGCTCCACTCGCTACAGGACCGTCGTCCCTGAACTCCATTGCACGGGCCAGGACGGCCATCGCAAGGCTCTCGCAGTACAATTCCGAAAACGGACTGTGCAGACTATTGGCCTCCAGTAAAGTCCATGCCAACTTGCCCATGATCGGATCAGCAGAATAAGCAGGGTCGGCAATTTCGTATTCGACGCAGCGGTTTCTCTGTCGCATATCCTGGTATGTCTTGGCAACGAGCGAACTCGGTACAAAGACATGAATCGATTCGGCAGGTTTTTTGAAGTTGCAGTTTATTTTCACGCCGGGCGCTGAAATTTGTGTCGCACCAAATCCAACTACGCCCTTGCTGATACGCCGTCCGTCTCGAAAATAGTCAACTACGGTATTTCGAAGCAGCACCTCAATGGTGTAGTGCTCGCTTAGCGCGGGGGCGTTAAGCTCACGCGGGTGTTCTCTCCTGTCCCGCCAATGTGCAATTGCGATACGCGGAGTGGCATTCGACGCGTCGAGCCTCAAACTGCAGCGCCAGGAAGCCTCTTCCTCGACCGGGTGCATGTCTTCACCGCACGTTAGGTGATCCGAGGGCGGGTCGGGATTCTGATCTGAATTCATGATCTTGTCCTTATCTAATTGGATTTTGGTTAGCAAACCTAATTTATTAAATTACCTATCCGGTTAAAAAGTCGATACAGTGTTGACCTACTTGGTCAGATAGATTTTTCCGGCCAGAGATACTGGGTGATGACTAAACTCAATAGAAACGCCAATCTCCCGATTAGGCCCTATGGTTATTACATCGTGTGCGTCGAGAACACGGAGGGTGACCGCGTAGGCCCCGGGTCCCCTCTTCTTTAAGACATCACGAATTCGGTTAGCTGCTGGCGTAGTAGCGGCCCGCTGGCAGGAAACGAGAACAATTTCCGAATCGCGCATGGTGACAATGCCTACACTTACGCCAAGTGATTTTATTGAATATGTGACCAGGTTACAAACGCTGTCGGAAGCCAGACACAGTAAGCGACGGTAATCCTTGAGCGAAGCCGCAGCGTCATGGACCGCGACAGTGACAGTCCCTATCCCAATGGCACCATTGTCGTGCGTCCGAACATCGCCCTCTGGAACACGCAGAGTCCGGGGCGTAATGTCCGCGCAGAAAAAAGGCAACTCAGAGAATGCGGGGCGGCCGACCTGCCACCGCAACTGTTTGCCATCGGGAGTAACGCGTGATCCAGCAATCGGTCCCTCAACTGCGATACCGAGTCCTTTCACGCGCATCAGCAGCATCGGGAGGTCTGCAGATCTAAGCGCAAAATCGACAAGTCCCTCGCCATCGGCGCTCAACACCCGATACCATCGATCGTTCGGTGCTGGTGCAGTCCACTCTATGAGTTCAATATAAGAACCGTCAGCGAACACAATTAATGCATTCTGTGTTGGCGCATGTTCATGCCGACCGCCATGGACCACATTGAAGCCGTGCGCTTGGTAATCGACGATCGCCATTTTCAGATCACGAACGGCAACGACCAGATGGTCGATTCTTAGGTCGTCGTTCATTATGCAATCCTCCTTTCAGAAGAGCGCTTCTATTTTCAGGCGCGCTATTGCGCATCCCTTCGAAGGCAATCCCGACTGTTCTGACATGCGTTATCTCTTGAGTCCACCGGCGATTCACGAGTCGGCTGTAGCGCGGAAGAAATGGTTCTTTTGACGACCTTCCGGGTAGACGATATACGAGCCCTCACCCAGCGCCGTCGATCGGCGCAAAGCTACCGTCTGACGCATGCGTTTCGCCCCCAGCCAAGGCGGGATTAAAAACACAGACGAGTCGTAGATTTCCCTTCAGCGCACGAACTATGTGTCGATCATGTTGGTCAAGAACATAGACAGTGCCCGACTGCAGGGGAAAAATATGCCCGGAGGAAAGCTCGACCACTTCCCCTTCACCGCCAAAGCAATAGTTGGCTTCTACATGGTGTTTGTACTCAAGTTCAAGCTCGGCGCCTTCAAGTACGGTCGTATCGTGAACCGAGAAACCAACCATGTCGTCCGCGACGATCAAACGCTTGCTGTCCCATCCCTCACCACTCACATGCCGCGGAGTGTCCGTTATTGATGTAACGCTTCTGACAATCATCGCAAGCTCCTCAGGAATCGACGAAAAGCAACGACTTTCTCCTTGCTGATATTCGCTAATTCAGTTTGAAGGTCGTGCGTTGCGCATTAACTCGCCACGTGGTTCATCACGTCCGCCCTACGATAGTGCAAAAAAGACGTTTAGCGTCATCGGTACGCTTACTTGCGCACGCGGGCTATCTTCAAATGGGTAGACATTCGCTGCGTTACTTCGGGATCGCTAACCGCGATAGGTCTTGCAACCCCGCGGGTACCTCATTGACAGCATCGATCGGCTGATCACTGCGGGTCGCTCACTGATGGCTCACCGATGGCTCACCGATGGCTCGCTGATCGCCGGCCAGAACCTTTATTCCCTTCCACCGGTCGTTCTCCAGTCTATACACCGTATATGGTGCGCTGGCGAGGTCGCCATTTTTGTCGAAAGCAAGCGGCCCGGTGGCGCCTTCAATATCGATCTTCCTTACGCCAGCAAGAACATCTGCGGACATAGCAGATCGCGACTCCAGTACAGCCTGAACGATAACAGTAGCTGCATCGTATGCGTACGGCCCCTGGAACCCTTCCAGCGTCTCTTTAAAGCGTCCCTTATAGCGGGAAGAAAAATCTTTGGCCGGCAACTTTTCAACTGGGAGCCCCGGTTGAATCGTTACCGTACACTCGCCATCACCACGAGCGAGCTTCAGAAAGATGTCATTATTGAAGCCTTCCCCTACTAATGTAGATTTCATTCCCAAACTACGCATACGACGAACTAATTGCGCCGCCTGAGCGTCGAACCCGCCAAATACAATGACATCGGGATTCTCGCTTCGAATCTTCGTCAGTACGGCACTGAAATCGATGGTGTTGTCGCTCACGTACTCGCGTGCGACAACACGACGGTTCATTTGGACTATCACGTCGTTCACCCAGTCCGCCAGCCCTTGGCCAAAGGCAGAACGGTCGTCGATGATTGCCACGCGCTGGGCGTGTAGCGTCATGACGATGTACTGCGCCAGAACCGCGCCCGCCACCGCGTCCTGACCGACGACTCGAAACGTAGATCTATAGCCACGCAACGTGTAGGCAGCGCTCGTAGAACTGGGGCTGACCTCCGCTATGCTGGACGCCTCATATACGTCCGATGCTGCAATGCTACAACTGGAGTTGAAGTGCCCAACGACACCAGCGACGGACATGTCGGCAAAACGTTGTGCAACCTGGCTTGCGATCCTTGGGTCTCCCTGGTCATCTAGAGGGACTAGTTCGAACTGAATTGAGCGTTCGTCCAACTTGGGGAAGCGGCGATTTGCATCTTCGATCGCAAGGAGGGCGGAGTTTCCCATTTCCTTCCCATCCGCCGCCGACGGCCCTGTCAACGGAGCCGCGAAACCGATCCGTACAACGACCGGGCCATCCGCTACAGCAGCCGACGTCCAAGCGCTCAATAAGCCGAAGAGGACCGTCGCTGTTTCAACGATGAATCGTTTCATCCTCGGCTCCCAATTGACGCAGGCAAACAGCTTGGCAGTGCGGACGTCATGGTCGCACCACTGTTTTTGCCCGGTGCATATCCATACAATACAAACAATATCGACAATGTACAAACAATTTATTGATTGATTGTACATTGCTGGCAATCGGCCAATTAACTAAAAGCATACATTCGCCACAACGGCGTTTTTTCATGTAATTTATAATTAACAAAGTAATCCTATATATTTTATAAAGCACCTACTTTCGTCCATACTTCCTGCTCGTGACCTGCCGACACTGTGTTTCTTCATACTTTTCTCGACTGCCACATCGGTGCTGCAATGCGGTCAGTACAGCGCGGAACGCCCGCATGATCGAATTGCGATCGCTGCCCGTATTGCATGGATTTGTCCGGGATAAAGCAAGCATGCATTCAAACAAAAAATAACTCAGTGCATGGAGTTTGTGCATACAATAAAGATATCGCTCCGACCGAGTCGAAAAAATGATGCGCACATCAGACTGGACACCAGATCTCAACGGGGTCAGTGGTCCCACGTATTTGGCTATCGCAAATGCCCTCGCGGACAGTATCAAAAAGGGTACCCTGCGCGCGGGAGATAGGTTACCTCCGCAGCGGACCCTGGCTGCGTTGCTCGGAATTGACTTCACAACCGTAAGCCGTGGTTATGCGGAGGCACAGCGACGCGAGTTGATCGAGGCTCGCGTTGGACAAGGCACCTATGTCAGATCTCCAAAGTTAAAACTGGTTAGTTCCGATGTGCCGTCGAGCATTGATATGTTGATTAACCACCCGCCTCGCTTTATCAATCCCGCACTCGAGGCAAGAATCTGGGAGGGAATTCCTGGCGCCCTAGCAGATCGCGGAATGGATATGCTGATGCGATATCAGGTTCCAAGCGGCGCGATGAAAGATCGGGTGGTAGGGGCCAACTGGTTAGGCGGACGTTTGCCCGGTCTGACAGTTGAGCGAATACTAATATGCCCAGGCGCGCAGGGCGCCCTGTTAGCCACGGCGATGATGCTCGCGCGTACAGGCGAAACGATCTGCATCGAAGAACTGACCTACCCAGGATTCATTTTACTTGCGAAGGAGCTAGGAATTCGGCTGGCGCCTGTGGAAATGGACGAGCATGGTGCCCGTCCCGACTCGCTTGATTTGATATGTCGAAGCGAAAAACCGAAGGCGTTTTACTGCACCCCAATCCTTCACAACCCTACCACTGTGAGCATGCCTTTGGCGCGCCGCATTGCGCTTGTGGAAGTGGCTCGTCGTCATAATCTGCCAATCATTGAGGACGACAACTATTGGCCCCTCTTCGCCACTCGAGGCAACACATCGGAAGCGCTCAAGGAGTTCCCAAGCCTCGCTTCACTCGCACCGGAGCTGGTGTACTACATAGCTGGGATAGCAAAGTGCGTTTCGCCAGCGCTTCGAATCGCGTACCTTGTGGTTCCCGACCAACACGCAGCAGATCGGGCCGACACAATGATCAGGGCGACCGCTTCGATGGCCGCCCCGCTAAGCGCAGCGCTTGCGTCATACTGGATTGAGTCCGGTCTGGCCGATGCAATTCTCGACGCAATTCGAGCTGAAAGCAACGCACGGCAAACGATTGCCCATCAGATTCTGAGTTCGGATCTGTCCGGCTCAAACACCGAAGGGTTTCATCTTTGGCTTCCGCTGCCACCGCCCTGGACGCTCAATGCGTTCACCACGCAGTTACGGATTGCCGGTATTTCGATTGCAGGTAGCGAGGCATTTTCAGTGTCCCCAGCGCCCGAGGGCGTGCGCCTGTGTTTGGGTGCACCGGACACGCGCGCCGATCTTGATCGCTGTTTGCAACGAATCGCAGACATACTGCACCTCAAATCGCCTGCGCATAGACAGGTAATTTGACAGCGCGCGGCCGCAAGTAAGTATCCGCCGCACGAGGTGTGGTTGCTGTGCATATCTGGCAAGAGACGGACATATTGTCCACCGCTCCTCGTTTCCCCGCTCGGTCCAACGTAAGTCCTACCTCCTCGGACATATCCTGCTCCGTCGCCCGGCACGCGTAAGTATATCCGGCAAGCCTGTTAAGACGGCCTGCGAACTTAGGACTCTGCTCCCGCGTAACTTGCTCACAAGCAGCTTCCCGTCGACACAGGCAGAACGCCAGTATCCCAATAGATCAGCCACTGCTGGCAAGTGCAGGCGTCTGCCGAGACTCTCTGCCTTAAGCGTGGTTCCCCGCCGTACACTCGAATTCCCGCGTCCCAAACGCGAGATAGCACCAATATTCCCGAAACATTCACCACCATCTTCTTCCCCGTGCCATTTCAACAGCGGGTCGTGCGAAATCGTAAGACCTCGATCAAAGCCAGGCGGATAGTCGTGCCACGGCGTCTGAACTAGAACCTAGGAAGACCGAGCCGCTAAAGCGAAATGCATCGGCTGAGGGATCGCATCCGCGCACGACGCAGACTTTCCCGCCCCATAGAGGATCAGCGCTCAATTGCGTCCTCTTCTCGATACGAGATAGCGATTCGGTTTGCGACATTCCGCACACCTGACCTCGCCGAGCGTGTCATCACGTTAATCTTTGCGTCTTTTACACACAGCACAGAAACCGCCAAGGAACCCATCATGGACATCCGCAAAATCGACACTGCAGTGGTATTCATCGATCCCCAAAACGATGTACTGAGTGAGACAGGTCTTAATTGGGGGGCGGTCGGTGCAAGCGTCACGGAGAACAACACGGTGGCAAACATGGAGCGAATCTTCAAAGCTGCCAAGGCGGGAGGTTTCGAGGTCTTTGTTTCTCCACACTATTTCTACCCAACTGATAAGGGCTGGAAAATGAATGGCCCGCTCGAAGCTAACGAGTTCGAGACGGGCACCTTCTCACGTAGCGGAACACTTAGCCTTACAGGGTTTGAGAATTCTGGGGCAGACTGGCTGAATCGCTTCAAACCGTACATCGACGACGGGAAGACGATCGTCGTCAGTCCGCACAAAGTATTTGGCCCTCAAACAAACGATCTAACCCTTCAACTTCGCAAGCGGCAGATCAACAAAATTGTTCTGGGTGGCATGCTAGCAAATATGTGCGTTGAGGCGCACTTGCGCGAACTTCTTGAGCAAGGTTTCGAAGTTTCGGTTGTGAAAGACGCGACGGCGGGCCCTCGTCACCCCGTATGGGGAGATGGTTATGCAGCGGCGATGGTCAACTATCAGTTCTTGGCACATGCAGTGTTGTCGACCGACGAAGTGGTAAAAGCAATGTCGTAGCTGCGGTGCCTGCTTCAAAGCATGTCGTTACACCGCACGGAATTTAGTGGAGATTTCCATGAGCCCAAAGAGCAATACTGCGAATTTCTCGCCGCTGAGGCGTCGCGTCATCTTTGCGAGCGCCGCTATCGCAACCATCCAATCTACTACGCTTGTATCAGGTGCCTTAGCTTCCAACAACGTAGCTAGTCGTCCCGAACGGCACGGAGTAACCGTTATGAACTCTTTTACTTCTAAGGATGGTACGAAAATCTATTTCAAGGATTGGGGCACGGGAAGGCCGATTGTTTTTTCGCATGGATGGCCGCTTGACGCAGATGCATGGGATGCCCAGATGTTCTTCCTCGGATCGCAAGGCTACCGAGTGATCGCGCACGATCGCCGCGGGCACGGGCGATCGGGGCAGCCGTGGAACGGCAATGACATGAATACTTACGCTGATGATCTTGCCGGCTTGCTCGACGTGCTCAGCATCAAGGATGCCGTGCTGGTCGGCCACTCAACTGGTGGTGGCGAGGTTGCACGTTATATCGGCCGTCATGGGACCAGTCGACTATCGAAGGCCGTACTCATCGGCGCCGTCCCGCCGACAATGCTAAAAACAATCGAAAATCCTGATGGCTTGTCGATTGACGTCTTCGACCATATTCGCAGCGGAGTACTTAATCGAGCTCAGTTCTACAAGGAACTCGCGATTCCATTCTATGGCTACAACCGTCAGGGCAGTACTTCCGAGCCTGGTGTGATCGACTCATTCTGGTCGCAGGGCATGCTGGGCGGAATCAAAGGACAGTACGACTGCGTCAAGCAGTTCTCGGAAACCGATTTCACTCAAGATCTGAAAAAATTCGATATCCCGACGCTGATCTTGCACGGAGACGACGATCAAATCGTCCCGATAGCCGATTCAGCGCAGCTTTCTTCAAAAATAATAAGGAATGCGACACTTAAGATCTACCCGGGTGCACCTCATGGCATGTGCACGACAATTGCCGACAAGGTAAATATGGATCTGCTGGCCTTCATCAGGTCGTGAATTCCGGCCGCTGTATTGCAGCCAACTGATTTAGTAGCGCAATCGTTTCGAAGCAACTCAGATTGCATCATGCTGAAGAGTCAGAGCGGTAAGAGGAATCACCGACGTCTCCGGAAAAGCAATGGGCAGAGGTTGCGATCTTAATCTGTAGCGCTCACTTGTCGATTTTTCGTTCTATCCAAATCGACTTGAGCACGATGAACGCAAAAGCCTTGAGCAAACACTCGACAGCCGAGAGGATGAAGGCGATTGTCGATACTGCGTACTCGGACGAGATGGTAAACGCGATTACCAAGGCGCTTAAGCCACACAAAAATGTAAAACTGGATCTGGCGAATCGAAGTCGCGAAATGGCCCCGATAATTAGAAGAAGCCAAATTATCGCCCCGAGAATCGCCGCGATTCGATCACGCGCCGTTTCACTAAAAATAAGCTCGAAAGGAAGTTCGAAAAGTGTCCAAACCGCAATGCAACCCAACAGCACGCTTGTCCCATTTTCCAGACGATGGCGATTTCCTCTCATGACTTTCGCTCCACTGCTCTTTACCAGGAGGATTCTTCGACGGTTTCCTTCGTGATTTCATCGATGCGAGGTGGCAATGGCCAAAGCATGTTCCTCGTATTAGTTTGAATCTTTCTCAGCCGCACTGAAACGTGTCTAAACGCACGACTAGGGTTCCCGCCCTCGTGCGGGTAAGCTAGTTCATGAGAGATAGTGTTTCCTTTGAACTCCGTCAGGCGATTCGGTTCGTGATGTGTCGAGAACAGACCTTCCGCCGGATTGTCCTATCAAGTAAACTTAACCGCATTAGGAGTAAGCGATGGCCTCGTCCTCCCCTCAGCGCAGCGAAAAGGGCTTGCTAACCCCTGATAATTGCGTAGTTGCATTGATCGATCTACAGCCCCAAATGCTCTTTGGCGTCGCGAATTTCGATAGACAGATGGTGATCAACAACAATTTGATCCTAGCCAAGGCGGCCCGCGTATTCGGCATTCCAGTTGTACTTTCGACCGTCGAAACTAAGGCGTTCAGCGGGAATATGTGGCCGCAGATACAGGCCGTGTTCCCAGACCAAAAGGCGATCGAACGAACGAGCATGAACAGCTGGGACGACAAGAATTTTGTTGCCGAGGTGGAAAGAGTCGGTCGAAAGAAGATCGTGCTCGCGGGTTTATGGACTGAAACTTGTGTTGCCCTTCCGACTGTTCAGGCATTGACAGACGGGTACGACGTCTATGTGGTGGAAGACTGTTGCGGCGACGTCAGCACGCTGTCGCACGAAAACGCCATGAAGCGTGTCATCCAGGCTGGTGCGAAGCCAGTCACAGCTTTGTCGTTGATGCTCGAATGGCAGCGTGACTGGGCCAATCGCGAAACCTACGATACGGTCATGGAAATCGCCAAGCACCACTGCGGCGCCTACGGCGCGGGTGTCGAATATGCGTACACGATGGTCCACGGCGCACCGGAAACGATATATCCCGCCTACAGGGTGCCAAAGTCGCAAGGGCATTGAGGTCGGCAAAGGCATCAGGGCGCGCCGGCTGCTTCGCGTCTCGAGTCTTGTTCTGGTAAACACATTTGTCCATCTGACGCCTTCGGAAAGGAGGCACAGGAGGGTTGATATAACCGTCATGCCCAATTGCAGGCATCTTCC
>Ga0105856_1001254_pt1 | contig 11078 bp, 8 predicted proteins | sample OrgsoiDNA_201060_FD_89681 | JGI IMG/M metagenome (GOLD analysis project Ga0105856, IMG submission 89681) | Permafrost soil microbial communities from the Arctic, to analyse light accelerated degradation of dissolved organic matter (DOM) -... | ecosystem: Environmental > Terrestrial > Soil >...
ACGCGCCCGGCTGCAAACGGGAGAAGCCTGCCCGCTGTGCGGCTCGACGTCGCATCCGGCAATTGAACAATATCAAGCGGTTACACCGTCTGAAACCGCTCAGCGGGTCGCCGATATGCGAGCCAAAACCGAGGCGTTGCACACCCAAGGGACTGAGCTGCGCGCCAAAACCGAAACGCTGAAAGCGCAGCAAATCCGTCTGCAACACCAGTTAACGCAAGATAAACAACATCTGACCTCCTGCCTTGAAAACTGGCAACAGCTTAGCGCACCGCTGAACCTGACCTTTGGTTTACACGATGCCGATCAGGTGCAGCAATGGCTCGCGCAGTGCGAGCATGAAGAACAGCAGTGTCAGGAACATATCAGCCAGCACGAACAGCTCGCACGGGCGCTACAACAGGCCAAAGATGCGCTGGCCGCCGCTCTCAACGAGCAGCAAAACGCCCAACAGCAGGCCGCATTACTGGCTGAGCGTTTCACGCTACAACAGAAAACGGTGGCCGACCTTCAGCAACAGCATGAACGTTTACAACGCCAGTTGGCCGAAGGCGAAAAAACGCTGGCTGAGCTGAATGCACAACGCATCGCGCTATTTGGTGAACAACAGATCCCGCAGGTTCGCGATCAATTACGCACCCAGATGCAAGGATGTGAAAACGCCCTGCAGATCGCTGCCGAGCAACTGCAAAAGTCCCAAGAATTGCGCGACAAGCTGGCCGGCCAGTTAGACAGCGCCAACCGTCAGCAACAGCAATTATCTGCACGTTTGCAACAGGCGGAAACCGCATGGCAGCAGGCACTCGCCCACAGTGATTTCAGCGATGAAAACGCGGTGACCGACGCCTTGCTTGATGACGATTTACGCCAGCAGTTACAGCAGCGTAAAGAACAGTTGCAACAACGCCTTACCGAACGTCGCGCCCTGTTAGAACAGGCTACCGCCACGCTGGAACAGCAGCGCCAGACGCGACCAGACACGGTGAGTGAAACACAGCATGATGTGGCCCCGCTGGCCGAGGCGCTCGATCAACTGGCACAACAGTTGAAAACGCTGCAACAGCGTCAGGGCGAGATCCGTAACCAGTTATCCAGCGATGTTTCGCGCCGCGAGGGGCAGCAAAATCTGATCGCACAAATCGCGCTGGCGCAGCAACATGGCGATGACTGGGGTTATCTGAATGCGCTGATTGGCTCGAGCGACGGCGCGAAGTTCCGTAAGTTTGCCCAAGGCCTGACGCTGGATCATCTGGTCTATCTCGCTAATAAACAGCTCGAAAAACTGCACGGCCGCTATCTGTTACAGCGCAAAACCAGCGATGCACTGGAGCTGCAAGTGGTGGACACCTGGCAAGCGGATGCGGTACGCGACACTCGCACCCTCTCCGGCGGCGAAAGCTTCCTAGTCAGTTTGGCGCTGGCGCTGGCATTGTCGGATCTGGTCAGTGACAAAACGCGCATTGACTCTCTGTTCCTCGACGAAGGCTTCGGCACGCTCGATGCCGACACGCTGGACACCGCGTTAGATGCGCTCGACAGCCTCAACGCCTCGGGTAAAACCATCGGCGTGATTAGCCACGTCGAAGCGATGAAAGACCGCATTCCGGTGCAAATTAAAGTCACCAAGGTCAATGGCTTAGGAGTCAGTCGCCTGAGCAGCCAGTTTAAAGTCTGATAGCGTTCCTCTTCCCGCTTCCTCCCCCACCAAACCGCTAGCCATTCGCTAGCGGTTTGCACAGTGATCAGCCAACACCGCGCCTTATGCGCACCAGCGCAGTGCATCCAACTTTTCTAGCACTCTGAAAAAGCAGGTTTTTTTCTGATTTCACAACATGGCACGGCCTGTGCTTAGGGTTATGTATACAAGTTGCGGTACAAGCTGCAATGACGACATAACCCGTAAAGAGGCCAGCCGATGAAAAACAGCAAACCTGAAACTTCTCTCGTCAATACTCGCCGCCGCCAACTGATGAAATGGCTGGCGATCACCGGCGGTGCCATGACGCTCGGCGGCATGGTGCCAACCAGCGCCTTCGCCGCTGACGGTGATGATGAAATTCGTATCGGCTATTGGCCGATTGTTGGCGGCCTGCCGTTTTATGTCGCGCTGGAACAAGGCTTTTTTAAACAGGCCGGGCTGAACGTGAAAGGGGTGAAATTCGCCAGCGCCCAGCAAATTATCGAAGGCATGTTGACCGGGCGTATTCACGGCTGCGCCAACGGCACGGCGACCGGCGCATTGGGTCTCGGAGCCATCACGCAGCCAGACTTGTTCAACATCATTTGCGCCAATCCGTCGAACCGCACGCTGGTGCTCGACGAGTTTTTGGTGCCCCTCGACAGTAAAGCAACGTCGATTGCTGATTTGAAAGGCAAGAAAATCGCCTGCGGGCCGGGCATTCAGAACGTCACCATGGCGAAAATCATTCTGGAGAAAAACGGCTTCAGCAACCCTTCAGTGATCGAACTGCCGGTCGGCCAACATGCGCCAGCGCTGGCGGCCGGTCAGATTGACGGCGTCTATACCCTCGAACCCACCGGCACGGTCGGGCGCATGAAGCACCTGTCGCGCACGCTGGAAACCGGCGTCATTTCAAAATACGTGCTGGGCAACGCCGACGCACCGTGGTTTGGCGGTGCGGCGGCGCTGAATACCGCTTTCCTTAAAAGTCGCACCGATGATGCGAAAAAATTTATCGCCGCTTATGCCAAAGCCGTCGAGTTCATCGAATCGCAGCCCGACAAAGCCCGTGCCAACGTCGCCGGCTACACCAGCATTGAGCCGGCATTGGTCAGCGAAGTGCCTCTGCCGGGATTTGTCATGTACCCGCAGTTGAACGGCGACAACCTGAAATGGTTCCAGAAGTTTTATGACGTCTTTACCGAACGCAAAATCTTCAGCAAGCCAGTGGATGTGGCTTCGCTGATTTATCAGGGTTAACTCAGGAGAACGCGCCATGACATCCCGCTGGTCATCGAAGTTATTGCCACTGATTGGCCCGATATTGCTGTTTCTGTTCTGGCAACTGGCGGTGAGCGCCAAATGGCTCAATCCGGTGTTATTGCCCTCACCGGTGGAAACTTTAGGTTATATGTTCCAGTCATTTTTTGACGCCACGATGCGCATCGACATCGGTGCCACGCTGTATCGCACGCTGATGTCGTTCGCCTTTGCGGCGGTGATTGGCGTGCCGCTCGGCGTCATGTTAGGCAGTAGCGAAAAGGTTTATCGCAGTCTGGAGTTTCTGATCGACTTCTTCCGCTCAACGCCTTCCTCGGCGCTGATCCCGCTGTTTATGCTGATTTTCGGCATTACCGATGCCAATAAAATCGCCATTGCCGCCTTCGCCGCCGTGCTGGTGATCTTGTTCAACAGCGCCTATGGCGTGATGAATGCCAAGAAAACCCGACTGATGGCTGCCAAAGTGATGGGTATATCGCGCTGGCATATTTTCAAAGACATCATGCTGATGGAAAGCCTGCCGCAAACCTTTGTCGGCCTGCGCACCGGGGTCTCCATTGCGCTGGTGATCGTGATTGTGGCCGAGATGTTTATCGGCGCGGAAACCGGTCTTGGGCATCGGATCATCGATGCCCAGCAAGTGTTCAATATCAAAGACATGTACGCCTCGATTTTGATCACCGGCGCGATAGGCTATTTGCTGAATCTGGCCTTCCTGCTGATTGAAAAACGCCTTATCCACTGGAGTAGCAAAGCATGACGCAACCTCTCTCTTTGCGCGCTGACTATAAAGGGCCGCAATTGCCGCAATACCCGTCGCGGCCGGATACGCACGTGACCATTCGCGGCTTATCGAAATCTTTTGCCGGTCAGCCGCTGTATACCGATTTTAATTTGGATCTGCCTCGCGGAAAAATCGTTTCGATATTCGGGCCCAACGGCTGTGGGAAATCCACGCTGATGAACATGGTCGCCGGGCTTATCCCGCTCGATCAAGGCGAAGTGTTGTTTGATGGCAAAACGCTGGCTGAAACGACCATCGGTTACGTGTTTCAAAACTACCGAGATGCACTGTTTCCGTGGATGAGCTCCTGGGCCAATATCGCCTATCCTCTGGTGCGCAGCGGGATGAAAAAAGCCGAGGTGCAGGCGCGCGTCGACGAATTGGCTGCCATGTTCGATATCCGTTTTGATCTTAAACGTTATCCGTATGAACTTTCCGGTGGGCAGCAGCAGACGGTTTGCATCATGCGCGCCTTAGCGACGCGGCCCGAAGTGATGTTCCTCGACGAGCCATTTTCCGCACTGGATTTCGAAATGACGCTGTTCATCCGCGATAAGTTGCAGGAGGTGCAGATGGCCACCGGTGTGACGATGGTGATCGTGTCGCATGATCTGGAGGACGCGGTGTTTCTGGCCGATGAAATTTTGCTGCTCACCCGTCGACCGACGCAAATTGCCGAGATTGTACCCTTTGATTTGCCGCGTCCACGGGGTACGGAAATCATGAGCCATGCAGAATTTATCCGCGTGAAAGCCCATACGCTTGAGGTATTTAAACGCGAGATGGCGCTGTAGCTTTTGCCGAAGGCCGTTCAGTTCACGCCAGATTGTCGCCACTGGCGCGGGCTGACGCCAAACCAGCGGCGAAAAGCCCGTGAAAAGGCGCTGACTTCGGAATAGCCGAGCAGCAGCGCCATTTCGGAAATCGGCAGTTGCTGTTGTTGCAGATAATGCGTCGCCAGTTCGCAGCGTACTTTATCCACCAATTGGGTAAAACTCAGGTTTTGCTCGCGTAAACGCCGCTGTAACCCGCTTGGCGACAACCCCATTTTTTCTGCCACCTCATCGAGTACCGGTTCCCCGCGCAGCAACGCCTGACGCACCCGCGAACGGGCGCTATCAACCACCGATTGTTGCGCCGGTGCATCAGCATTCAGGCGGCGGATGGCGTCTTGCATCACCAGCAATAACGTCTGATCGCGCTCGGGCATTTGGCGCTGTAAATCGCGTTTGGCAATCAACAGAGAGTTGTACGGCTGGTCGAAATAGACCGGCGCGTCGAAGGCTTTACAGTGCTCGTGCCACTGATGCGGGCGAGGATGTTCAAAATGTACTTCGCGCGGTGCCCAGTTTTTGCCCAGGCCATGGCGCAATAAGTTAAGGATCATCCCCAACGTCAGTTCGGCATCTTGTCGTTTGCACAGAATGCTGCCGTGACGCACCTGATAGTCGAAGCGGTAATGATCGCCTTTATCCACCAGCCGCGTCAGCGTGTTGTGCTGATGAAACGGGAAAGCATTGACCACGTTTTGGATCGCCGCTTCCACCGTGGAAGAACAGAGGCCAATGTAACCAATCAGACCCAATGACTGCGGTTTGAATTGCTTGCCGTAGTGCAAACCGAAGTTATCACAGCCTGACTGCACCGCCGCCTCTTCCAGCACCTGACAGTAATTGGTCAGGCCCAGACTGAGCGTCGGCTGTTGCAGTAATTCAGGATTGATGCGGCAAATGCCCAGCACCCGATCCACATCTGCGCCTTTGGAAAGAATAAATTCACCAAGCCCGGTCGCCGCTGCCGCCAATACGCCACGGTTAGCGGCGTCGCTCGGCGTCATGGCGCTGAAGGCACCCTTCAGGCTCGGTTGAAGCAAAGATTCAGTGTGCATACGCTTTCACTCCACAGGGCAAACAGAGCAAGAAGCTTTGCAAGTTCCGTACCAGCATGATCCCAATAACAAATTCAGTAAGGACAGTAAGTTAGCGCCGCAGACGTTTTTTGGCAGCGTGGCGGCGCACAGAAAACGTGCAGATTGCCTCAGGCCCGCGCCTTGTGCTGTGGCAAACGCGCCAGATAATCGCGGCACAGGCGCAAACTTTCGGCTTCCCACTCCTCTCCCAGACTGATCGCCATCTCGGTGGTGGCGTGCGAGCCGCGCCAGGCCAGAAGCTGAATGCGACGCTGGACGATCATCGTGGGGATCACCGCCAGATCCGCTTCGCTCAACGGGCAAACGCGTTGATATCCCCGCAGCCAGTGTTCGACCCACTCAGCGGCGCGCGGATGATGCTCGACAAAGCTGATGGCCGCCGCGGCGTCATGCATATACCAGCCCATGCCGCAGTCGTCGAAATCAATCACTCGCGTTTCGCCTTCGTGCAGTAGCAGGTTGGTCAGACGCAAATCGGCATGGATCAGCCCATAACGTTCGGCGCTTTTGCCGTAGTCATGCAATACGGCGCGAATGTGTTGAATGGTCTCTTCAATCAACGGGAAATCTTTTTCACTCAGCCCCGGCGCGTCTTGCCAGCGGCCCCAATGGCTTTGCGGGCCGACCATGGTGTCGTGATCCCACACAATCCGCCGAAATGCCGCCGGTTTTTGCCACTGGCGGCTGTGCTGATGCAACCGAGCCGTGACTTCACCCAGCTGCGCGAAGGCACGCGGGTCAACGTCGGTGGTCGGCATCTCGCCGTCAATCCAATGAAACAGCGTCACGTTGCGGGTTTGCGTGGCGTTGACCGCCAGCATTTGCACCCGCTGTCCGTCGAGCCCGGTGATCGGCTGCGGCACTCTAATGCCGGTTTCACGCAGCGCATCCAGCCATGCCAGTTCGCTCTCGATTTCGTCGTGCTGATGGTAATCGCCGCGATGCAGCCGCAGGGCGAAGCGCTGATTGTCCATGCCGCGCACTAAAAAAGTGGCGTTTTCCGACTGGCAAAGCATCGACACTTGCCCGTGAAACGCGGCGGGATAGCGCAGCAGCGCTGCGTGAGCCAGTTGGTCAAGGCTGGCGGAATCAAGGTGTTCAGACTGTTTTACGTTCATAGGTTTCACTCCGACAGTGGGCGATGGGTTTGGGATGTCTGTCTTCAGAATGAAAGCCTGCCGCGTTTGCTGCTTGACTGCGCAGCAGCAAATGTTGACCGCAGAATACGCCCCGCCCTCGCCTTGCCAACACTTGACCCTAGCGCACGGCGATCACCGTTCTGCGGTCAAGTTTTGCCGCCGTGACCAGCGCATTATCGAAACACATTCAACGCCGGAGCGTCCGGCAATGAGGCCAACATCGCCTGTCAGGAGATAATAATTATGTTGAAAACCAATGCGTTCGATGCCGCTGCCAGCAGCAATATTCCGGCTGAAAATCTGGCGATGATTGAGCGCCGTCGTCGTTTACTCGGCCCGGCCTATCAGTTGTTCTACAAAAATCCGGTGCATCTGGTGCGTGGCGAAGGAGTGTGGGTGTATGACGCCGATGGCCGCCGCTATCTGGATGTTTACAACAACGTGCCGTCCGTCGGCCACTGCCACCCACACGTGCTGGAAGCGCTGGTTCGCCAGGCCTCGACACTCAATACCCATACGCGTTATCTGCACGAAAACGTGCTGAACTTCGCCGAAAAGTTGGTCGGCACCATGCCTGCGGAGCTGAGTCAGGTGATGTTTACCTGCACCGGCAGCGAGTCCAACGACTTAGCCCTGCGTATTGCCGAGGACTTTACCGGCGGCACCGGCGTAATTGTCACCGAGTTCAGTTACCACGGCATGACTAAGGCAATTGCCGGGCTGTCTGCCTCGATGGGGCCGTACGTCAAAGTGAACGGCGATGCGCGAGTCATTCCCGCGCCGATCCACAATCCGGCGAACCCAGCCGACGTGGGCAAACGCTTTGCCAACGATATCCGCGCCGCGCTGGCCGATATGCACCGTCACGGCATCAAACCGGCCGCGCTGATGATTGATACCTTCTTCACCAGCGACGGCGGTTTCTTCGATCCAGCCGGTTTCCTGAAAGAAGCCATCGACGTTATTCACGATGCCGGTGCGCTGTACATCGCCGACGAGGTGCAACCGGGTTATGGCCGTTCAGGGGAGACCATGTGGGGCTTTCAGCGTCATGGCGTGTTGCCAGACATCGTGTCGCTCGGCAAACCAATGGGCAACGGGCATCCGATGGCGGGCATTACCATTCAACCGCATATTCTTGAGCGTTTTGGCAGTGAATCGAGCTATTTCAATACCTTCGGCGGCAATACCGTGTCCTCGGCTGTCGGCCTTGCGGTACTGGAAGTGATCGAGCAAGAAAATCTGATCGTCAGTGTCGGCATTGCTGGCAAAGCGATCCTGGAAGGCATTAGTGCGCTTGCGAAACGCTTCCCGGCGATTGGCAGCGTGCGCGGAGCCGGCCTGTTTGTCAGCGTTGATTTCGTTACCGCCGACGGCGCGCCAGATTCCGTCACCGCGCTGGCGGTGGTCAATGCGTTACGTGAGGAAGGCGTGTTGATCGGGGCCTCGGGGCCTCATGCCAATATTTTGAAAATCCGCCCACCGTTGGTATTTACCGCCGAGCACAGCCAGATTCTGGTCGGCGCAATGGAAACCGTCTTAAGCAAAATGTTCTGAGTATCCCCTTTCACTGGTTTTAGGAGAGCACCATGACATCACAACTTAAACCGACACTCGGCACCGTTCATCTGTGGGCTATTGCAGTGGGGCTGGTGATTTCCGGCGAGTATTTTGGCTGGAGTTATGGCTGGGGCGTGGCGGGAACGCTGGGCTTTTTGGTCACCACGCTGCTGGTGGCGACCATGTACACCTGTTTTATTTTCAGCTTTACCGAGCTGACCACCGCCATTCCTCACGCGGGAGGGCCTTTTGCTTACAGCCGTCGGGCGTTTGGTGAAACCGGCGGGTTAATCGCCGGCATGGCTACGCTGATCGAGTTCGTATTTGCGCCACCGGCGATTGCGTTGGCTATCGGCGCGTATCTGAATGTGCAATTTCCCGATCTCAACCCGAAAGTGGCCGCCGTCGGTGCCTACGTGGTGTTCATGGCGCTCAATATTCTGGGCGTGAAATTAGCGGCGATGTTTGAGTTGGTGGTAACCGTGCTGGCGGTGCTTGAGTTGCTGGTGTTTATGGGCGTGGTGGCACCGGGCTTTAGCGTGAGTAATTTTGTGCTCAACGGCTGGGCCGGTGGCGAGCATTTTGGCATGCCGGCATTCTCCGGTATTTTCGCGGCCATTCCTTTCGCTATCTGGTTTTTCCTGGCGATTGAAGGGGCAGCGATGGCGGCCGAAGAGGCCAAAGACCCGAAACGTACCATTCCTAAAGCCTATATCAGCGGCATTTTAACGCTGGTGGTGTTAGCGATTGGCGTGATGGTAATGGCCGGTGGTGCCGGTGACTGGAGTAAGTTATCCAACATCAACGACCCGCTGCCACAGGCGATGAAAATGGTGGTCGGTGAGCATTCAGGTTGGATGCACATGTTGGTGTGGATTGGGTTATTCGGTCTGATTGCCAGTTTCCACGGCATTATTCTCGGCTATTCGCGGCAGTTTTTTGCCCTGGCTCGCGCCGGTTATTTGCCTTCAGGGCTGGCGAAATTATCGCGTTATCAGACACCGCATCGCGCCATTTTGCTGGGCGGTGTGATTGGTATCGCCGCGATTTTCAGCGACGGCTTAATCAATTTACAAGGCATGTCGCTAACGGCGGCGATGATCACCATGGCGGTATTCGGCGCTATCGTGATGTATCTGATGAGTATGCTGAGCCTATTCCGTCTGCGTAAGATTGCGCCGGAGATGGTGCGCACTTTCCGCGCGCCGGGTTATCCGGTGGTTCCAGCCATTGCGCTGATTCTGGCCGCCGTGTGTCTGGTGGCGATGCTGTGGTTCAATCTGGTCATTGGCGGGGTGTTTGTGCTGTTTATGGCCTGCGGTTATCTCTACTTTTCCGCCACCAAAATGCAGCGCCACAATGCGCCTAAAGATCTAATGCTCGAGGGGGAGTGAAAGAAAAGGGTCTGCTTTTGGGCTGCGTTTCACAGTGGATAGAGGATCGAGATACTCGGGGCTAGCGAGGCGTTGGGCGTCCCTGCGGGAACCCAATCACCTCGCTTCCCCTAATATTTGGCTTTATTAAACGGTCTGCACGGGTGATTGGGCAGACCGTTTTCTTTTTGGGGAATAGGTAAAAGGTATTTAAAGCGGTAAACGACCTTGCGGCCATAACCATGCGGCGCCGCGCACACCGCTGGAATCGCCGTGCGTGGCTTTGAGGATCGGCGTTTCACACTCGCCGCCAAATACCCACTGCTTGAGCAATAGCGGCACGGTTTGATAAATCCGGTCGACGTTGCTCATGCCACCGCCCATCACGATCACATCGGGATCGAGAATATTGACCACGTTTGCCAGCGCCTTCGCTAAGCGGCGTTCATAACGGCCCAGCGCCAGTTCGGCCACCGCGTCGCCTTGATCGGCCAGTTTGATGATCTCCGGCCCTTTTAAACGCTGGGTCGAAAGACGGAAATAATCTTCCTCAAAGCCGGTACCCGAGCAGAAGGTTTCTACGCAACCTGACTTGCCGCAATAACAGGGCACTTCCTGCGCGAAGCGAATTTCGTCTTCATCCTGCCACGGCAAAGGGTTGTGTCCCCACTCGCCTGCGTTGCCGTTACCACCCGCATGCACCACGCCGCTTAACGCAATACCGGAACCGCAACCGGTGCCGATGATCACCGCGAAAACGGCTTTCTTGCCCGTGCCAGAGCCGTCGGTGGCTTCAGATACCGCCAGACAGTTAGCGTCGTTGGCAATGCGCACTTCGCGGCCAAGTAATATCGATAAATCGCCGTCCAGTTGCTGACCGTTGAGCCATACAGAATTGGCATTTTTCACTTTGCCGGTAAACGGTGACAGCGTGCCGGGGATCCCAAGCCCGACGCTGCCGCGCTGGCCGGTAGCGTTTTCAGCGTCCAGCACCAGCCCTTCAATGGCTTTTAGGGTCTTTTCGTAGTCATTACGCGGCGTATCAATGCGTTTACGGAACAGTTCGTGACCGTCGTCAGATAACGCGATCACTTCGATTTTGGTGCCACCTAAGTCAATGCCAATTCGCACGAGTGCCTCACTTGGTTGTGTCTGCGATTTCGGGTGTTCAGGTTATTCAGTGTAGAGCCCAGCGGCGCATCCGCGAGAAGATTTCCTAACGACGCCCGCCGCTCAATTGGGTATCATGCCGCCCTGCATTCGATAAATCAGCGTACCACGGGTGCGCACGGACAGGGATAACATCATGTTATGGTTTAAAAATTTGTTG
>Ga0105856_1001256_pt1 | contig 11070 bp, 9 predicted proteins | sample OrgsoiDNA_201060_FD_89681 | JGI IMG/M metagenome (GOLD analysis project Ga0105856, IMG submission 89681) | Permafrost soil microbial communities from the Arctic, to analyse light accelerated degradation of dissolved organic matter (DOM) -... | ecosystem: Environmental > Terrestrial > Soil >...
CCGATCAACAGTGCAACAGCGATAGCGGTTAGACCAACTACAGTTTCCATCTTTCCTCCCGACTTTTACGTCGTATGGTTTAGGTTTTTTAGATTTTAAAGCGGTAAAACAAATCGTTTCATAAGCCCTGTTCGGGCACCCACTCGTTTGACCGAGTGGGACATCAGACTAGTCGAGACTGGTCTTAATGGTTCTCTTCGTGCGCCATCGACAAGTAGACGATGGTCAGCATCATGAAGATAAACGCCTGCAGGGTGATGATCAGGATGTGGAACACAGCCCACGCCCACTGCAGAACTACGCCCAGGCCGCTAAGCCAGAGCAGACCGCTGCCGAACATCACAGCAATCAGAATGAAGACCAGTTCGCCGGCATACATGTTGCCGAACAGACGCAAAGCCAGGGAAATCGGCTTGGCGATCAGTGTCACGAACTCCAGCAGGAAGTTCACCGGGATCAGCAGGGCTTGAACGAAGATGTTCTTGCTGCCGAACGGGTGCAGGGTCAGTTCGCCGATGAAGCCGCCGATGCCCTTGACCTTGATGCTGTAGAAAATGATCAGCGCGAACACCGACAGGGCCATGCCCAGGGTAGCGTTCGGGTCAGTGGTCGATACGGCACGGAACGGAATGTGCGCATCACCAGTGACAAACATGGCCAGGTGAGGAATCCAGTCGACCGGGATCAGGTCGATGGCGTTCATCAGGAAGACCCAGACGAAGATGGTCAGTGCCAGCGGTGCAATCACCGGGCTACGGCCATGGAAGCTGTCTTTCACGCTGCCATCGACGAATTCGACCAATACTTCAACGAAGTTCTGCAAAGCACCAGGTTGACCCGAAGTCGCCTTCTTTGCCGCCATGCGGAAAATCAGTACGAAGATCAGACCCAACGCGACCGACCAGCCGAGGGTATCGACGTGGAAAGCCCAGAAGCCCATTTCTTTGGCCTCTGCTGCGGTGTGAGCAAAGCCCCATCCGCCGTTAGGAAGATGCCCGAAGGTCAGGTTCTGCAAGTGGTGCTGGATATAGCCCGAAGCGGTTGTTTCTGCCATGGTTGCCTCAAACGCCCTAAGGTCTCGAAAGTCTTGTTCTCATCAGCAGGGGCGAAAACCAGCTGACCAGTTGGGTCAACACGAAGACGCCGAATACAGCTAACGGCGCCAATGGCTTTACACCTGCAAACGTCAATGCAAAGAGCACTGCCGTCAAAATCAGTTTGCCCGCCTCGCCGGCATAAAAAGACCGGACGATAGCTTGAGCTGCTCGGGCGCCGGAAAACCGAAATGCCCTATGAGCGAAATAAACATTGGGTAACAAGGCTATCAGGCCTCCGCAGAGTCCTGAGTACCCGGCAACGACTCCGTGCCATTGCCAGAGCGCCAAAGCGGCAATGAGCAAAACGACAAATTGAGCCATTAACACCGGAAAAACTGCCAGGCGATGGAACGGCAAGCGGTTTGGCGTGCGGGTTTCCATCACTTCTTCCCCCCAATGGTCGGCTGCCAGAATTCAATAACTTGGCATAATTTGTGCCGACAAAATGCGCGCAGAGTATAGGGGCGGTTCAGCCCCTATTCAACTGTCAGGTAGTGATTTCCGACTGCGCGCTACATGAGGAAATGTTTCAGCGGATATGTGCAAGCACGCCTTGAAGCTCGTCGAGAGAGTTGTAACCAATCACCAACTGACCTTTGCCCTTCTTTCCGTGGCGGATCTGCACCGCAGAGCCTAGGCGCTCGGCCAGGCGCTGTTCGAGTCGAGCGATATCCGGGTCCGGTTTAACCGGTTCAGCAGGCTCTTGTTTACCCCCCAACCACTGGCGAACCAGTGCTTCGGTTTGGCGTACGGTCAGCCCACGTGCGACAACATGTCGCGCCCCTTCAACCTGTTGATTCTCCGGCAAACCGAGCAAAGCACGTGCATGACCCATTTCCAGGTCGCCGTGGGACAGCATGGTTTTGATGACTTCCGGTAACGCGATCAAGCGTAGCAGGTTAGCCACGGTTACCCGGGACTTACCCACAGCTTCGGCGACTTGTTGCTGAGTCAGTTGGAATTCCTGCTGCAAACGCTGCAGGGCAACCGCTTCCTCGATCGGATTGAGGTCTTCGCGCTGGATGTTCTCGATCAGTGCCATGGCGATGGCGGTTTCATCCGGCACATCGCGAACCATCGCCGGGATGGTTTCCTGGCCAGCCTGCTGGCTGGCACGCCAGCGGCGTTCGCCAGCGATGATTTCAAAACGACCGCCACCAATCGGGCGAACCACGATCGGCTGCATCACACCCTGGGCCTTGATCGACTGCGCCAGTTCTTCAAGCGCCTGAGGATCCATGTCTCGACGCGGCTGGTACTTGCCGCGCTGGATCAGGTCCAGGGGCAGGTGTTGCAACTCACGCTGATCGGCTTGTACCGCTTGCTCTTCGAGCGAGCTGACAGTCGGACCACTCAGCAGTGCATCCAGTCCGCGTCCGAGACCTCGTTTCTTGACGGCCATGGGGATTCCTTAAGTTGCCTGAGCGGCGGCGGTGCGTGAGTTTTTGCGTTGACGGCGAACCACTTCGCCCGCCAATGCCAGGTAGGCGATGGCGCCGCGCGATGATTTATCGTACGCCAGCGCCGGCATGCCATAGCTTGGCGCTTCGGCCAGGCGGATGTTGCGGGGAATCACGGTGTCATAGAGCTGCTCGCCAAAGTGTTCCTTGAGCTGAGCCGAGACATCGTTCATCAGGCTCAGGCGCGGGTCATACATGGTCCGCAGCAGGCCTTCGACTTTCAGGTTCGGGTTCAGCAGTTCGGCGATGCGCTTGATGTTATCCACAAGGTCGCTCAAACCTTCCAGTGCGAAGTACTCACACTGCATGGGGATAATTACCCCATCGGCTGCGACCAATGCGTTCAGGGTCAGCATCGACAGCGACGGCGGGCAGTCGATCAAAATGTAATCGTAGTTTTCACGGATCGGCGCCAACGCACTGCGCAGGCGGCTTTCCTTCATCTGCATTTCCAGCAGAACCACTTCGGCCGCAGTCAAATCGCGGTTGGCCGGCAACAACTGGTAACCACCGTGTTCGGAGAAGTGCATGGCCTGGGCCAGGTCGCATTCACCGATCAACAGGTCGTAGACCGAGTTTTCCAGGCCGTGTTTATCCACACCGCTACCCATGGTGGCGTTGCCCTGTGGATCGAGATCGATCAACAGCACCCGGCGCTTGGTAGCGACCAGGGAAGCTGCGAGGTTGATGCAGGTGGTGGTCTTGCCCACACCACCCTTTTGGTTCGCTATCGCGAATACCTTAGCCATTCTTGCTTGTGTTCCCAATCATGCCGTGCGGCGCAGTATCAGCAGATGGCGTTGGCCTTGGCAACCAGGTACGGCCAGGGCGTGTTCGCTATCGAGGTGGAAGTCTGCCGGCAATGCTACCAGCTCATCGGCGGGATGAACGCCCTTCATTGCCAGCCAACGTGTATCGCGGTCGCCGAGGTGGCGAGTCCAGTTGCTGAAGTTCTCCATGCTGCTGAACGCCCGGGATATGATCCCGTTGAAGGGCAGTTCTGGCCGGAATTCTTCGACGCGACTGTGGATAACTTGCAGGTTATCCAGTTTGAGTTCGAGTTTGACCTGGGTCAGGAAGCGGGTTTTCTTGCCATTGCTGTCCAGGCAGGTGACCTGGGACTCTGGAAACAGGATGGCCAACGGAATACCCGGCATGCCGCCACCGCTACCCACGTCCAGCCAACGACCGTTTTCGACAAACGACATCACGCTCAAGCTATCGAGCAAATGACGGGACACCATTTCGTCCGGATCGCGCACGGCGGTCAGGTTGTAGGCCTTGTTCCATTTGATCAACAGGGCCAGATAACCCAGCAGCAACGCGTGCTGGATTTCTGTCAGTGTGACACCGAGCTGGCGAGCGCCTGTGGATAACTCTTCTGCGTGTTTCGAGGTGACCAACGAACTCAAGCGCTTTGCTCCAACTGACGGCCCGCGCCGCGTTTTTTCAAATGAATCATCAACAGCGAAATGGCTGCCGGGGTTACGCCCGGGATACGCGACGCCTGGCCCAGGGTTTCCGGACGGGTCGCACCGAGCTTGCTCTGGATCTCTTTGGAGAGACCGGAGATGTTCGTGTAATCGATATCCACAGGCAGTTTTGTATCTTCGCTGGCCCGCAGACGAACGATTTCATCCTGCTGGCGATCGATGTAGCCGGCGTACTTGGTCTTGATTTCGACCTGTTCTGCGACCTGTGGATCTTCTGCACCACCGCCAGTCACGGCGATCAGACCAGCGTAGTCGATTTCCGGACGGCTCAGCAGGTTGAGCAAGTTGTATTCGTGAGTCAGCGGTGTGCCGAACTTTTCGGAAATTGCATCGCCCTGCTCGGTGCCCGGGCGAACCCAGGTACTTTTCAGGCGTTGCTCTTCGAGATCGATGCTTTCGCGTTTCTTGCAGAACGCTGCCCAACGCGCGTCATCGACCAGACCGAGTTCACGACCTTTTTCGGTCAAGCGCAGATCGGCGTTGTCCTCGCGCAGGATCAGGCGGTATTCGGCCCGGGACGTAAACATCCGGTACGGTTCCTGGGTACCCAAAGTAATCAGGTCGTCGACCAACACCCCGATGTACGCCTCATCGCGACGCGGGCACCAGGCATCTTTGCCCTGCGCGCGCAGTGCGGCGTTGGCCCCGGCCAGCAAACCCTGGGCGCCGGCTTCTTCGTAACCGGTGGTGCCGTTGATTTGCCCGGCGAAGAACAGACCGCCAATGACTTTGGTTTCCAGGCTGTATTTCAGGTCACGCGGGTCGAAGTAGTCGTACTCGATGGCGTAGCCCGGACGAACGATGTGCGCGTTTTCCATGCCGCGGATCGATTGAACGATCTGCAATTGCACGTCGAACGGCAAGCTTGTGGATATCCCGTTCGGGTACAGCTCGTGTGTGGTCAAACCTTCGGGCTCGATGAAGACCTGATGGCTGTCCTTGTCGGCAAAGCGATGGATCTTGTCTTCAATCGACGGGCAATAACGCGGGCCAATGCCTTCGATCACGCCGGAATACATCGGCGAACGATCAAGGTTGGCAGCAATGATTTCGTGAGTCCGGGCGTTGGTGTGGGTAATCCAGCAGCTCACCTGTTTCGGGTGCTGCTCTTTGGAACCCATGAACGACATCACCGGGATCGGCGTATCGCCTGCTTGCTCGGTCATGACCGAGAAATCCACAGAACGACCGTCGATACGCGGCGGGGTACCGGTTTTCAGGCGACCAACGCGCAGTGGCAATTCACGCAAACGGTGAGCCAGGGCTATCGATGGCGGATCACCGGCGCGACCGCCGGAATAATTCTGCATCCCGATGTGGATAAGTCCACCGAGGAAGGTGCCTGTGGTCAACACCACGGAATCGGCGAAGAAACGCAGACCCATTTGGGTGACAACACCACGCACTTGTTCCTGTTCGACGATCAGGTCGTCGGCGGCTTGTTGAAATATCCACAGGTTGGGCTGGTTTTCCAGGGCTTCGCGGACAGCGGCCTTGTACAGAACCCGATCGGCCTGAGCGCGAGTCGCTCGCACGGCCGGGCCTTTACGGCTGTTCAACACGCGAAACTGAATACCACCCTTATCGGTAGCCATGGCCATCGCGCCGCCGAGGGCATCGATTTCCTTGACCAGGTGGCTTTTGCCGATCCCGCCAATGGCAGGGTTGCAACTCATGGCACCGAGGGTTTCCACGTTATGCGTCAGCAACAGGGTTTTTGCCCCCATGCGTGCTGACGCCAGTGCTGCCTCGGTACCGGCATGACCGCCGCCGATGACGATCACTTCAAAACGGGAAGGGAAATCCACCACGCACCTCGTGCCTGCTTAAGTAGGTAATTCAGGAATAGTTTGAGCCCGGTTTCTGGACCCGGTCGGCAAGTATAGGGACTTCGCCCTTCCTAAAGAACCCTTTGCACAAAATTTAACCAGCTGTGGAGAAGTCGGGGTTATAGAAATTAAAAAGAGAGAAATTTATTAAATCTTTGTTTTTATGTTTATTTCTACTGAGCACCGTTTCTGTGGATAGATCTCTACAGGCCTTTATTTTCAATGTGTACAGAGATTCAAAACCCTGTGGTCATGTGCCAAGGAGGCCCTTGGATAACCGGTTTAAGCCTGTGGATGAAAGGGGTGGTTATCCACAGAGTGGTTTATCTTCAGTTTTCAGGCCCTGTTATCAACTGCCCTTAGTGCCAGTTATTCACAGGGCTTAATCCACAGAAAAGCTTCGAATGAGGGAATTCCGGACACGGGAAATCCGCTCAAGCAGAAAAAATCTGCTTAGCACTCGGGGAAAGTTTCAGAAAAGGAGGGAACAGACAGGCGCGAATGGCCTGTCTGTGAACAGCGGAAGGACTATTTACCGATACAGAAGCTGGAAAAGATCCGTCCCAGCAGGTCATCGGAGCTGAAAGCACCGGTGATTTCGCCCAAAGAGTGCTGCGCCTGACGCAGATCTTCGGCCAATAACTCACCGGCACCCGCGAGCGTCAGCTGAGCTCGACCGTGCTCGAGGGACGCACTGGCATGTCGCAACGCCTCCAGGTGGCGCCGGCGTGCGCTGAAGCTGCTTTCAGAGGTCTGCTCGTAGCCCATGCAAGTCTTGAGGTGTTCACGCAGCAACTCAAGGCCCTCGCCTGCCGACTTGGCACTCAGGCTGATGGTGACATGACCATCCTCACTGACTTCCAGGGCAATCGCTTCGCCCGTCAGGTCAGCCTTGTTACGGATCAACGTCACTTTGGCCGGGTCTGGCCGGGTTTCGAGGAATTCCGGCCACAACGCAAACGGATCAAGCGCTTCCGGGGCAGTGGCATCAACGACCAGCAACACCCGATCAGCTTCACCGATGGCTTTCAACGCACGCTCAACGCCGATTTTTTCCACCTGGTCATCGGTATCCCGCAGACCTGCAGTGTCGATCACGTGTAACGGCATGCCATCGATGTGGATATGTTCGCGAAGAATGTCCCGGGTGGTGCCGGCGATCTCGGTGACGATCGCCGCTTCACGACCGGCCAAGGCATTCAGCAGGCTGGATTTGCCGGCATTCGGCCGGCCGGCAATGACGACGTTCATCCCATCCCGCAACAAGGCACCTTGCCCGGCTTCGCGAAGGACTGTGGATAATTCATCGCGTACTTTGTCGAGCATGCTCAACACGTGGCCATCGGCGAGGAAGTCGATTTCTTCTTCCGGGAAGTCGATGGCGGCCTCAACGTAGATACGCAAACCGATCAATTGCTCAGTGAGGTTATGCACACGCTGAGAAAACGCACCTTGCAAAGAACGCAGGGCATTTCGCGCAGCTTGTGCAGAACTTGCTTCGATCAAATCGGCAATCGCCTCAGCCTGGGCCAGATCGAGTTTGTCGTTGAGGAAGGCGCGCTCGCTGAATTCACCCGGCCGGGCCAAGCGGCAACCGAGTTCCAGGCAACGCTTGAGCAGCATATCCAGCACGATCGGGCCACCGTGGCCCTGAAGTTCCAGCACATCTTCGCCAGTAAACGAGTTCGGTCCCGGGAAATACAGGGCGATGCCTTCGTCCAGCACCTCTTCGTTTTCACTGAGGAACGGGCCGTAATGGGCATATCTCGGTTTCAGTTCACGACCGCTGATGGCTTTGGCCGCCACACTCGCCAGCGGCCCGGAAATACGGACGATGCCCACACCGCCGCGACCTTGGGCAGTGGCGACGGCGGCGATGGTTTCACGAGGAACGCTCATAAACCGGTATCCAGACAAAAGTGACAGATAGCAAAACGCCCCACTAGGGGGCGTTTTGAGTGGTTATCCACAGAGTAAGTTACGCAGCGGCTTTTTTGGTAGCAGCTTCGATCTTACGCGTGATGTACCACTGTTGGCTGATGGACAGGCAGTTGTTGACCACCCAGTACAGCACCAGACCAGCCGGGAACCACAGGAAGAAGAAGGTGAAGATGATTGGCATCAGCTTCATCACCTTGGCCTGCATCGGATCCGGAGGAGTCGGGTTCAACCGCTGCTGGATGAACATGGTTGCACCCATGATGATCGGCAGAATGAAGAACGGGTCCTTGATCGACAGGTCAGTAATCCACAGCATGAACGGCGCTTGGCGCATTTCAACGCTTTCCAGCAGAACCCAGTACAGCGAAAGGAAAACCGGCATCTGCACCAGGATTGGCAAGCAGCCGCCCAGTGGATTGATCTTCTCTTTCTTGTACAGCTCCATCATGGCTTGGGACATTTTCTGCCGGTCGTCGCCATGTTGCTCTTTCAGCGCGGCCAGTTTCGGTGCCACTGCACGCATGCGCGCCATGGATTTGTAGCTGGCTGCCGACAGCGGGAAGAAAATCCCTTTGATCAGCATCGTCAGGAAGATGATCGAGAAGCCCCAGTTGCCGACGATCGCGTGGATGTGTTGCAGCAGCCAGAAGATTGGCTGGGCAATGAACCACAGAATGCCGTAGTCGACGGTCAATTCCAGACCTGGGGACAATTCTTTCAGCACAGCCTGGCTTTTCGGGCCGGCGTACAGAACAGCGCTGACTTCAGCTTTTGCACCAGGTGCAACGGTCAATGCCGGTGCGGTGTAGCCGATGATGTAGTTGCCTTTGCTGTCTTTACGGGTCTGGACGACGTTGCTTTCGCCCTTCGCCGGAATCCACGCGGTCACGAAGTAGTGTTGCAACCAGGCAACCCAACCACCGTTAACGGTTTCTTTCAGTTGACCCTTGTCCATGTCCTTCATGGACACTTTTTTGTACGGCTCGTTACTTGTCCACAGGGCGGCGCCCAGGTAAGTCGCGGTGCCAGTAGCAGTGCTGGACGAAGGATCGGAGCTGGCGTCACGCTTCAGTTGCGCGAACATCGCACCGGACCAAGGCTTGGCGCTTTCGTTGTCGATCAGGTAGGAAACGGTTACGTCATACAGGCCACGTTTCACAGTGAAACGCTTGATGTAGTTGACGCCGTCCTTGCTGAACTTCAGGTCCACGACCAATTGGTTCTGGCCGTCGGCCAGTTGGTAGATCTTCTTCTCCGAGGAGTAAACCGGACGACCGGTTGGACTTGCGTCCGGACCGTCGGTGCCGATCAAGCCGCTCTGGGCCAGATAAGTCCGCTCGTTGCCGTTATCGAACAACTGGAATGGAATTTCCGGATGGTCCTGGCGACGTGGATACAGCGGCAACGTCAACTGGGCAACATCCCCACCTTGTGGATCGATAGCCAGGTTGAGCACATCCGTTTTGATCTGGATGAGGTCTTTGCTTACAGCTACCGGAGTTTCAGTAGGTGCAGTGGCACTGGTATCGCTTGCAGCGCGTGGAATGTCGTCACTGACAGAAGCATTATTGCCAGTCGCCGTGTCCGGTAGGCCCGGTGCGGTAGTACTGGAAGCAACATTCTGAGTCGGCAGGGCAGCCTGGCCATAGTCCTGGTTCCATTTAAGAACCATAACGTAGGTCACGATTGCCAGGGCGACGATCAGGATCGTGCGTTTGATATCCATGATTACTCGGCCATCGAAGAAGAACGGGAGGTAGGGATAGGCGGAACCGGGTCAAAACCACCGGGATTCCACGGATGACAGCGACCTAAACGACGAAAGGCCAGCCAGCCACCGCGCAGAAGGCCATGATTTTCTATGGCTTCTAACGCGTAGCAGGAACAACTGGGGTAGAAGCGACAGTGGTCAGCCATCAGGGGACTAATGGCATAGCGGTAAAACTGGATCGGAACGAGTGCCAGTTTACGCATCGGGACTGTCTACCCCTACAGTCTCGGCTTTGACTGCTGGTACTGGCGTGCTGCGTGCCAGACGCTTCCAGAGTTTGCCGAAATGCTGAATCAATTCGGGGTTTTCTACGTCCCCCAAACCTTTGCGCGCGACGATAACTATGTCCCAGCCGACCAGCGAATCCTGGTTCAGGCGAAACGATTCGCGCATCAGACGTTTGAGGCGATTGCGCTCGACGGAGAGCTTTACGCTCTTTTTCCCGATTACCAACCCGAGACGGGGGTGATCAAGATCGTTGTTGCGCGCAAGGAGCAGGAGGTTTTTCCCCGGAACCTTGCCGGTAGGGGAGTCAAAGACTGCTTTGAAATGCCGGGGCGTAAGCAAACGCTTGTCCCGACTGAAGTCCTGACTCACCTCCAGTGCCGGATTATCAAACTGCCAGACGCGCACGACCTTTGGCGCGACGACGCGACAGGACGGCACGACCGTTTTTGGTAGCCATGCGAGCACGGAAACCGTGGGTACGAGCGCGTTTGATAGTGCTTGGTTGGAAAGTACGTTTCATTGTCGTGTTACCTGGTTCGTCCACAACGGGCCGGAATGGCCCCCGTTTTAAGAGACCGGGGATTCTAGAGAAAGCAAGCCTCTAGGTCAATTTCCAACCAGCGTTTCCTTATAAATAGATCTCCAGGGGTTTTCTCGTTGGACGGTCCTTCGCTAGATATAGAAATAAAGAAGGGAATTATTTAAAGCTTTTTTATAAAGTTTATAAAAGCTAGGGGCACCATCCTCTGTGGATAACTACCTTAAGCCCTTATAAACCGTGATGTACAGAGAATGACAACTACGGTGGAAAACGGTGGTCAGCCTGTGCTGCACTGTCGGATAAGCTGTGTGTGGAATGGCCAGTTATCCACAGGCCAGTTATCCACCGGGTTTGCCCCCCACTTGTCCAGTGCCCTCATGGACGGTTATCCACAGAGCTTATGCACATACCGCTGGTCGCCTTTTTAGCGGTTAACGCATTGATAAATCATGGCCTGTGCGCAACCTGCATGTGGATAAGTGGGCGGCTGGCCGCTACAATGGCCGCTTGTTTTTGCCTCACCGGCTTTCAACTTAGGGGATATCCGTGTCAGTGGAACTTTGGCAGCAGTGCGTGGAGCTTTTGCGCGATGAGCTGCCTGCCCAACAATTCAACACTTGGATCCGTCCACTACAGGTCGAAGCCGAAGGCGACGAGTTGCGTGTCTACGCACCGAATCGTTTTGTTCTCGACTGGGTCAACGAAAAGTA
>Ga0105856_1001259_pt1 | contig 11067 bp, 9 predicted proteins | sample OrgsoiDNA_201060_FD_89681 | JGI IMG/M metagenome (GOLD analysis project Ga0105856, IMG submission 89681) | Permafrost soil microbial communities from the Arctic, to analyse light accelerated degradation of dissolved organic matter (DOM) -... | ecosystem: Environmental > Terrestrial > Soil >...
GAGCTGATGTATTCGAGATGGTGGTGGGGGAAGGATTCGAACCTTCGAAGTCGATGACGGCAGATTTACAGTCTGCTCCCTTTGGCCGCTCGGGAACCCCACCACGAAATTCGTGGATTTCGAATTGTGTACTACGTGAAATGCTAAATTCATTCACTGCGTCGGCTGTTGCGGTGAACGGGGCGCATAATACCAAATGAATCGAAGCTGTAAAGTGCTGAAACTGATAATAATGTTCGTTTGTTGTTTTTTTGCCCGCGGCGGTGCTTCTCTGTACAAAAAACACCGCCAGAGGACGTATTACAAAATCACAGTTCGATTGCCATACACGAAAACGCGCTGTGCGAGAACGCGGTAAAGCGCCCGGCTCAGAACATTTTTCTCAACGTCGCGACCAGCACGCATCATATCTTCTGCGGTGTAGGTGTGATCGACATTAATCACGTCCTGCATGATGATTGGACCTTCATCAAGGCTGTCATTCACGTAGTGCGCCGTAGCACCGATAATTTTGACACCGCGTTCATAGGCCTGATGATAAGGGCGGGCACCAATAAAGGCGGGCAAGAATGAATGATGAATGTTGATCACCTGATGGGGATAGTGCTGCACAAAGCCAGGCGTCAACACACGCATATACTTCGCCAGAACCACGTAGTCAGGTTGGTATTGGTCGATTTGTTCGATCATTGCGCTGTCATGCTGTTCGCGCGTCAACCCTTCGTGGCTTACCAGATGGAAAGGAATATCAAAGCGTTCAACCAGCGTTTGCAGGGTATCGTGATTTCCGATCACCGCAGCAATTTCAACATCCAGGCCGCCATAGGCAGATTTCATTAGCAGATCGCCCAGGCAATGCGCTTCTTTGGTCACCAGAATAACAATGCGGCGACGACCGGTGCTATGCAGCTCACGCACCGAGCCTTTGGGCAGGGCGCTATCGAGGTCAGCCAGCAGCGTATTGTCGTTGAAAATACCCTCGAGCTCGGTGCGCATAAAGAAACGGCCAGTGCGATGGTCAACGAACTCGTTGTTCTGCACGATGTTTAATTCGTGTTTGTAGCAAATGTTGGTGATCTTGGCGATCAGACCCTTGGCATCCGGGCAAATAGTGCGTAATACCTTGGTTTGTACATTCTGTTGCGGCATGGGGGTGAGGATCCTGTCCTGTGCGTCTAAATTCTTTATGTCGTAATGAGGTGCGGAAAACCTGCCGGGCAGAGTTAGCGGCCGCAACACTTCTTATATTTTTTGCCGGAACCACAGGGGCAGAGGTCATTTCTGCCGGGCTGAGGTCTGACTCCGTCAATATAGTACCAGCGTTCATCAACTCGAAGAAAGCGCGAACGTTCATGAACCAGATGCGTGCCTTCAGTGGCTTGTTCCTCATAACGGGCGGCGAATTCCACGAAGCCCTCATCGTCATTTCTGCCCTCTTGCTGGGAAATAACGTTTAGCCCCAGCCACTGGGTATTGCTAAAGCCCTCTTCGAGGCTTTCGCGCCACCGGCCAGGTTCGCAGTCGGGATGCCAGGTTGCAATCAGATAATCAGCATTCTTCATGACGTACGCACTGTATCGCGAACGCATCAGGGTTGAGGGGGTTGGTGCAGAATGTGCGTTTATCAGAAAAGGTTGGCAACACTTTTCAAATGCTGCACCGCTTCCGCAGGGGCAAGGATGTGACAAAGTAACTCCTGGATGGGTAGAAACTGCGCAAGAAGCGCTATTGAATGCAAGATAGCGATATGTTACCTAACAACCTTACCGGGTGACAACGCACTTGCACGGTCAATCAGAAGCCAATGGGCTGGAGTTATCTTTAATGCAAACGAATACAGACACGGGCAGGCAATTCAAGATTGGATTGGCTCTTGGTGCGGGTGCAGCAAAAGGCTGGGCGCATATTGGTGTGATTAATGCCCTCAGGGAGATGGGGATCCAAATTGATGTGGTCGCCGGATGTTCTGTAGGAGCCCTGGTCGGAGCAGCACACGTTAGCGGCCGCTTGCCGGCGATGGAGGCCTGGGTGCGTTCTTTCAGCTATTGGGACGTCCTCAGGTTGATGGATTTCTCCTGGCGTCGTGGCGGTTTGTTGCGCGGTGAGCGGGTGTTTAATGCGGTAGGGCAATTGATCCGAATAAACGATTTCGAGCAGTGCCAGAGCAAATTCGGCACTGTGGCCACCAACCTTAGCACCGGGCGTGAGTTATGGCTGACGAAGGGTGACCTGCATCAGGCGGTTCGGGCATCATGCAGCATGCCGGGCCTGCTGGCGCCGGTATGGTACAACGGCTACTGGCTGGTTGATGGGGCCGTTGTTAATCCGGTACCAGTGTCACTGACGCGTGCTTTGGGGGCCGACATTGTTATCGCTGTTGACCTCCAGCATGATGCCCATCTTATGCATCAGGACCTGCTCTCTGCGCCGTTGACGCCGGATAATTTACACGATGAGAAATTGGTAGGATGGCGCAATAAAATCCGGCAGCGGTTATCACGCCCACGCGTGCGGCGTCCGGATGTCAGCCCGACGGCAATGGAAATTATGTCTACTTCCATTCAGGTATTGGAAAATCGTTTAAAACGCAACCGCATGGCTGGGGATCCGCCCGATGTAATTTTACAGCCTTACTGCCCGCAAATTTCCATGCTGGATTTTCATCGTGCAGAAGAGGCGATCGAAGCCGGAAGGCTGGCGGTTGAAAAACAGAGAGAGCAGTTACTCCCCTTGATAAAAAACAAGCATTTCTGAGTAACTTAAAGATTCATTGAAGGAATCTGACAATTCTGACAAGCAAAATCAGGCTTTATGGGCCACTATTAAGAGAATAAATGGGAGACCCCGATGGATAAGCCACTTACAAGCAAGCACATTCTGATCGTCGAAGACGAAGCCGTTTTCCGTTCGGTGCTCGCTGGGTATGTGAGCTCTCTGGGCGCGACGTTTACCGAAGCGGCCAATGGTCTTGAGGCTTTAGCCTTAGTCGAAGACTACCCCCCAGACTTAATTCTCTGCGACCTGGCCATGCCAGAAATGGGGGGAATTGAGTTTGTTGAGAACCTGCGCCTTCAGGGTATCAAAATTCCCGTTCTGGTCATTTCTGCCACTGATAAAATGACCGACGTTGCCACCATGCTGCGTCTGGGCGTTGAGGATGTATTGCTAAAACCTATCAGCGATCTTCAGCGTCTGCGTGATGCACTATTGGCGAGTTTATTCCCGAAATTATTCACCTCCCAGGCCCTGCAAAAAAGTGATCTTATGCAGGACTGGGAAGCGCTGTGTCGTAATCCCCGCGAGGCGGCAAGGTTGTTGCAGGAGTTGCAGCCCCCTGTTCAGCAAACTCTGGCAAATTGTCGGATCAACTATCGCCAGCTAACGATGGCCGAAAATGCCGGACTGGTCTTGGATATCGCTGCGCTCTCTACGAAGGATTTGGGTTTTTACTGTCTTGATGTGACGCGGGCCAAAGAGAATGGCGTATTAGCCGCGCTGCTACTACGTGCCATCTTCAACGGATTGCTGCGTGAGCATTTAAGTGACCAACAACAGAGGTTACCCCAAATGTCTACCCTGCTTAAACAAGTTAACCAGTTGTTTAAACAGGCGCGGCTTGAAGGCCAGTTCCCTCTGCTGCTCGGCTATTACCACGCCGAACAGAAAAATCTGATTTTGGTGAGTGCCGGACTGCATGCCAATGTGAATACCGGCACTAACCAAATTCAGTTGAGTAACGGGGTCCCCCTTGGTACGACAGGTTCAACCTATTCGAATCAGATAAGCCAGCGGTGTGAGGCGTTTCAATGCCAGGTATGGGGAGCGGGTGGACGTTTGCGACTGATGCTGTCTTCTGAATAATGCTGAACAACTTTCTTCTGGTTTCATCCTGATGCTGCTCTTTCCCTCCTCTGTATTTAGATTCCTGCTGGACGTCTATGAAAGTTATACAAAGCGTGTGTTTGAAAACACCTTGTTTATCGAAGCTGTTATACTGCGCCACAGATTTTTGCCATTTTCTTATACGAAATAGAAATCACAGATTAGGAATTCGCTGATGAAAGTAACTGTTTTTGGAATCGGTTATGTTGGGCTGGTCCAGGCTGCGGTTTTAGCTGAAGTAGGACACGAAGTGTTGTGTATTGATGTCGACGCGAAAAAAGTCGAAAACCTGAAAAATGGTCAAATCCCTATTTTCGAACCCGGCCTTACTCCTTTGGTCCAGCAAAACTATGAAGGCGGACGCTTGCGCTTTAGCACCAACGCAGAAGAAGGTGTTGCTCATGCCGAGATTCAGTTTATTGCGGTGGGCACGCCACCTGATGAAGACGGTTCAGCCGATCTTAAATATGTGACCGCCGTTGCGCGGACCATCGCTCAATATATGACAGAGCCCAAAGTGGTTATCGATAAATCGACCGTGCCGGTCGGTACTGCTGATAAAGTGCGTCAGGTAATGAGTGAAGCTCTGAAACAGCGCGGTTGCGACATCAGTTTCAATGTTATCTCCAATCCTGAATTCTTGAAAGAGGGTGCGGCAGTGGCTGATTGTATGCGTCCAGAGCGTATTGTAATCGGTACCGATAACCCTGACGCCATCGACCCTATCCGGGAATTATACGAACCTTTCAACCGCAATCATGATCGTATGATCCTGATGGATATTCGCAGCGCTGAACTGACTAAATACGCGGCCAACTGCATGCTGGCTACCAAAATTAGTTTTATGAATGAAATGGCTAATCTTGCCGAACTGCTGGGGGCTGACATCGAAAAAGTTCGCCAGGGTATTGGTTCTGATTCACGCATTGGCTATCACTTCATATATCCAGGTTGTGGCTACGGTGGTTCCTGTTTCCCTAAAGATGTTCAGGCCCTAATTCGCACTGCAGAGCAAATTGGTTACCAGCCGAAACTATTACAGGCTGTGGAACAAGTTAATTATCAGCAAAAGTACAAACTGCCCGAATTTATACAACGGCATTTTGGCCAGAACCTGGAAGGTAAGACCTTCGCTTTGTGGGGACTTTCATTTAAACCTAATACGGATGATATGCGTGAAGCCTCAAGCCGTGTCCTGATGGATCAATTGTGGGCAGCAGGGGCGAAAGTTAAAGCTTATGATCCAGAAGCCATGAATGAAGCTCAGCGTATTTATGGGCATCGGGATGATTTAGAATTAATGGGAACAAAAGAAGCGGCACTCCATGGTGCCGATGCGCTGGTTATCTGCACTGAATGGCAGAATTTCCGTGCGCCAGACTTTGACGTGATCAAAAAAACGCTAAAGACTCCGGTTATTTTTGATGGTCGTAATTTATTTGATCCTGAGCGTCTGGATAAACGTGGTTTTACTTACTACGCCATTGGGCGCGGTGCCTCAGTTAATCCAGTTCTGTAAGGGGAGTCTATGAAGTTTTTAGTGACAGGAGCCGCTGGCTTTATTGGATGTTTTGTTGCATTACGGCTGCTTGACGCTGGTCATCAGGTAATTGGCCTCGATAATCTCAACGATTATTATGACGTCAACCTGAAATTGGCGCGCTTAAAACTGCTGGAAGATAAACCTGGGTTCGAATTTATCAAATTGGATCTTGCCGATCGCAGTGGCATGGCTGAACTCTTTGCTGCGTACAAATTTGATCGGGTTATTCATTTGGCCGCTCAGGCCGGTGTACGTTATTCACTGGAAAACCCTTTAGCTTATGCGGACTCTAACCTGATTGGTTTTGTGAATATTTTGGAAGGGTGTCGTCATAATAAAGTGGGCCATCTTCTTTATGCTTCTTCGAGCTCTGTATACGGTTTGAATAAAAAACAACCGTTCTCGACCGAAGATTCCGTAGATCATCCGATTTCGTTATACGCAGCGACCAAAAAAGCGAATGAGCTTATGGCTCACAGTTATTCACATCTGTACGGGCTGCCAACCACGGGATTGCGTTTCTTTACGGTCTATGGACCTTGGGGACGCCCTGATATGGCGCTCTTCAAGTTTACGAAAGCAATTCTCGCAGGAAACAGCATAGACGTGTATAACCACGGCCAAATGCGCCGGGACTTTACTTATATCGATGATATTGCCGAGGCGGTAGTACGCCTGCAGGATGTCATTCCAGTCGCTGATAATACCTGGACGGTTGAGCAGGGTTCTCTGGCTGCGAGTTCAGCGCCTTATCGGATCTACAATATTGGTAATAGCGATCCAATTAGTCTGATGACCTATATCCATGCTTTAGAATCAGCTCTGGGTATTGAGGCGCGTAAGGTCATGCTACCCATCCAGGCTGGTGATGTGCTCGATACCAGCGCGGATACACAGCCTCTTTACGATGCCATCAACTTCAGACCTGAGACACCCGTAGAGCAGGGGGTTAAGAACTTCGTTAACTGGTACCGAGAGTTTTATCCAGATTAAGAGCATCATGTCAAAATAGTGAGGGTTGCTGCGGCAACCCTTTTTTATAACTCGATTTAGCCGCAGGTTTACAGTTACCAGACATATGCTGAATATTTCTACAAATCATAATCACCGCTCATCTATTTATGGAAATGTGTCCGGCAGTCAACGGTAAAAACGAAAAAACCCACCGGTGAAGGTGGGTTGTATAAGAAGTATTAAGCGAGAGCAGAAACGGGTTATTACAGCAGGAAGTCTTCCAGCTTTTTGCCTTGTTCTTCGATAGCTTTCTTAATCACAGCAGGAGTACGGCCCTGGCCAGTCCAGGTTTTGTTTTCGCCGTTCTCATCGATGTATTTGTATTTAGCAGGACGTGCAGCACGCTTTGCTTTACCAGTGGCTTTAGTTGCAGCCATAGTTTGTAGCAATTCGTTAGGATCGATGCCATCAGCAATCAGCATTTCACGGTATTGTTGCAGTTTACGAGTACGCTCTTCAATTTCAACAGCTGCCTGAGTATCTTCTTCGCGGCGTTCGTTAACTACAACTTCTAATTTCTCAAGCATCTCTTCCAGAGTTTCCAGAGTACATTCTCTTGCCTGTGCACGGAGAGTACGGATGTTGTTCAGAATCTTTAATGCTTCGCTCATTATACTGGTCTCAATTATATTGGTGGGGGGCGTTGTTAAGGTAATAATAGATTGCTCTTTAGCGTTCTGCAATAGCCAATTTGTTTACTTGACCGGAATTTACCATTTAAATGCATAATTCCATTGTTTGGTAAAAATATAACCGCCTTAAAGAGCCCTATTTATCTTGTGACTATAAGCTAAATTTCAATACGCGAAGGGCAATTTTTTTGTGAACACTCTCATGAAATTTTATAGGCGCAAGCCGTCCTGCACCAAATAAAATCTAAGCGTTACCGCATCATAGCGACCAGACAATGTAAGTAAATCGCTAACGTTAGCTACCTGTAAGTACCATAAAATGAGGCTGTATCTCGGGATGATATAGGCTCGTTATGCTGAAGCGGGGTTAAAATGTCATGTTATTTTGCTAATATAGCTGGGTGCAACGCATCGCTAAGTTAGTAAACATGCGGTTATTATATGCTTTAAACTTATTCCTAATATTCGATTGTAAATAACTGTGACTTTTACATCAGAAACAAAAACCTGTGTTTGGATGATTTTGTAGCACGCTTACAACCCAATGTCAGAAAGCTCCGACATTATGATACAATTGATAACACAGTGTTTACCCCCCAATATACCTTTGGAGTTGCCGGTTCATGGCTCAACTTTATTTCTATTACTCGGCTATGAACGCCGGAAAATCTACCTCTTTGTTACAGTCTTCTTATAACTATCAAGAACGTGGTATGCGTACGCTGGTATTAACCGCGGAATTTGACCATCGTTTTGGTGTGGGTAAAGTGAGCTCGCGTATTGGTCTGTCATCTCAGGCGCAGCTCTATAACAAAGAAAGTGAACTCTATAGCATGATTGCGCAGGAACATCGCGAACAGACAGTACACTGTGTGCTGATTGATGAAAGCCAGTTTCTTTCTAAAGCGCAGGTAGCGCAATTAACTGATGTCGTGGATGAGCTGGATATCCCGGTACTTTGTTACGGCCTACGGACTGATTTTCGGGGCGAGTTATTTGAGGGGAGTGAATACTTGCTGGCTTGGGCTGACAAGCTGGTTGAGCTTAAAACAATCTGCCACTGCGGCCGTAAAGCTAACCGGGTATTACGGTTGGATGAGCATGGTGAACCGCTACACGATGGCGCACAGGTAGTTATAGGCGGCAACGAGAGCTATGTATCCGTATGTCGTAAGCATTTCAAAGAAGCGATGGCTGTTTGCAATGGCAGTGCGCCATAAAAAGACTGAAACAGGGCAGGCAATATCAAATATACAGATAACAAAAAACCCGCCGAAGCGGGTTTTTTACTTTTATCAGTGAGCTAATTATTTCTTAGCAGACTTTTTTTCAACTTTTATAGCAGGCGCAGCGACAACGGCGGTTTCGGCTTCATCTTCACTGAATTTACGACCGTAGTAAGTATCCATCAGAATCTGCTTCAGTTCAGCAATCAGAGGGTAGCGTGGGTTAGCACCGGTACACTGGTCATCGAACGCATCTTCAGACAGTTTGTCAACTTTAGCCAAGAAGTCAGCTTCCTGAACGCCTGCTTCACGAATGGAAGTAGGGATACCCAGTTCTGCTTTGATTTCATCCAACCAGTTCAACAGTTTTTCAATTTTCTGCGCAGTACGGTCACCAGGAGCGCTCAGACCCAGGTGGTCAGCGACTTCTGCATAACGACGACGCGCTTGTGGGCGGTCATACTGACTGAAAGCAGTCTGTTTAGTTGGGTTGTCATTCGCGTTGTAACGAATAACGTTCGAAATCAACATGGCGTTGGCCAGGCCGTGTGGGATATGGAACTCTGAACCCAATTTGTGGGCCATGGAGTGACAGACACCCAGGAAGGCGTTGGCAAAAGCAATACCCGCGATAGTAGCCGCATTGTGAACACGTTCACGAGCAACCGGGTTTTTCGCGCCATCTTTATAACTGGCCGGCAGGAACTCTTTCAGCAGTTTAAGTGCCTGCAGAGCCTGACCATCTGAGTATTCATTCGCCAGTACGGAAACATAGGCTTCCAGTGCGTGAGTGACGGCATCAAGACCACCGAAAGCACACAAGGACTTAGGCATGTTCATCACCAGGTTGGCATCAACAATGGCCATATCTGGAGTTAACGCATAGTCAGCCAGTGGATATTTCTGACCTGTTGCATCGTCAGTAACAACCGCAAAAGGAGTGACTTCTGAACCGGTACCTGAAGTGGTCGTTACCGCGATCATTTTCGCTTTCACGCCCATTTTAGGGAATTTGTAGATACGTTTACGGATGTCCATAAAGCGCAGCGCCAAATCTTCGAACTGAGTGTTTGGATGTTCGTACAGCACCCACATGATCTTCGCAGCATCCATCGGTGAACCACCACCCAGCGCGATGATAACGTCTGGTTTGAAGGAATTCATCTGCTCAGCACCCTTACGGACGATGCTCAGGGTTGGATCCGCTTCCACTTCAAAGAACACTTCAGTTTCGATACCGTGGCCTTTCAGCACGCTGGTGATCTGGTCTGCATAACCGGCGTTGAACAGGAAACGGTCAGTGACGATGAAGGCACGTTTTGCGCCGTCAGTCGCTACTTCTTCCAGTGCGATTGGCAGGGAGCCACGACGGAAGTAGATTGATTTCGGAAGTTTATGCCACAACATGTTTTCTGCTCGCTTCGCTACAGTTTTCTTGTTGATCAGATGTTTAGGACCGACGTTTTCAGAGATGGAGTTACCACCCCATGAGCCGCAACCTAAAGTCAATGATGGAGCAAGTTTGAAGTTGTAGAGGTCACCGATACCACCCTGAGAGGCCGGGGTATTGATCAGAATACGTGCGGTTTTCATTTTGTCGCCAAAATAATTAACACGTTCTGGTTGGTTGTCCTGGTCGGTGTACAAGCAAGAGGTATGTCCGATGCCGCCCATTTCTACCAGTTTCTCAGCTTTCTCTACCGCATCTTCAAAGTTCTTAGCACGGTACATGGCGAGGGTAGGGGACAGTTTTTCATGAGCGAATGGCTCAGATTCATCGACATTCTTCACTTCACCAATCAACACTTTGGTGTGTGATGGAACTTTAATGCCCGCCATTTCAGCAATTTTTGTGGCTGGCTGGCCTACGATAGCCGCATTCAGACCACCATTTTTCAGGATGATATCCTGAACGGCTTTCAACTCTTTACCCTGCAGCATGTAGCCGCCGTGGGAAGCGAAGCGCTCACGAACTGCGTCATAGACAGAATCAACAACGATAATGGACTGTTCTGAAGCACAGATAACGCCGTTATCGAAGGTTTTTGACATCAGGATGGAAGCCACGACACGTTTGATATCAGCGGTTTCATCAACGACGACTGGGGTGTTACCTGCACCAACACCAATGGCTGGTTTACCAGAACTGTAGGCTGCTTTAACCATGCCCGGACCACCGGTTGCAAGGATAAGGTTGACGTCTGGGTGATGCATCAATTGGTTAGACAGTTCTACACTTGGCTCGTCAATCCAACCAATAATGTCTTTTGGCGCACCCGCTGCAATCGCGGCCTGCAGCACAATGTCTGCGGCTTTGTTGGTGGCGTTTTTAGCACGTGGGTGAGGGGAGAAGATAATACCGTTACGGGTTTTCAGACTGATAAGTGCTTTGAAAATCGCCGTAGAAGTTGGGTTGGTGGTTGGGACGATACCGCAAATGATGCCGATAGGTTCAGCGATGGTGATGGTACCGAAGGTGTCATCTTGTGACAGGATGCCGCAGGTTTTTTCGTCTTTGTAAGCGTTATAGATGTATTCGGAAGCAAAATGGTTTTTAATCACTTTATCTTCAACGATACCCATACCGGATTCTTCAACGGCCAATTTGGCAAGCAGGATTCTGGCATCGGCGGCAGCCAGAGCGGCAGCGCTGAAGATTTTATCTACTTGTTCTTGGGTGAAGTTAGCATATTCGCGCTGTGCTTTTCTGACTCGTGCTACGAGTGCGTTCAATTCAGCGACATTTGTTACAGCCATAATGCTCTCCTGA
>Ga0105856_1001261_pt1 | contig 11040 bp, 8 predicted proteins | sample OrgsoiDNA_201060_FD_89681 | JGI IMG/M metagenome (GOLD analysis project Ga0105856, IMG submission 89681) | Permafrost soil microbial communities from the Arctic, to analyse light accelerated degradation of dissolved organic matter (DOM) -... | ecosystem: Environmental > Terrestrial > Soil >...
AACTTGCCGTGCGTACCCGTCTGAAAGTCTTTATCCGTCCGTCCACGCTGAAAGAAAATTCTGCGGACACAGTGGTAAAACTCACCTGGCAGGTGAATCATGATGGTGGAAAAAGCTGGCTTGTTGCAAAAAACCCGACGCCGTATTACGCCAGTTTCTCTGAATTATCCGTAACGGTGGGAGGTAAAGCGTTACCTCTGGATGGAAAGAGGGTAATGGTTCCTGCTAAAGGTGAAACGCGCTATGCGCTGCCGTCCGGTGTTTCTGGTAAGTCTGGTGCACTGAATTATTCGGTCATTAATGATTTTGGTGGCGATTCGCCGGTGCAGCATCAATCCATGACATTTTAACAGGAAGCCAAAATGAGACAACGGTCGGTGATTTGGGCTGGCTCCACCTTCGCAGCGCTGTTGTTAGTCTGTTTATTTCCCCGTCTCAGTTGGGCGGGAGTTTTACACTGTGATATTGATACCGGAGGGGCTTTGCCTTTCGCGCCCTATACCAGAGAAAACCCGATTGCCGTCGATCAGGATGCGCCGGATTACACGGTGATTTTGGCACTGGATTACGCCCAGTTTTTACCTAACATGCGCCTGAGCTGTTCTTCTGACGGGCAGGATTTTTCTGCCCCTGCCACATTTGATGGCTATGTAAATGTGAGTCTCAGTACGATCAACGATCAGGCCCTGAACTGGGATGGCGAAGCGCAAACCGCCAATAATGGCATTAAGATGAAGTTTTACATCAAGGCGGTATCTTATAATCAGGAAACGCTGCCGAACAGTTATGTACCCGCCAAAATGGCATTGGGCAAGCGACTTGGCGTGGAGTACCCGATTCTGGACGGCAGTGATGACAGCAAGCTCTTTGAATTTGGCGCGCAATATAATGCTGATAAATCGCTGTATAAGTACGATGCCGTCCACAACTATGCCATCGAGGCTATGCGGGTTGAGCTGGTTAAATACGGCTGGATGGAATACAACACGCAGGAAGTTATTCCTGCGGGGTCACATTTGACCTTTAGTATCGACGGTATTGCCGGGATCACCACCATCAATGTGCCGCTGGGATCCGGGGTGTATATGGCTGCCCCGTCGTGCAAGCTAGATACCCAGCACCAGGTGGTGGATATCGGTTCCATCAATAAGCAAAGTACCGGTGCTTTCCCTATTGAAGGACCACTGACCCGATTTGGCGTTGATTTTACCTGCAGCACCTACACGAATGACGTCGAGCTGACATTTGAGGACGCGAACTCAGCGCTGAATGGCCGTGATACGCTGGTAGCTCATAGTGTTGCCGATGGCAAAGCCCTGACCGGTCTGGCTGTGGGGTTGTATAACAGCGAAGGGAAAGCGGTGAGGACGGGAGTGAAGCAAAGTCTCGGCATTGCTCAGAAAGGCAAAAATACCGCGTTTTTTCAGGCAGCGATTGTTCAGACAGAGGCTAATATCACTGACTCAAAATCCAATATTTTCACCGGTGAATTCACGGCGAAAACCAATCTGACCATCACCTATTACTGACACGATGCATAACGTAAAAGGGCCGCATAATGCGGCCCTTCGTATTTACGGATGGGCAAGTATCAGGCTTTCAGTGCCTGTTCAACACCCGCACCGTAAGCCGGATCAACTTTATAAAACAGGTCGAGCTGGCGTTTTTGCGTTTCAGGCGAAGCGTGCTTAAGTTCACCTGCGATGCGGCCAAACATGCGCTGATGTTCTTCGTCAGACAGCAAGTTGAACAGCAGACGCGGCTGAGTGAAATAGTCCTCGTCTTCGCGGTGATTCCAGTGATCGGCAGCACCTTCAATCGTCAGCGGGGGTTCGCTGAAGTCAGGTTGTTCCTGGAACAGACCGGCGCTGTTTGGCTCATACGTTACGCCGTTGCCGCTGTTGCCGTCGACACGCATGGCGCCATCACGGTGGTAGTTATGGAACGGGCATTTTGGTGCGTTAACCGGGATCTGATGATGGTTGACGCCCAGACGGTAGCGGTGCGCATCGCCGTAAGAGAACAGACGGCCCTGTAGCATACGGTCCGGTGAGAAGCCCACACCAGGGACGACGTTCGCCGGGCTCATTGCCACTTGTTCTACTTCAGCAAAGTAGTTTTCCGGGTTACGGTTCAGTTCAAACTCGCCTACCTCAATCAGCGGATAGTCACCGTGTAACCAGACTTTGGTCAGGTCAAACGGGTTGTATGGCAATTCGGAGGCTTCGTGCTCAGGCATGATTTGCACGAACAATTTCCAGCGCGGGAAATCACCGCGTTCAATCGCGTCATACAGATCACGCTGGGAGCTTTCTCGGTCTTCACCGACCAGTTTCTCTGCTTCGTCATCCATCAGGTTTTCAATACCCTGCTGGCAGACGAAGTGGAATTTCACCCAGAAACGCTCGTTTTCGGCATTGATAAAGCTGAAGGTATGGCTGCCAAAACCGTGAATGTGACGATATGAATTAGGCAGGCCACGGTCACTGAAGTCGATGGTGAGTTGATGCAGGGATTCTGGCAGATGGGAGAAGAAGTCCCATTTGTACGCCGGGTTACGCAGGTTGGTGCGCGGGTCGCGTTTGACGACGTGGTTCAGGTCTGGGAATTTCAGCGGATCACGCAGATAGAACACGGGGGTATTGTTGCCGACTAAATCCCAGTTGCCTTGCTCAGTGTAGAACTTCATTGAGAAACCGCGGATATCACGTTCGGCATCCGCTGCGCCACGCTCACCGGCTACGGTGGAGAAGCGGATAAACATCTCGGTCTGCTTGCCAATTTCAGCAAAAATATTGGCGCGGGTATATTTAGTGATGTCGTGAGTCACGGTAAATGTCCCGTAGGCACCAGAACCTTTAGCGTGCATACGACGTTCAGGGATCACTTCGCGGTCAAAATGCGCCAATTTTTCCAGGAACCACACATCCTGCAACAATAGGGGACCACGGCGACCGGCGGTGATCACATTATTATTATCAACAACGGGAGCACCTGCTGCTGTGGTTAATCCTTTTTTATTCATGGGCGAAATCCTTCCAGTAATTGTAGTTGAAATCGTTAATCGGGTGGCAATCATAAAACGAAGGGGGCAATAGAGTCCCGGTAACCGGTGACGCAGTACGGTATCCATCCGTGAGGTTTACCTTCCCTGGAGCAGTTCACTCTGCCTTTAAGTTTTAACCCTCTTGCTGACTCGGGGCAAATAGGCCTGAGTTATCATTCCAATCAGAATACTTCATCACATAAATAGTGTGGATATTCCTTACACTTTTTTGCGTTAAAACTGATGTTAAAAAGTAATGATGGTTGTTGCATAGTGCTGATTTGCTTTAGACTTCGCTCGATGGTTTACCTACCGTTTAATGAGTCATTCAGGAATGAATATGAAAAAACTTTTTGTCGCTGGCGCAGCTGCCAGTCTGATGTTGGTTGCAGCCTCTGCCAGCGCTATTAGTGTCAACGGTGAAGTTGGCGAACATTACACCCATCTGGGCGCAGGTTTTGGCACCACAACACCGGGTCTGGCGTTGAGCGGCGACTGGACGCATAACGATGACGACGGTGATGTTGCAGGTCTGGGTCTGGGCTATAACATCCCATTGGGTCCGGTCATGGCGACCGTTGGCGGCAAAGGTCTGTACACCAACCCGAAAGACGGTGACGAAGGTTATGCTGCCGCTGTAGGCGGTGGTTTGCAGCTACCAATCGGCGGAATGTTTGCGCTGTATGGCGACTACTACTACTCTCCGGACTCCCTCTCCAGCGGCATCGGTAATTACAAAGAAGGTAATGCCGGCGTGCGTCTGACCGCTATTCCACTGGTTACCGTGAGCGTGGGTTACCGCTATATGGCGCTGGATGGCAAAGATGGCAACCGTGACAACATCATCGCCGATGGTGCGTATGTTGGTGGCGCGATCAATTTTTGATGCATGCCTCCGAACGTAAAAGCCTGCTTAGCAGGCTTTTTTTTCGTCTGTCATATCACTTTGTGCCTATGCGATTGTTTTTCGTCACCAGGCTTTCTAAAGTGGAGGGATAAAATGAGAGGAGAAAAAGATGCTTAGGGTCGAGATGCTCAGTACCGGCGAAGAAGTTCTGCATGGCCAAATTGTGGATTCCAACGCCGCCTGGCTGGCGAGCTATTTGTTTGATGAAGGCCTGCCGATGACCAGCCGCGAAACGGTGGGAGACAGTCTGGAAGAGCTGGTCAACGTAATGAAAGAACGCAGTCACATCGCCGATGTGCTGATCGTCAACGGCGGTCTGGGGCCAACCAGTGATGATTTAAGTGCGCTGGCTGCCGCCAAGGCCTGCGGGGTTGAACTGGTGGAAGACGCCGACTGGATCCGCAAAATGGAGGCTTTCTTTGCCGGACGTGGCCGTCCGATGGCGGAGTCTAACCGCAAACAGGCGCAAATTCCCGCCGGTGCCGAAGTACTGGATAATCCGGTCGGTACCGCCTGCGGGTTCAGTATTACCCTCAACCGCTGTCAGATATTCTTCACCCCCGGCGTGCCTTCTGAATTCAAAGTGATGGTGGAGCAGCAAATTGTTCCGCGTTTGCATCAGAAATACCCGGCGCTTGAAGCGCCGCTGTGCCTGCGTCTGACCACTTTCGGACGTGGCGAAAGCGACCTTGCCACCGAGCTTGATGCCATGGTTTTACCTGCAGGGGTGACGATGGGTTATCGCTCATCCTCGCCAATCATTGAGCTGAAAGTGACCGGGCCACGTTCGCAGGAAGCTGCGATGCACAAAGCCTTTGAACGCGTGCGTGAAGTGGCGGGCGAGAGCACCATCTTTGAAGGTTTTGGCAGTTTGCCCGCGCGTCTGGCTGAGCGCTTGCAGGAGCAGAATCTGCGTCTTGCTGTCAGTGAAAGTTACACCGGGGGTCTGCTCAACTGGCGCCTGCAAAGTGCTGATGTCCCGCTGGCCGGGGGAGAGCTTCTGCCTGATGATGCCGAACCCTCTGCGGCGAAATCTCTGGAAAACACGCGGGTCCGCGCACAGCGGCTGGCTGAGAAAAGCAATGTACCGCTGGCGCTGGCCGTCGGTGCAATGTCTGGTGAAACGCTGAGTCTGGCGCTGCACACGCCATCGGGCACCAGCGGGTTAACTCTCCGCTACACCGCCAGCCGTCATGGTCTGGCGCTGCGTCAGGAGACCATTGCGATGGTCGCGATGGATATGCTTCGCAGGTATCTGAATGGGTGGGATCCGGTGGCGGACTATCCATGGTTAGAGAGGGTTGCTAAGGCGTAGCGGGACGCAAGACCTTGGGCTGCCGCCCAAACCCGCCTTAAGGCCCGCAGTCGCTCGGGCCTTAAGAGTCCGAGTAGGGCAAAAGATAAAACCCAATCCAATCCAATCCAACTGAATTCAACTCCACTAAATCAATTCAACCAAACTCAGCAGAATGACTTTTGATTTAAATGCCAGTGTGCCGCATTCAAAACGACGTCGAGTGAGAGGTGGAAAATCGCGAGAGGTATTTATTCGAGCGGGTTGTAACCCGAAACGAGAGAACCGCGCAGCGGCGGCGTTTGCGGCGATAACTGAAGCACCTGAAACACGTCCATTCTGATTTGCGCAGCAACGGAGTGAAAAAAACGCGGGATGGGTAAGGGAATTCGTTTCAATCCCCTTACCCCGGTGCGGCCCGGCGGCCACGACCTTGACCTTAAAGCCAGTTTGGGTGGCAACCCAAGGTCTACTCAGAACTCGAGTTCGATATCCCCCACCGGCAGGCAACAACAGGGAAGGACGTCGCCTGTCGACATAAACGCCAGTGGTTTTGCACTGTAAGTGACTTCACCGCTGACTAGCCGCATCCGGCACGACCCGCAAAACCCTTCGCGACACTGGTACTCCACCTGAACCTGATGGTGTTCGAACACTTCCAGCAGATTTTTATGACCGGCCAGACAGGCCAGTCGTTGTCCGTTGGCTGAAAGCGTTACGGTTGTATGACTCATGTTAGAACTCAAAATCGCTCAGGTCGTCGGCATTCATTTCTGAATCAATCTGACCGACCAGGTAAGAGCTGACTTCCACTTCCTGTGGCGCAACCTGCACGTTGTCTGACACCAGCCAGGCGTTGATCCATGGGATCGGGTTGGTGCGGGTTTTGAACGGTGCAGTCAGGCCAACGGCTTGCATACGGATATTGGTGATGTATTCCACGTACTGACACAAAATGTCTTTGTTCAGACCGATCATTGAACCGTCTTTGAACAGGTATTCCGCCCAGTCTTTTTCCTGCTGCGCCGCGAGCACGAACAGGTCATGACACTCCTGCTCACACTCTTTGGCGATCTCAACCATTTCCGGGTCGTCCTGGCCTGAACGCAGCAGGTTCAGCGCGTGCTGGGTGCCGGTCAGGTGCAGGGCTTCGTCGCGGGCGATCATTTTGATGATCTTGGCGTTGCCTTCCATCAGTTCACGTTCGGCGAATGCGAAGGAACAGGCGAAGCTGACGTAGAAACGCACGGCTTCCAGTGCATTGACGCTCATCAGGCAGATGTAGAGTTTTTTCTTCAGCTCGCGCAGATTCACCACAACCGTTTTGCCATTGACGGTGTGCGTACCTTCACCCAGCAGATGGTAATAGCTGGTCATTTCGATCAGCGTGTCGTAGTAGCCGGAGATATCTTTCGCGCGCTTGAGGATCTCTTCGTTGGTGACGATGTCATCAAACACAATCGAAGGATCATTCACGATATTACGAATGATATGGGTATAGGAGCGCGAGTGGATCGTTTCTGAAAACGCCCATGTTTCGACCCAGGTTTCCAGCTCCGGAATAGAAATCAGCGGTAGCAGGGCGACGTTCGGGCTACGGCCCTGAATCGAGTCCAGCAGCGTCTGGTATTTCAGGTTGCTGAGGAAGATATGCTTTTCATGTTCCGGCAGTGCCTGAAAATCGATACGGTCGCGGGAGACATCGATCTCTTCCGGACGCCAGAAGAAGGAGAGCTGCTTTTCAATCAGCTTCTCAAAAATCTCATGTTTCTGCTGGTCAAAACGCGCGACGTTGACGGACTGGCCGAAAAACATCGGTTCCAGCAGCTGGTTATTTTTGTTCTGAGAGAAAGTGCTATAAGCCATATTGTCCTCGGACAAAAGCCCCTGTTAAGGGGCTTTGTTTAAATGATGATACAAAACAGATGATTAGATTTTGCAGGCGCCGCTTTCGCAGTCGTCAGCTACGTCGGCTTTCATGTCTTCCTGTACGTCATCCGCACCGTCACGGGTGTTCTGGTAGTACAAGGTTTTGACGCCGAATTTGTAAGCCGTCAGCAGGTCTTTCAGCAGCTGTTTCATCGGTACTTTGCTGTTCGGGAAGCGTGACGGATCATAGTTAGTGTTTGATGAAATCGCCTGATCGATGAATTTTTGCATCACGCCAACCAGTTGCAGGTAGCCGTCGTTGTTCGGCATATCCCACAGCAGTTCGTACTGATCTTTCAGACGCTCATACTCTGGCACCACCTGACGCAGGATCCCGTCTTTCGACGCTTTGATACTGATGTGGCCGCGCGGTGGCTCGATGCCGTTGGTGGCATTGGAGATCTGCGAAGAGGTCTCTGATGGCATCAGTGCGGAGAGCGTGGAGTTACGCAGGCCGTGCGTTTTGATGTCTTCACGCAGCTTATCCCAGTTCAGATGCAGCGGTTCATCGCAAATCGCATCCAGATCTTTTTTGTACGTATCCACCGGCATAATGCCCTGTGAATAAGTGGTTTCGTTGAACCACTGGCATGCGCCTTGTTCTTTCGCCAGCTCGTTAGACGCTTTCAGCAGGTAATACTGAATGGCTTCGAACGTCTTGTGCGTCAGGTTATTGGCGCTGCCGTCGGAGTACCGCACGCCGTTTTTCGCGAGATAATAAGCGTAGTTAATCACGCCGATACCCAGCGTACGGCGGCCCATTGCGCCACGTTTAGCGGCTTTAATTGGGTAATCCTGATAATCGAGCAGGGCGTCGAGCGCACGAACGGCCAGAACGGCCAGCTCTTCCAGATCGTCGAGGCTTTCGATAGCGCCGAGGTTGAAGGCCGACAGCGTACACAGCGCGATTTCGCCGTTTTCGTCGTTCACGTCATCCAGCGGTTTGGTCGGCAGCGCGATTTCCAGACACAAATTGGACTGGCGGACAGGCGCGATAGCCGGATCAAACGGGCTGTGGGTGTTGCAGTGGTCAACATGCTGAATGTAGATACGGCCGGTAGAAGCACGTTCCTGCATCATCAGTGAGAACAGCTCAACGGCTTTCACTTTCTGCTTACGGATACTGCTGTCATGCTCATATTTCTCATACAGACGCTCGAACTCGTCCTGATCGGCGAAGAACGCGTCGTACAGGCCAGGCACGTCAGACGGGCTGAACAGTGTGATGTCGCCGCCTTTCACCAGACGTTGATACATCAGTTTGTTGATCTGTACGCCGTAATCCATATGACGGACGCGGTTGCCTTCAACGCCACGGTTGTTCTTCAGGACCAGCAGGCTTTCCACTTCCAGATGCCACATCGGGTAGAACAACGTCGCTGCACCGCCGCGCACGCCGCCCTGTGAACAGGATTTCACCGCCGTCTGGAAATGTTTATAGAACGGGATACAACCGGTATGGAACGCTTCACCGCCACGGATCGGGCTGCCCAGCGCACGGATGCGACCGGCGTTGATACCGATACCGGCACGTTGAGAAACGTATTTCACAATGGCGCTGGAAGTGGCATTGATAGAATCGAGGCTGTCACCACACTCAATCAGTACGCATGAGCTGAACTGACGCGTCGGGGTACGGACACCGGACATGATTGGCGTTGGCAGCGAGATCTTAAAGGTTGAGATCGCATCGTAGAAACGTTTTACGTAATCCAGACGAGTTTCACGCGGGTAGCCGGAAAACAGGCAGGCGGCGACCAAAATGTAGAGGAACTGGGCACTCTCATAGATATCGCCGGTGACGCGGTTTTGCGCCAGATATTTGCCTTCGAGCTGCTTGACCGCGGCGTAAGAGAAGTTCATATCACGCCAGTGATCAATATAACTGTCCATCTGCTCGAACTCTTCAGCCGTGTAGTCTTCCAGCAGATGTTTGTCATATTTGCCCATCTCGACCATACGGGTCACTTGCGCGAGCAGGGCCGGGGGTTCGAACTGGTCGTAAGCTTTTTTACGCAGGTGGAAAATCGCCAGACGCGCGGCCAGATATTGATAATCCGGGGCATCTTTGGAGATCAGGTCAGCCGCCGCTTTAATAATGGTCTCATGAATATCGCTGGTTTTAATACCGTCATAAAACTGGATATGAGAGCGGAGTTCAACTTGTGAAACGGAGACGTTTTGCAGCCCTTCAGCTGCCCAGTCTATGACCCGGTGAATTTTATCAAGGTTGATGCGTTCTTTACGGCCATCGCGTTTAGTAACAAGAAGACTCTGATTCATGAGGGGCTGTACCTTAGAGGTCTATAAACAGGCTCACCAGGCACGGATGCAGACAGAAGGGGGGCTTCACTCGTCCGTAGTGTGCTGGTCAGGATATAAACACAATATATTGTGGGTTTATTAATTTCTGATGACAAGATAGTGTCAGATGAGGGCTTTTGCAAGTGAACAAAATGGCCTGTTTTGTGGATAAGTTGGGGAGAAATTTCCTGGTTGCGGCTGAGGAGTCCGCCATTGCTGGCACCGTTGAAGTGTCAATAACTTCGATACGATTTTCTTATATTTTTTGAAAAGTTGATCGACTGCCGATTTCTTAAACATTAGGAAAAAACGCTATATTGATGCAGAAAACTAATCTAAAAAAACATGTCGCTGCCAACTCTACTCCAAAGCGCTAAAAATTAAGCTTTTACTGATTTTAGAGACGCAGAATTAGCCCGAAAATCGCTTTCTGCGTCCGAAATGAAATTTCTTCGCTTGACGCTGGGTTTATTCTGCCGCTGTCGTCAGCGCCTGGGTGTGAATCATGTAGTTCACATCCACGTTAGGTCCCAGTTTGAAATGGTCGGTCAGCGGGTTGTAGTGCAGGCCCATAATGTGACGCTCAAACAGCGGTGTGCGGTCAACCATCGCCAGCAGTTCAGAAGGCTTGATAAATTTTTTGATGTCATGCGTGCCTTTGGGCACCATTTTCAGCACGTATTCTGCGCCGAAGATCGCCATGAGCCAGGCTTTATTATTGCGGTTGATGGTTGAGAAAAAGACGTGACCGCCGGGTTTCACCAAGCGCGCGCAGGCGGCTACCACGGAAGCCGGGTCCGGCACATGTTCGAGCATCTCCATACAGGTCACCACGTCGTACTGCTGCGGGTGCGCGTCGGCATGCGCTTCTACGAATTCCTGGATGTAATTAACCTTAACGCCGCTTTCCAGCGCATGCAGACGAGCAACCTGTAAAGGCTCACCGCCCATATCCAGACCGGTAACGGTCGCGCCAGCCACCGCCATGCTTTCACTCAGAATGCCGCCGCCGCAGCCAACGTCGAGAACGTTCTTCCCAAACAGGCCGTCGGCGCGTTCGAGAATGTAGTTCAGGCGCAGGGGATTGATGCGGTGCAGCGGTTTGAACTCGCCCTCAAGGTCCCACCAGCGCGAGGCGACGGCCTCAAATTTGGCGATCTCATCGTGGTCAATGTTCTGCGTGTTGGCATTCGATGCTGTATTCATGAGTATGATGAACTCCTTATTCCTCGTTAACCCAGATTATACATATTCCTGCTGGCAGGTTTCAGTTTTGTCTTTCTGCTCACTGTTTGAGCGAATGGGAGCGTTTTATCAGGGACGGTGGCAAAGGTTTGATAATCGCTGGATAATAGTCGGTAAAAAGGGAGGTTCTTTTCCACAGATCTCCGCTTTGTGGTATAGTTTTACACCTTTGCGCTAGCTAGCTATATATGCACATAAGTAACGCATAAGTCATGCCTAAGCAGGCAGCGGCCATGAATAATCAGTAGAGGGATAGCAGCTCCATGAGCGACCTTGCCAGAGAAATCACACCGATAAGCATCGAAGAAGAGCTGA
>Ga0105856_1001262_pt1 | contig 11038 bp, 8 predicted proteins | sample OrgsoiDNA_201060_FD_89681 | JGI IMG/M metagenome (GOLD analysis project Ga0105856, IMG submission 89681) | Permafrost soil microbial communities from the Arctic, to analyse light accelerated degradation of dissolved organic matter (DOM) -... | ecosystem: Environmental > Terrestrial > Soil >...
CGCTTGTCAAGAAAATGAGTTTGGTAGTATGGCGCAAAGGTTTCGCAACGGTCAGCGCCAAGTACAATGAATAATTCGTTGGTCTTTTGTTCATGAGTATTTTTTACGGGCATAGATGATCCTTTCGATGATCTGAAATAAGTTTTAAGTTGCATTGGGATTGCGCCGGGCGGTGCGGATACTAGAAGATGCTACGGAATACTTCAGTAGCGGAAAGATGCTACTTCGTAATAAATATAGAGTTATTGATGGGTCTTGCAGCTATTGCAGGTATATGTAAGTTGCTGATTTAGAATGGTAAATTTACGTTTTCTTGGCCTTGCACTAGCATTGCATTGACATTGCACTCCCCTTGCACTTGGCGCTCTACCTGTTCTCTTGTCCATCCAATAGGAAAGTAATAAGTCGTCCGCTTTCTTTCGATTTGATATTGGGCCTTTGTATATCCGAGTGCCAGCATAATGTTTGGCAAATGAGCATCTTTAGGTTTAGACAGTCCATCTTCATCAAACGCCGCCAATAGTTCTTTGCGCGTAAATACGGGATAGTCTTTAATATAATTTGCTGTAAATTCTTCATGAACATTAATGCTCATTGCAACCATATCTTTTAATGCTTCTGATTCCGGTGGATTTTTATGATTGAAATCTTCAATGTCATATGTCATAAACCAATGATATATGGAGTCCAATGCGTCGGGAGATTGTAGCCATTTGTCGAAAGTGGCAATAAAACGTTGCGTCTCAGTTCTATCAGTCTTATGTACTAAGCGATCAAAAACAAGCCATCTGCGTTCATCTGGATCAAGGTACAGAGGTCTTACTTCATTTGAAGCCAGAATAAACCTTGTATAGCTATACACCATGCCGCCTTGATGCATTTTCCGTTCTACATGTTGCCGTTCTTCAGATAAAATAGATTTTAGTTTAGTCTGCGTCGCGTCGCTTGTGGTCTTGCAATCATCGAGCAATACAATAAGTGCCGTTTCAAGCATTGTGGAAAATCTATCCATTACCTTTCCATAGGAGTTGGCGATTTCTGTGTGAATTAATAACGGATGCAGAATTCGTTCTAGCAAATAGCCTTTTCCCATACCTGGAACTGAGGGCCACATGAGATGCCAGGATGGCCGTTCCCAAGGCTTTTGAAATAGATGTGCTAACCATTGCAAGGCTTGGTGACGCTGTACAGGATTGGCAATAAATCGTTCCCAGAATTCATACCATAGGGGGCTAACGTTCGTATTTGTGCTAGTGGGAAGGTAACGTCGATATGTGTTGACATAGTTAAGATGCGTCAATGGATCGGTTGAATAATCTTTTCCCTTTGGGTCGAATTTATGACCCACAACATGCTTGAGCGTTCGCATGATGTAGCGGCTACCGGGGTAAGTTGCATTTTTTTTGTTGTCGTAACACCATCGGTCGAAGTCATTTTCTAGAAAGCAGGCATGGAGCGATTCTTGGGAAATTCGGTTGTAAAGTTTGGTTTGATTTGATGTTGCGTCGTCCAGCTTGCAGAAGCCGCGCAATTTGAGATTAGCGACGTAAAGGCCGATGTTTTCTTTGTCTACGTCCGAGAGTACTGGGATGCTAGGTGCTGGTTGCGTCATTGTTATCCTTGGAAAAAGCGGTGCCACCATTGGCGAATTGTTCGATGAGCTGCGATACTGAAGTGTTGGTCGTGCGGGCCTGCTGCTGTAGAAGGTGCCAAATCATGCGAGGAAGATAGACGTATTGGCGCTCAAGTTCGGCTCCGTTAGTTGTAGTTATTGGCTGTCGTTTCATTTTGAAGGTTTTCTAAGTAGGTGCGATATCCGTGTTCAGCTAAGAGTTCCGGGATTGTTTGCGGCAAATACTGAATTCGGCTGGACAGGTAATAGGCAATATCGGAGGCCGTCATTTTCTGGCTGGTGCAGTGAGTGAGGTACATGGCCAGGATGCGGTGGCGGTGTTTTTCAATTTCCATTGGTGGCCCCGGCGCGTTTGAGAGCTACCGTGTAGCGGCTCCGACTATTAGTGCGGAATCGATATAAAATTAGATTAATGAGACGGTTGCTGAAAGGGATATTACGGATGGTTCTGTAACCTTCTGCGTTTAAGGTGGTTGCTATCTCTGGAGCTTTGATGCCCTCAAGATGCAACGACCACAGGCGTGCCGAAGCAGCATCAGTAGTGTGCATTTGAATTCTTTCTAGTGTGGGAAGGTAAAACGTCGCGCTGCGGATGAGTGCGAGAAGGAAGTGTGGCTTATTTATTTCTTATTGCTTTTCAATTATAGCACTGAATTGTTAGTTGTCAAGAGGTAATATTGATTTTGGGAAATTACATTTGTAATAATATGTACCTGCTTAATAAATGAGCAGATAATTTTAATTTGTTATCGATTTTCGAACCGCAATTTTTCGGTAAGCAGTTTGGAATCGGGGTTTGCAGCCGTTTTGAGGTGTAAATATCTTGATGGTGCCCATGCCCTTAGTCGTGCTTATTGATGCGTTCTGGCGCGGTTTGGGTAGCTTATTTGGGCTTATTTGCTCAATCTTACGCGGGTACTTAAACCCGTGCCGACGCCAGGGTGAGTCTGAAGTTCTGAGATTTTAAAATATGACCGGCTACCATCCGCTCAGCATCAATTTAAGCACGTCATCGGCGCGATATGTATTCTTTCTCCCTGCCTTCACCATGCAGAGTCCTTCAGGCCCGCTTCCTTTGCTTGCCCAAGAGCGCAATGTTTGCTCCTTTACTTTTAATAAATCGGCTGTTTCTTTAGTGCCGATCATTGTTCCGGGTTGCGGCAAGGTTCTAGATGATTCGTTTGTCGGAAATTTAATTTTTGGTGTTTCGTCGACCGGGTTGGCCTGTTCTGATTCCAAATTTTCGGGCGGGAGCCAAGCGGGCGGTTGCTTTTCAATAAGTGTATAAAGTGTATGCGCTGCACTGATAGCTGCAAGTTCTGTAAGTCGTCGCTCGGATTTGGTAAGCTTTTGATGGTCTTCCTCCCATATAACGGAAAGCGCCATCAAATGATTGAGTAACGCTGCCGCTGCCTGTTCTTTTGCCGATGCTGTTGCGGCTAGTTGCACGAGGAAGGCAGTGCTGAGGAGTTCCCAGCTTAGATTATTTCTAGATTGCCCTGCTTTAGCACGTATGAGTTTCGCTTGCGGTATGTATTCAATAGCTACATCGCGTAAGGCATCAAGGTAAGTTTGCTTCATTTTTCGCTTGCTCCAGAATCCAATCTTCTATTTTAACGTGCCATTTGCGAAGGAAGTCGATAGAGCGGCGGCGGTAAGATTTCTCGGCCGTAGCACTAGGCTTGTGGCCCATGATTTGGGCGACAATTCCGGTGGGAGCGTCTACCCATTCTGCCAATGTGCCGAAGGTCCGGCGTAGGCCATGTATCGAAACGTGAGGCAGTTTGGCGGCGCTTAGCGCCTTCTGGTGGGCCTTGGTAGGGGATTCGATATGTCCCGATGCTGCGCCAGCGCTGCTGAAAACCCATTCGTTGTCGCGGGGCAGGGAAGATAAGAGGCCGGACAGGTGCGGCGTAAGTGGGATTGTGCGCATGCCCTCTACCTTGTCGCTGATGTCCATCTTGTTCCATTGAAAATCAACATCGGTCCAGCGTAGGGTAGCTAGTTCGTTGCGGCGGGCACCAGTGATAAGCAAGCCTTGAAAGTAGGCGCTGAGAACCGGATTGCTGATTGCACGAACCGCTGCGAACCATGGGGCCAGTTGCTCAACTTGGAGGCTATCGCCTTCCTTGGTCTTCTTCTTTGGTACGTTTTCTTTCACGTTAACATGAGTGCAGCAATCAGCATGAATGATGGCTTTGTATTCGTCCTGTGACGCGCACCAGTTGATGAACGTACGAAATTTACGATAGCAGTTATGCGCGGATGTTGAGCGAGTTTCACATTCTTTGGCTAGCCAATGTTGGACTACCTGCGCCGTAATGTCGTTTAGGGGCATTTTCAGGAGGGGGGCAAGTGGTGCGGGCTTTGACTTTCGATGGCCAATCTTGCAATCAGTGCCTCCCTCGTTCGATGCAATGGCATGATCTGCTCGGTGTTGCCGCCCCCACTTTGGACTTCTGGCAGTGACATAGACATCCCATGCTGTCCGGGCTAGGAGCGTTCGCTTTGCGTCGATGCGCTTCTGATTATCTCGGCTTGCTTGATCGGCGGCGAGGGCATCTGCTTTGGCTTTGCGGGGGTCTATGCCTTGGTCCACCATCACTTGCAGCCGTTTAGCTTCGTTGCGAGCGTCGGACAACCGCCAAGTTGACGTTTTGCCGATCACAAGGCGAAGGGTTTTGCCGTTCAGTCGTGCCTGAAAGACGTAGGCGTTGGATGTCTTTGAAACGCACTGCCCTAGCCCCTGTGTGCCTGAATCCCATTGGAAATCCTGTTTCTTGTGATCGGGGCACTGAAAGATTGATACGCGTTCTGTGGTAAAGTTAATTTTTGCCATGTTGATTTTCGCAAGTAAGCGTTAAGTAAGCAAATTCGAGCAATGCTAGTCTACGCCAATCAACAATAAGTAATAGAATGAATTTATAAGTAATTGATTTTTAAAGATATAGTTCTCATGGTATATATCAGTCAATGTCGGAATATGTGCTTACTTTCTGCCTCCGAAGCCAAGGGTTGTGGGTTCGATCCCCGCCAGCCGCACCAATAAAATCAAGGCATTACGTCAGTATTCGGCGAATCTTGTTGCCGAAAAACGATTTATTGTCCAAAATTTGTCCAAGCGACAGGATTTTAGAGGGAACGATGGCAGACGGTATAAGAAAGCGTGGCGAGCTGCAATGGCAAGCCCGTGTCACCCGCAAGGGATTCCCTCCACAGGTCAAAACGTTCGACTCACGTACCCAAGCTGAAGCATGGCGCGATACGGTTAAGTCCGAAATGGCACATGGGACTTTTGTCAGCAGGGCTGAATCCGAACGGACAACTTTACGCGAAGCTTTGCAGCGCTATGAGCGTGAGCGAACGCCTGAAAAGAAGGGCGCGATGCCTGAGCGGAGCCGAATAAAGAAACTGCTTTTGGACCCTCTGGCGTTGCGCTCGTTGGCCAGTATTAGAAGCAGCGATATCGCGAATTATCGCGACAATCGGGCTAAGGACGTGTCCGCACAGTCGGTCATTCATGAAATTAACCTCATCTCGAACCTCTTCAATGTGGCCAGAAGAGAGTGGGGCATGGAGAACTTGCGCAACCCTGCGGAGGTCGTCAGGAAGCCAAAGCTACCAAAAGGCCGCGATAGGCGACTTGTGGATGACGAGGAGTTGCGATTGCTTGTTGCCGCTGGCGAGTCGTCAGCAACGTTGAGAGCGCTTGTTGTGATGGCTTTGGGAACCGCAATGCGGCTAGGGGAACTTCTCGGCATACCTTGGGCAGATATTGATTTCAAAAATAAAATCGCGCTTCTAAGGGATACGAAGAATGGTGATTCGAGAAAGGTTCCACTTTCATCGGGTGTACTAGATGCTCTTGCGCAACTTCCACGGAATATAAATGATTCAAGGGTTTTTTGGAGTTGGAAAGCTAGCGATAGCTTTCAAGCGACTTGGCGCCGGACGATAAAACGAGCCCAGGAGCGGTACGTGGCGGATTGTGAAGAAGCCGGTGAAATTGCAAATGAAAATTTCCTGTGCAATTTTCGTTTCCATGATCTTCGCCACGAGGCTGCCTCGCGCTTATTTGAGCTTGGGTTTAATCCGATGGAGGTCGCATCCATCACTGGTCACAAAACCCTTCAAATGCTCAAGAGATATACGCATCTCCGTGCAGAAGATCTTGTAAAGCGAATGGGATAGTTTTCAGCATTTCGTGCCTCCCCTTCGCTGTGCGGCACTGACTTCATACACCGCGAACAGAGATATTCGTAGCGACATATCTAGAAATCCGTCAGCTTTACCGCCGCCTCGTCGCCTCCCTGGCTGGCGCCGGTTGTTGCGACGTGCTGAAGATGTGAATGCCCGGCCGGCTGGCTGGTTGCGTAGTCGTCGAGGCCATGATAGGCGAAGTGCCACCAGCGCTGCGGTACGCACCGGCGTCAGGCCAAAAAGGTCAGGTTAGTGTCGCATTTTGCGCGGGTACGGCCTTTTTTGCTACGGGGGCAGTCGCAGTCGCGAAAACTGCACCTGAAAAAAATGGTGCCTATGCGGAGGAGGCGTGTAAGACGGGCTGTTTTGTCGCGCAAGCCGGCGTGAAATTTTATCACGGCGCAATGGCACAGTCCTATCGTGTCTGCCCACTGGATGTGTACGATTCAAAGGTTGTTGTTGATGGAGTGACTCTTCCTATCTCCGGCATGCGCTTTGGGGTGAGGCACTGCGTTGATGTGAGCGGAAAAGAGCTTGTTGCGCTGGAGCATGATGTTGCTGTTGGTAGGTTACCCAACTAGGACAATCTCACATGATGGTACCGATGGCCGGTTAGGGTGAAGGGCGGGTAGGCGCGCAACTGACAGACTATGTTGACCGTGCCGTCAGGATGATTTATACTTGTCGCAACAACGCTAGAAACGCTTGGATCTTTAGCGAGATCCATGCCCTAAAGGGCAGCGCACCATGATAGTTAGCAACATTCAGTTTGTTAAATGCAAACTACTAAAAAAGCCCAATAGGGCTTTTTTTTTTGCTGAAATATTTATAGAGGAGCATTCGTTTGGCTGGTATAACGTCGTTCGACAAAGCTCCTCTCGGTGCTGGCAAGCTTCTCGCGTTGCTGCGAGAGCGCGGGTTGGAGGTTAATGATGAGCCTTTGGCATATCATGCGTTGAACCGAATCGGATTCTACCGGTTGACTGGATACTTTCTTCCTTTTCAGAATGTCAGAAGTCCATTTTCGCCCCACAATTTTCATCAAGGTACGAAATTTGAAGATGTGATGGCGCTGTATTCGTTTGATACAGAAATGCGTTCGCTTGTCAGTCAGGCCCTTGAGAAGCTGGAGGTAGCAATCCGAACCAGTATCTGCGAATTTATGTGCGCTAAATATGGTGCACATTGGTATGTAGACGCAAGATCTTTGGAAGTCGGGAAACATACGGCGATCATGGATGAGGCGGCAAAGCATCTTGATTTTGACCTACAGAATAGCAGACCGTTTTGGCAAGAACCCGACGCTGCCAGTCGAAAAGCAAAGCAATTGTTTTTGGCGCATTACTATGCGAAATACAATGACCCAAAAATGCCGCCAGCCTGGATGCTCCGGGAGCTTGCCACTTTTGGTTTCTGGGCTCGTCTTTATGACGCTTTGACTCCAGCAGACAAAAAACAGGTGGCGAACGCTTGGCGCTACCCCGACGGTACTCGAATTGATGATGAATTACTAGCAAGCTGGTTTTGGTCGCTTTCTATCTTACGCAATCGTTGCTCTCATCATACGAGAATTACTAGCCGACACTTTCCATTTCCACCAAAGCTTCCGGCTAAAAACCCGAGTAAAGATTTATTTTATTCAAAGACTGATGATTTACATACGCTTTTAGTTATTATACGAATATTGATTAATTCAGCATATCCCTCTTATGATTGGAAGGGGGAAATTATGAAGCTTTTCAAAAAATATCAATATGTTAATATAGAAAAGGCAACTGGTTTTTCGTTGGAAGGGAAAGATTTTTGGGGGCAGACTGTATTCTGGACTTTGAACTAATTAAGTTTCTTTGCTACCGGTCTTATATTGATGTGCAGGTGTAGTGACCTGCGTTTGAAAACGCGCCGACCTGCATTTCGCGGCTTTTCGACCGAGATTAACTGCAACTGACGGTCCCCTCAAACCGGCATTAGCTGAAAATGAACCTCATTTGATTGGGGGCGACCTGCATTCCATCAGCGCGATCCAGGAATAACTGCGGCTGGCCAGATTGTTCAGCAGCGCCGCTGAGGTTAAAGATTCGTGTTCTTCGTAGCGGTTTATTCCTCGCTCGGGATGTCGATTGGTGCTGTGGCCGGGCCAGACGCGACGTCACTTGATGGCGACGGCCGCTGGGCCTTCCAGAATTGCTCGAACACTAGGCGGTACATCATCCACCACGCATAAACAGCCAGATCACCCATCAGTTGGCTCTCTTCGATAAGGCCATGTGCAAGATCATTACGAAAGTTCGGTCCGTCTTTCTCGCAAAACAAGGCCGATATTTCAAATTGCAGGTCCGCGCCAAAAATCTGCTCCGCTTCCGGCATCCGAATCAAGGTGCTCAATCCGTTCTCTGTGACGACGCTGTCTTTTATGGTCGTGGTCTCGGCGCCAGCGCGCTTGAGGTGGTAGCGTACAATGTGCTCCAACTGCGGCGTCAGTAAATGCAACGCTTGCATGAAATCGCCGCAAAATCCGGCATACAGACCTCGTGCTACCAGCGATTCCCGATCACGCGGCACCAGAGCGCTGCCGGCAGCAAGTGCTAGCATGTCGCCACGGCGAATATTGTGCTCGATATACAAAACGTCTAACGCAGGTAAAATCAGCCCCCTCGCCACCATCCGGGCTTCAAGCACGAAATACTGCACCATGCGTTGCTTGATGACAGAGCGTTCCGCAGCAAGATCGTTCGTGCTCCCATCGATTTTTGCGATTGGGCGGCCATCGGCACTGAACGTGGTGCTGTCGTTAAATAGCCTGCTTAAAAATGATCCATTAATGCCATTTATAGCCGCTTGATGCAGTGCGTCTGCATCTGGCCCATGGTGTAGACGCGTGAAAGCGTTCAACACAGACACACCGGGCTTGCCGCGTACTCTCTCGCGTGCCAAGGCGGCTAGTTCCGTTAAATCTTCTCGCCCTAGAGCAATAGGGCGCAGCTCCTCGGCTATCGCATTTCGCCCTGCCTCCGCCAGCTTTCGACGCAACTCGCGGATGCGCACATCGCCATCGAACAGCCCCCGGGTTTTACGTGGCATGTCCTGCCAGATTTGGATTGCTTGGTCATAAAGCTGTACCGCAACAATGCTGGCAGGGTGCCGATCGCCCTCGGCCTCGAAGCTGGCCGCTGATGCCACCAACAGCTGTGCGGCAGTTGTTTGGTCCGCTTGCGCACGGCACCAGCACTCTGCCCAACGCAGATAGTAGCGCTGAGCCTCGTACTGCTGCTTGCCATACCGCACCTCGGCAGAGGCCTGTAGTGCCTTGACAATGCGTTCCGCATGGGGCCGGGCCAGACCGAATTTCAGCAGCATGCTGGCGTACCAAGCCGCGCTGAAACCCGAGTGGGTACTACTGTAGTCGAAGGCCGTAAGCAGCGCCTGTTCGATATCGATCAGAGTAGCCCAGGCGGTGGCATCATCACGTATCCTCAGTGCCAATTCTAAGGCACGGCTAATACATTCCTCCTGACCATTACGCCAACGCTGAGCATCTGGAGTGGCAACCCAAGCCCAATAGCCGTTGATCGCCAACAGCGCGTGCTCTAGCTTTTTCGTGCGCCCCACTGACCATGCTAAATCGGCCAAGCGCGCTCTCAGCAGCGGGTGCTCGATACTAGCTGCCGCATCCGCAAATTGCATCAACTGAGCGTGATCGAAGTCTTCCGGAACTACGGACCGTTGATCGTCAACAAGCCGGATCAGGCCTGGTTTATAGGGATCCGACAAATCGACGGCATCGAGCCGCATCGCACACAGCTCACCCAGCAACTGCAGCGCTTGGCTGCGGCGTTTCGATCCCGCCTCATGCGCCTCTTGAGCACAACGAAACAGTAAGTCTCGCAGGGTATCGAAGTAAGCGAGTGGATAGTTGGCCAAGACTTCTTGGTAGCCGCAATCGCGCAACTCTAAAGCGGTGATCAAATCAAAGGAACCGGGAATCGCGTTTGCTGGCATGGTTACAGGGGAATGAAGCCGTAGGTGGGAATATTGATCAGTTACGGGCCGAGCCCAGAGGGGACTCTCAATTCTACATCAGCTAATCCAACACTTTACGTGCGTTGACCCCGGGTAGTATTTAACCGACGCAAACGTATTCATGCTTAAAAGTGTGATAAAAACTTTCCAAAGCATCGCACGTCTGCAGCGACAGGACCAATGGACGAGCAAGATCGTCAAGTCCAGCCGCCAACAGGATGCTGTCGTTCGCCGCAAGGATGTCAGCCAGATAAGCAGCGATAGCGGCTTCGCTGTTGAGATACGAGGCTGTATCGAATTCGGGCAACTTTTCCACTTTGATGAAATCAGCCACGGTTATTCCTCCCCATTAAAAGCCCTGCCAACTGGAGGAATCGGCCGCACAGGCTTGCGGTTAGTTTGATCTTGAGGCCGTAGGGTTTTTCGATGTCCATACGACATGATAGCGCGGCCGTTTGCAAAATGATGAATGAAGAACTCACACGGCATTTTTTACCCGGCCTCTCGGGACGCGGCGGTAGGCTCGGCATTATCTTGTTAGCGTTCAGAAACGGGTTTAGCGGGTTTCGAGCTAGTTGGGCATTGTTGTTGTCCGCAGCGGTCGACCAGTCCCACGTAAATGCCCACCAGGTGCGCGAACTACCAACAATGAACATCATCAAAACTTTGAAGAAGCTCAGTTTCAAACTGCGCTGGGTCCCACCGCTTGCCGCCTGCGGCTGGTGGGCTGGCCTTTACGCCAACGAAATGTGGCACCTGTTGCGGCACTTCGTGTGACGGAAGCAGCTGCCGGCGGCGCCCATCGTTCGCCAGCGCAGAGCACCATCACATGGCCGCCGCGAGTTGGTCAACGTCGACGCCGCTGGCATGGACACTGTGCTTTGTCAGCTGGGCCAGGCACACGGCGCTGGCCCAGCTTCAGCGGCGCGTTTGCCCGCCGGCGGGTGGATTTCCTACCGCGACCCAGAGTATCCCGACTCATGCGAGAGTGGTCGGACGGCCGGCGGGAATTTGTCGATTTGGCCGAGGACGGCACCGTGTGAGTATTCTCATCAAGCCGGACACTCATTCTCTCTTCAATCTGTACAGCTTATGGCACTTGAAGTCGGACACCTGTTGGCATATCAAGTCTAACAGCGATTCTCCTATCCGGACGCCCCCACGTAGCAAACGATGCGGAGACCA
>Ga0105856_1001265_pt1 | contig 11013 bp, 8 predicted proteins | sample OrgsoiDNA_201060_FD_89681 | JGI IMG/M metagenome (GOLD analysis project Ga0105856, IMG submission 89681) | Permafrost soil microbial communities from the Arctic, to analyse light accelerated degradation of dissolved organic matter (DOM) -... | ecosystem: Environmental > Terrestrial > Soil >...
AGCGATGTCTCAGGCACGGAAGATATCGCCTGTGCCGACGTCTTCGCGGACGAGTCCGCTCCTACAAGGGCTCCGTTTGCTGCGCGACAGCGCGGCGTCTGGACGACGGGCGACCTCCCACAGGTTTAACAGTCAAACAGCGGCTGGCACGACCTCCAGCACGCGTATCAGCCCCGCTTGAGGGTAATGCCAGCGCACATCAAGGTCCCAGAGTTGCGCGCCGTAGCGGCGTTCTGGTGTCGGGTTCTGGTAGGCCGGGCGTGGGTCCTGCGCCAGGCATTGTTCGATCAATTCCACCAGGGGCTCACCAAGGCGTTGCGCATGGGCATTAGCCTGAATCAACGCGTTGTCTTCCCATTGCACCGGAATCAACGCCGGTGCCGCGCTGGCGATGCTGTTGGTGGCATCTGGCACGCTGTCGGCGTAGGGCACGTAGGGTTTGATGTCCAGCACCGGCGTACCGTCCAGCAGGTCTATGCCCGACAGCCACAGACGGCCGGCTTCGACTTTTTCCAGCCTGACCACTGACTGGCCGATGCCGTTGGGCCGGTGTGTCGCGCGGGTGGCGAATACGCCCATGGACTGATTGCCTCCCAGGCGCGGTGGCCGGACCTTCAGGCGCGGCTTATCTTCCAGGGCCTGGTGGAACAGAAACAGCAGCCACACGTGGCTGACGTGCTCCAGACCTTGTACGGCATCGCCCTGATCGAAAGGTGCAACCAGTTCAAGCACGCCACGCGCCGCCGGAGCCAGATGTGGCTGGCGGGGGATGGCGAACTTCTCCTTGAAGCACGATCGCACGAAGCCGATGGGCGAGACGTTGTAGGACATGGTCTGGCGAATCAGCCGCGAACGCGAAGGGTCAGGCCCTTTAGGAAGTTACGCAGCAACTGGTCGCCGCAGGTGCGGTAGTTGCTGTGGCCGAACTTGCGGAACAGGGCGCTCAGTTCCGGCTTGGATACCGGGAACTCGGCAGCCTTGAGAATCGCGTGCATGTCGTCTTCCTTGAGTTCGAACGCCACACGCAGTTTTTTCAGCACGGTGTTGTTGGTTACCGGCAGTTCGATCGGCAGGGCAGGGCGGCTGTCGTCCTTGCCGCGCTTGAAGATCACCAGGCCATCGAGGAAGTGCGCCATGATTTCATCGCTGCAATCCAGGTAGCCTTCTTCCTCATCCTTCTTCATGAAGGCAATCACGTCGGTCTTGGTCACTTCGAAGCCGGTGAGCTTGATGATGTCCACTACCTTGCCATCGCTGATATCCAGCATGTAGCGAATGCTACGCAATACGTCGTTGTTCATCATGATGTGTCGTCCTGAAAGAAAGAGCGGCGCACAGACCAGGCTGGCGCCGCTGAAAAATGTAAGAGTCTGTGCAGCCAGGCGTCAGAACTTTTCCTTGGTGGTCATGTAGCGCCATTGGCCTTCCGGCAGCTTGCCCATGGACACGCCACCGATGCGGATGCGCCGGATCGAAACGATCTTCAGGCCTACCGCTTCACACAGTTGGGCAATGACCCCAGGCTGTGGATTCTTCATCGCGAAGCGCAAGCGGTTTTCGTTCTGCCAGCTGGCTTTGACGGCAGGCAATTCCTTGCCCTTGTACGTCAGCCCATGGTTAAGGCGATTCAAACCGTGGGCCACCATCTCGCCGGAAATCTCGACCACGTACTCCTGCTCGATCTTGCTGCGGTCGTCGGTGAGCTTGCGCAGGATCTTCCAGTCCTGGCTGAACACCATCAAGCCGCTGGCGTTGGCCTGCAGGGTGGAGATCGCTTCCAGGCGCATGAAATGCCCCTTGAGCGGGCGCTTGCCGAAACTGTGTTCCTCGGACAGCGTACCCGGGGTGATCAACTGCAGCGCGCTGTAGGCGTCAGTGGCGGCGGGCTTGTGCAGGATGATCGTCACTGGCTCCGGGGCGGTGGCCTTCGCTTCAGGGTTCAATTCGACTTTTTGCGTGTCGACCTTGAACTGCGGCTCTTCGACGACTTCGCCATCCACCGTGACCCAGCCGCCTTCGATATACAGTTCAGCCTCCCGTCGGGAGCAGCCGACCAGCTCGACAAGGCGTTTGGAAAGGCGAATGGGGTCTGTCATGACAAAAAAGCCGTTACTGAGGGGAAAGGCGCCCATTGTAACCGCGCAATCGGTGTTAATCGCGGCAACATTGAAAATGGATCGCAGATAGCCTCATTTCACAGGCGATTGGCCAGTCAGCGAAGCTGCACCAGGCGCATGCTGAGCATCGGATAGGGCTGCCCCAGGCCGTCGACTTCGGCCCGGTTGACCACTTCGAACCCGTGCTTGAGGTAAAAACCCAGGGCTTGCGGGTTCTGTTCGTTGACGTCGACTTCATGGACGTTGTAGTGCTTGACCGCGTAGGTCAGCAATTGCCTCCCCAGCCCCTCGCCGCGGTGCTCGGGGGCGATGAACAGCATCTCCAGCTTGCCCCTGCTGATACCGGCAAAGCCGGTGATGCGCGAGTGTTTGTCCCGGGTGCAAAACAATGTCACGGCGTACAGATATTGCTCCAGCAGCAGCCTTTTGAGCATTGAGATGTAGGCATCGGGAAGGAAGTCATGGGTGGCCGTTACCGAGGCTTCCCACACTTGGGTCAGCTCGGGAAAGTCTTCTTCCCTGGGCATATAAATGGCGGGTGACTGGGGCATGCGCCTTCTCTCCTGTGCAGGCTGGACGGCCTGATGTCGATCCGTGTCAGTCGTTAACTCTAGGCTTGCGTCGAGGCAAAAAAAAGCCCCGCCGTTTCAAGGGCAGGGCTTTCTGGTAGCCGGGTCGATCAGATCGTTTCGGCCCACAGGTCGTATTCGTCAGCGTCCGTTACCCGGCACCAGACCTTGTCGCCTGGCTTGAGGTTGTCGCCGCCACCGATGAACGCGTTGCCGTCGATTTCCGGGGCGTCGAAGAAGCAACGGCCGACCGCGCCCTGTTCGTCCACTTCATCGATCAGCACTTCGATTTCCTTGCCGATCTTCATCTGCAGGCGAGCAGCGCTGATGGCCTGCTGGTGCGCCATGAAGCGATCCCAGCGATCCTGTTTGATGTCGTCCGGCACCACAGGGGCGTCCAGCAGGTTGGCGGGCGCGCCCTCCACCGGCGAGTACTGGAAGCAGCCCACGCGGTCGAGTTGTGCTTCGGTCAGCCAGTTCAGCAGGTACTGGAAGTCTTCCTCGGTTTCACCGGGGAAGCCAACGATGAACGTCGAGCGGATAACCAGGTCCGGGCACTGTTCGCGCCAGTTCTTGATGCGGGCCAGGGTCTTGTCTTCGAATGCCGGGCGCTTCATGGCCTTGAGGACCTTCGGGCTGGCGTGCTGGAACGGGATGTCCAGGTACGGCAGGATTTTCCCGGCGGCCATCAGCGGGATCAGTTCGTCGACGTGCGGGTATGGGTAGACGTAGTGCAGGCGCACCCAGACACCCATCGAGCCCAGGGCCTCGCACAGTTCGGTCATGCGGGTCTTGACCGGTTGGCCGTCCCAGAAGCCGGTGCGGTACTTGACGTCGACGCCATAGGCGCTGGTGTCCTGGGAAATGACTAGCAGTTCCTTGACGCCCGCCTTGACCAGGCGCTTGGCTTCATCGAGTACATCACCGACCGGGCGGCTGACCAGCTTGCCGCGCATCGAAGGGATGATGCAGAAGCTGCAGCTATGGTTGCAGCCTTCGGAAATCTTCAGGTACGCGTAATGGCGCGGCGTCAGCTTGATGCCTTGTGGCGGCACCAGGTCGATCAGAGGGTTGTGGTTGAGCACCGGAGGCGCGGCGTCATGAACAGCGTTTACCACTTGCTCATACTGCTGGGGACCGGTCACCGAGAGCACGCTCGGGTGTACGTTGCGGATCGCGCTTTCTTCGACGCCCATGCAGCCGGTGACGATCACCTTGCCGTTTTCGGCCAGGGCTTCGCCGATCACTTCCAGCGATTCAGCCTTGGCGGTATCGATGAAGCCGCAGGTGTTGACCACAACGACGTCAGCGTCTTGGTAGGTGGCAACGACTTCGTAGCCTTCCATGCGCAGTTGGGTAAGGATGCGCTCGGAATCGACCAGTGCTTTGGGGCAACCCAGGGAAACGAAGCCAACCTTTGGGGCGGACGGCGTGGTAACGGTGGACATGGCAAACCTCGGCGTGGGTGGGCCTCTGGCAACTGGCCGAGGCTCCGACTGGGCGCTTGGCGCGCCTCTGATCAAAAAGTGCGCAATTCTAGCGATGAGTCCGTCGATTGACCAGCGTTATGCAGAGAATTACGACGAGTGCTGCGCTATGCTTCGCCGCGTCGAGCCAGGTGATGTGTTTCTCTGGCATTGACCGACATTTAATGGCGTTATGCAGCTCAGCGGCCATATGTCGCTTCGCAGCTCGATTCTCGGTGTCAGGAGTGGTTGATGGGTCAGTCAAGTAGTCAGGTTGAGACCGGGCATTCTTCAGCGAAACCGATAGGGCTGCTGATTGCAGCGGTCGGTGTGGTTTATGGCGATATCGGTACCAGCCCGCTGTATACCCTCAAGGAGGTATTCACAGGGGGCTACGGCGTGCCGACCAATCATGACGGGGTGCTGGGCATTCTGTCGTTGATCTTCTGGTCACTGATATGGGTGGTGTCGTTCAAATACGTTGCGTTCGTTCTGCGCGCAGACAACCAGGGCGAGGGCGGGATCATGGCGCTCATGGCGCTGGCCCGGCGGGCTTCGGCCAAGCATCCGAAGCTGCAGGCGATGATGATCGTCTTCGGCCTGTTCGGTGCTGCGCTGTTCTACGGTGACAGCATGATCACTCCCGCGATCTCGGTATTGTCCGCGGTCGAGGGTATGGAGCTGGCGTTCCCAAACCTCGACAAGTTTGTGGTGCCGATTTCATTGGTGGTGCTGGTGGCCTTGTTCCTGATCCAGCGGCACGGCACGGCGCGCATCGGCGTCCTGTTCGGACCGGTCATGGTGCTCTGGTTCCTGGTCCTGGCGGTGCTGGGCGTGCATGGGATCATCCAGCAGCCTGAAGTGCTTCACGCGTTCAGCCCGATGTGGGGCGTGCGCTTTTTCGTGGATCATCCCGGCATTGGCGTGGCGATTCTGGGTGCCGTTGTACTGTCGCTGACCGGTGCCGAGGCACTGTATGCGGACATGGGGCATTTTGGTCGCAAACCGATCTCCCGTGCCTGGTTCGCCCTGGTCCTGCCTGCGCTGGTGCTCAACTATTTCGGGCAAGGGGCGCTGGTACTTGGCGACCCGCAAGCGGTGCAGAACCCGTTCTACCTGCTGGCGCCGAGCTGGGCGCTGTTGCCGTTGATCGTGCTGTCTACGCTGGCGACCGTGATTGCTTCGCAGGCTGTTATTTCCGGCGCGTTCTCCATGACGCTGCAGGCGATCCAGCTGGGCTACATCCCGCGCATGCACATCCAGCACACCTCCAGTTCCGAGCAGGGGCAAATCTACATTGGGGCCGTGAACTGGACGCTGATGGTTGGCGTGATCCTGTTGGTACTCGGCTTCGAGTCCTCGAATGCCCTCGCGTCTGCCTACGGCGTCGCAGTGACCGGCACGATGTTGTGCACCACGATTCTGGTGTCGTCGGTGGTGCTGCTGATGTGGAAATGGCCGCCATTGCTGGCGGTGCCGATCCTGATCTGCTTCCTGGTGGTGGACGGTCTGTTCTTTGCGGCAAACGTACCGAAAATCGTTCAGGGCGGCGCGTTCCCGGTGCTGGCAGGGATTGTGCTGTTTATTCTCATGACCACCTGGAAGCGGGGTAAGCAGTTGCTGGTGGAGCGTCTGGACGAGGGCGGGCTGCCGTTACCGATCTTTATCAGCAGCATCAGCGTGCAGCCTCCTCATCGGGTACAGGGCACCGCTGTGTTCCTCACCGCCCGGCCAGACGCCGTGCCTCACGCGCTGTTGCATAACCTGCTGCACAACCAGGTGTTGCACGAACAGGTGGTGATGTTGACCGTGGTGTACGAGGACACCCCTCGTGTGGCTGCGCAAAACCGTTTTGAAGTCGAGGCTTATGGCGAGGGCTTCTTCCGGGTGATCCTGCACTTCGGTTTCATCGATGAGCCGGACGTCCCTGCAGCATTGAAGCTGTGTCATCTGGATGAGCTGGATTTCAGTCCGATGCGTACCACGTACTTCCTGAGCCGTGAAACGGTCGTTGCCTCCAAGATGATGGGCATGGCGCGTTGGCGTGAAGCGTTGTTCGCCTTCATGCTCAAGAACGCCAACGGCAACCTGCGCTTTTTCAAGCTGCCGTTCAATCGCGTGATTGAGTTGGGTACGTAAGTCGAGATGTAAGTACAAGGCTCTGTGGGAGCGACCGGGGTGGCGATCCACCTTGGTCGCGAAGGCGGCAGGCCAGGCGCCGAAGGTACTCCTGATGTACCGAGCTGCTGGGTCTATTCGCGAGCAAGCTCGGCTCCCACAGGTTTTACATCTGCCAGGTATTTGTTTCAGACTCGAATCCACTGTGGGAGATGCTATGTTTGGCCACAAGCCCACTCCTGCAAGGTGTTATGTCTGCCGTAGATTCTGGCCTGAACATATATCCACTGTGGAAGCGAGCTTGCTCGCGAAGCTCTTGCAGGGCATACCCCACAAATAAAAAATCCCCGCAGCCTGAAGGTTGCGGGGATTTTTTATTGCCTTGGGATCAGCCCTGTTTAGGTGGCTTGCCCTGGCGTTTGTCGATAGCGTCGGTCAGGCGTTTGGCCAGTGCCGGGTAGTTCTCATCGAAGTGATGGCCCCCTGGCAGTTCCACTTTCTCGCCTACGGCGGTGGTGTCGGTGCAGCCGCTTTCGGCCTCTTCTTCCTTGCCGTACACGCAGAACACTTTCGCGGGTGGAAGCTTGGCCATTTCAGGGCCGGTAGCTGCTTCCTTGCCAGCTGCGCCCAGCCAGCCTTCTACAGCGATCTCGAAGCTGCCGCTGCGGGCGAAGGCCAACAGGATGATGCCGTCGATGCGGTTCTGTTCTTCGGGTGCCAGGCGGTTGTAGATCGCAGGCAGAACGTCGGCGCCAAACGAGTAGCCCGCGAGAATGAAGCGCTTGGTGCCCCATTTCTGGCGGTAGTGAGTCATCAGTTCAGTCAGGTCGATGGCGCTCTGTTCCGGGGTCTTGTGTTCCCAGTAGTAGCGCAGGATATCGATGCCGACGACCGGGTAACCCATTTTCGCCATCTCACCGGCGACATCGCGGTCCAGGTCGCGCCAGCCACCGTCACCGGACATGAACAGGGTCACGGTATCGCTTGGCTGCCCGGCAGGAACCTCAACGACCGGAATGGCCAGGCCGCCGCTGTCCTTGTCACCCAGCAATTGGGCGCGCAACTGGCTGTTCAGGACTTGTGGCAGGTGGATGTCGTAGTCACTGATGCTGGTTTCAGCATTGGCCTGGTCACGCACGAAGGCCGCGCTCGGATCATCCGGGGCGTCGTTCCATGCGACCTGCCAATGGCCGTGGGCGGCGGTCTTGGGCAGTGGGTCGGTGCAGCCATGGGGGTCGATGTCAAAACCAACGGAGATGGCCTGGGCCTTGTCGTCGGTTTGCTCTGCCAGCCAGCGCCATGCGAGCGAAGCGCCTGGGCCTATGCCGCCGACCATGTTGGCCGGGCCGTCGAGTTTCTGCAGGGCTTCCTTGAAGGTCTTTTCCTGCAGCAGGCAATCATCCTTGGGCAGGACCACCTGCACGATCTGGGCAGAAGCATCCTGGCTCAGCGCCAGCAATTGCCGGTCATTCAGCGAATCATCAGCAGTGACCGCCAGGGCCACCTGATGCTTGGCCGATGTTCCCGGAAACACGCTGGTCAAGGCTGAACCATCGGTCAGTGTCGAATGTTCGAGGCGGGGCTGCGGGGCAGGGCGGTTCCAGAGCCAGACGCCCAGTGCCACTGCAAGAATAACCAGGGCTGCGAGCAAAAATCGCCAGTAGCGTTGAATCATCAGCGTTTCACCAATCCAGTCAGGCCGCCCGCAATCAGGGCAGCGGTGTCAGCCAGTGCAACGAGCGGATCAAGTCCGGCAGGCACGGCCATATAACGGGGTTCCCAGTCAGGCTGGAACTTGTCTTTGAAGCGGCGAAGACCTTGGAAATTGTAAAGCTGTTCGCCACGACGGAACACCATTGAACCCAGGCGTTGGGTCAAGGGAGCGCCACGACGTGGCTGCAAGCCGGACAAGGGGACCATGCCCAGGCTGAAGCGTCCATAACCATGTTGTTTGTAATGCAGGATCAGCCCGACCATCATGAACTCCATGGTCAGCTTGGGTGCATCCGGGTGGGCACGCATCAAATCCAGGCTCGCCAGTTCGTGGCTGGTGGTTTCCAGCAGGTTGGCAAATGCCACCGGCTTGCCTTCGAAATGGATGATTGCGATACGGAAGTGCTGCAGGTATTCCGGGCTGAAACGGCCCAGGGAAAAGCCTTTTTCCCGCACATTCTTGCCGGTGAGCCAGGCGTCGGAAATCACCTTCAGCTCATCCAGCGGTGCTTGCCCTACCTCATAGATTTCCAGCGACAGGCCATCACGGCCGCCACGGTTCCATGTGTAGCGCAGGTCCTTCATCTCCTTGCCCTTGGATTCGATGTCGAAGCGCCGCAAGTCGACGCGCGCCTCTTCTCCCAGCTTGATCGCGGTCAGGCCGATGTCCATGTAGAACGGCAGGTTCTCGGCGCGTACCTGATAGAACACAGGGCGTGCATGGTGCACGTCACACAGGTCGCGGAACTGCCAGATCAGCTCGGCGCGTTGCTGAGTCGGTCCGATAGGGTCATACAAGGCCACCAGACTGCGACCACGGTGCGCGTACATCAAAAACGCATTGCCTGCCGGGTGCAGCAGAATCGCCTTGTCACCGGTCAGTACCAGGCCTCCGTCGGGTTGATCCGAGGCATTGACGATTTCGGCAGCCTTGGCCAGTTCTTCGGCATCGGGCAGCTTGATGACCGGGCGGGCGGTGCGCAGCAGCCAGGTCAGGGAAACCACCACCAGCAGGACCGCACTGCCCAGGGCCGAGCGCAGGGCCCGAGGTGCATCGGCGTCCAGGGTGAACTGCCACCACAGCTGATGGCTGTAGGGCACGTCCTGGTAGGCAAACAACAGCAGCCAGATGGAGGCGCCCAAGACACAAACGCTGGCCATCAGGTACAGCGGCGAGAACGGCAGTTCCAGCAAACGGCTTGGGCGATAGAACGAACGACGAAAGAAGGCCAGCAGGATGGCTGTCAGGATCAGCATGCTGGCTTCTTCGTAATCGAAGCCTTTGAGGATCGACAGCAGGGCACCGACCAGCAGCAGAATGGTGGTCAGCATCCAGGCTGCCGACAAGCGCCGACGTAGACCCTGGGCCAGCAACAGGCACAGCACACCGACCAGACTGGCACCGAAGTGCGAAGCATCGATCAGCCGGTGCGGGATCATGAAGCCCAGGTTTTCGATACGAGTGTCGATTTCCGGTGTCGCGCCGGAAAAAAGCAGCACCACACCGGACAGGAATACCAGCAATGCCAGAATCGGCGCGGCCAGGCCCGAGGCCACACGCATCGCCTGACGGGTTGGCAGGAAACGCTGGGCTTCGCTGAACAGCAAGGTCAGGCAGGCCAGCAGCAACGGCAACATGACGTAGATCAGGCGATACAGCAGCAAGGCGGCAGCCAGGGGCGCCGCGCCCAGTTCGTCGGCAAAGGCTGCGAGCAGGATCGCTTCGAACACGCCAACCCCACCGGGCACATGGCTGAGTACCCCTGCGGCCAGCGCCAGCAGGTAGATCAGCAGGAACGCGCCGAATGGTGGGGCATGGGGCAGCAGCAGGTAAAGCACTACGGCGGCAGCGGCGACATCAAGTGCAGTGATGACCAACTGCATCAGTGTCAGGCGCAGGCCCGGCAGGCGCAAGGTCTTGCGGCCAGCGCGGATCAGCAGTGTATGAGGGATGGTCTGGTCAGGCAGGCGTCGACGATAAACACCAATGGCCAGCAGAACACTGAGCACCAGAATCGTCACGGCAGCGGTGGCGAGTACCCAGACCGGAAGGCCAAGGGCCAGCGAAGCACCAGACAGGTTGCTCAGCGTCGCGAGCGCGGCCAGGGGGGGCAGCGCACAGCCCAGAGACAGGCTGGCGAACAGTGTCATGCGGGCAACTTCACCGGCACCCAGGCCGTGTCGGGAGTACAGCCGGTAACGAACCGAGCCTCCGGACAGCATCGACAGGCCTACAGCGTTGCCGATGGCGAAAGCGGTAAACCCTCCCAGGATCAGGGTTTTGGCAGGCAACTGGACGTTGGCATAACGGCTGGCCGACCACTCATAACCCAGCAGCAGGACGAAACCGACGATAGTCGCCAGCAACGCGCCACCCAGAGAGGGCAGGGGGACACTGAGCAATGCGTCATGCAGTGCATACAGGTCCATTTCCATCAGCATGTGACGGCAGGCAATCAGCGCGATGGCGAACAGCAATAGCATGACGCCCAGCCCAATGGGTTGGCGGTATTTGCTCAGCAGGTCAAGCCAATGCAGACGGGTCTGTGCGATCGGTGATTCAGCCGCAACGGCTTCATCGGGATCTGACGGGTTGGCGCGCATCAATCACTCCTTGGATCGTGCGCGACAGGATGGAGGTATACAGCCAAGTTACCAATCCCTTCGCAAAAAATATTTCGAGATATTAGCGCGTCAACGTTTAACGAGCGAATGTGACGGATTCGGTTTAGCAACGGTTCAGCCCATGCAGAGGCTATCGGCAGGAGGATCGAAAACTGGCGCAAGAGGCAATATTGCGTAATAAACAGAGCACAATTGTCAGGGGCAAGTTCCCGAGGCTGAGCATTCTCGCTGAGGTTTCTGACGATCGTTCTAGCCCTCTATATACGCTATAAACAGTCAGACACAAAAAAGGCCACTCTTTCGAGCAGCCTTTTTTGATGTTTGGTTGCGGGAGCCGGATTTGAACCGACGACCTTCGGGTTATGAGCCCGACGAGCTACCAGACTGCTCCATCCCGCGTCTGTG
>Ga0105856_1001266_pt1 | contig 11008 bp, 8 predicted proteins | sample OrgsoiDNA_201060_FD_89681 | JGI IMG/M metagenome (GOLD analysis project Ga0105856, IMG submission 89681) | Permafrost soil microbial communities from the Arctic, to analyse light accelerated degradation of dissolved organic matter (DOM) -... | ecosystem: Environmental > Terrestrial > Soil >...
CGGCGCCGTGCATGCGGAGGCTGGCGGGAAACAGCGACGGCGCCGCCGTCGCGACCGCGCTGTAACCGTACGCGGCGCCCACGCCGAGCCCGATCAGGGTGAACATGTTCGGGCTGCGGTTCACGAACGAGTACCACATGCGATGAAAGAACGGCCACCCGCACCAGAAGACGACCGGCGTGGCGAGGGCGAGGCTCATCCAGTTCGCCCAGACCATGCCGATGCGATCGCTCAGCGTCCCGCCGCTCACCATGTCGCCCATCGTCAGCACGAACACGGGCGCCCCGAGCACGACGCCGATCCAGAAGCGCCGCGTCATGTCGACGAGCTCGGGGTTGGGTGCGTCGTCGAGATCCGGCACGCGCGGCTCGAGCGCCATGCCGCATTTCGGACACGCGCCGGGGCGATCGCTCAGCACCTCTGGATCCATCGGACACACGTACTCGACGGGTTCGGGGTTCCGGGTGCCGGGTTCAGCGTTCAGGGTTCGGGGTTCTAGGTTCGCGGTTCGGGGTTCTGGGTTCGGGGTTCGCTTCAGACCGCCGATCGTGAGGAGCGCCGGCGCGGGAGCCATCGGTTCACGCGTGCCCGCGAGGTACTTCTTCGGATCAGCCGTGAACTTCGCGGCGCAGCCCTTCGAGCAGAAGAAGTACGTCGTGCCCTCGTGCTCCACGCGGCCGGCGGCGCGCGCCGGATCGACGGTCATGCCGCAGACGGGATCGAGCGCCACTCCTGAAGTATAGGATCAAGCCGGCCGGCGCACTTACATCAGGCCGAGGAGATTCTGGCCGCCCATCCATTCGCGAATCGCGGCGGCCGGGGCGGGCGCGCGGATGAACGTGCCCTGCGCGGCGTCGCAGCCGAGCTCCATCAGCCGCGCCTGCACCTCGTCGCTCTCGACGCCTTCGGCGACGACCGACAGCCCGAGGTTGTGCGCGAGATCGATGGTCGCGCGCACGATCACGTCGTCCTGGCCGGTGTGGAGGCCGGCGACGAACGACCGATCGATCTTCAGCTCGTCGATCGGCAGCCGCCGCAGGTAGCTCAGCGACGAATAGCCGGTGCCGAAGTCGTCGATCACGATCCGCACGCCCATGGAGTGCAGCCGCTTGAGGGAATCCATGGACCGGGCGGGATCCGACATCAGGATATTTTCGGTGATCTCGAGCGCCAGCGACTCCGGCGGCATGTTGTACACGCTGAGCATGTCGGCGATCCGCCGCGGCAGGCCGGGATCCTGGAGCGTCCGCGGCGACAGGTTGATGGCGACCTTCAGCGGCGGCATCGTCGGCGGGTCACTCCACTCGCGAATCGCGGTCTCGAGCACGATCGTCGTCAGCGGATTGATTAGGCCGGTCTGCTCGGCCAGATGGATGAACGTGTCCGGCATCACGAGCCCGCGCTGCGGATGGTGCCAGCGCACCAGCGCCTCCACGCCGGTGACGACGTTGGTCGGCAGGTGCACGATCGGCTGGTACTCGAGGTTGAACTGGTTTTCGCTGAGCCCTTTCCGCAGCTCGGCGACGAGCGTCAGGCGGCGATGCGCGTGGTGGTCCTGATCGGGCGCGTACACGGCGATGCCGACGCCGTCGCTCTTGGCGACGTACATCGCGACGTCGGCCCGTTCGAGCAGCGTCCCCGCCGACCGGCCGTGCTCGGGGAAGCAGGCGATGCCCAGGCTCGCGCGGACGCTCAGCGGGCGATGCTCGATCATGCACGGCTGCTCGATCTCCTGCAGCACCTTCTCCGCCGTCAGCAGCGCGCCGTCCACGTCCGTCACCGGCAGCACGACGGCGAACTCGTCGCCACCCAGCCGCGCGACCGTGTCGGCGCCGCGGAGCATGCCCCGCATGCGCGACGCGACGCACTGCAGCACGCGATCGCCGGCATGATGCCCCAGCGTGTCGTTGATCGCCTTGAAGCCGTTCAAATCGAGCAGCAGCAGCGCGACGGCGGAGTTCGTGCGGGTGGCGACGCGCAGCGCCTGCGCGAGGCGATCCTGCAGCAGCAGGCGGTTCGGCAGATCGGTCAGCGCGTCGTGGTAGGCGAGGTACGCGAGCCGCTGCTCCACGCGCCGTCGCTCGCGCCGCGCGCCGCCTTCGCCCAGCTCGCGATCGACCGCCGGCGCCAGACGGTCGATGTTGTATTTCAGGATGTAGTCGCGCGCGCCGAGCCGCATCGCCGCGACGGCCGCGTCTTCCCCGCTGACGCCCGAGACGAAAATGAACGGCAGATCGGCGTCGCGCTGCCGCACCAGATCGAACGCGACGGCGCCGGGCAGCGACGGCATCATGTAGTCGGCGACGACGACGTCCCACGACTGGCGCTCGAGCGCCGCGCTCAGCGCGGCCGGCGCCTCGACGCGCTCGTGCACGACGTTGTAGCCGCCGCGCGTCAGCGCGCGCACGACGAGCGCCTCGTCCGCAGACGAGTCCTCAATCAATAACAGCCGGAGCAGTGGTGCCACAACACCTGGGCGGCGCGCGACGGCCTTTGTTAACGCTGGGGGAGCGTTCGTTCGGCAGGGCGTGAGGCTGTGCGTGTCTGAAAAATCGACTCTCCGAGCAGCGTAACAGATTTTCACCTCTGCTGTTACACGACTTATCGGGAGCCGCGTGTGATAATTCGCCCGTGAACATCCGTTTGGTTTTCACACTGATTCTGCTGGCCGCCAGCCCGGCCGCAGGTCAACCGCCCACCCGGTCCAGCTGGGTCGCGCTCGCCGACGGAGGATTCGTCCTGCCGAACGGCCGGACGGCGATCGACATGCTCGTGGAAATGAACCCGCTGCTGGCGTCAGACGATCCCGTACTGCGGGACACCGTGGCGTTCAGCGCCGCGGAGCGCTGGATTCTGCGCGAGCATCGCCTGTCGCCCGCCGACCTCCGGACGCTGCTGCAACTGTGGACCAAGAATCTGGATGACGGTCTTGGTATGACCGGCGACGACCGCGTGTTCAAGCGATCGTTCTCGGCGCTGAGCCTGTCGGTGATTGCGGCGGCCGATCTGTCGACGCCGTTCCTCGAGCCGGCCGAGGTGCAGGCGTTCTTCGATCGCATGCTCGACTACTTCCAGCGCGAGCGCGATCTGCGCGGCTTCGACCCGGCGCGCGGCTGGATGCACACGGTCGCCCACACGTCGGACGCGCTGAAGTTCCTGGCGCGCAACCCGAAGATCGCCGCCGGCAGCGACGTGCGTTTGCTCGCCGCGGTGCGCGAGAAAATCGAATCGTATGACGCCGTCTTCGCATGGGGAGAGGACGATCGCGTCGCGCTGGCGCTGCAGTCCGCGGTGCGGCGGCCGGACGCGGACGCCGCGGCATTCACAGCGTGGACGCAATACTGGGTGAAGGCCCACCAGGATCTGTGGGCGAACGGACCGCACATCGACGCGCGCCGGTTCGCGATCGTCGAGAACGCCACGCAGGTGATGCGCAGCCTGCTCGCGGCGCTGTCGATGGAAGCGGCGCCGACGCCGGTCGGCGAGACGGCGCGGCAGACGTTGCTCGCCGCCCTAGCGAAAATGCGTTAGCAGATCCCTGGCCGTGGTGAACTGCGGCTCGATGTCCACGGGGATCGAGGACAGCTTGTCGAGGGCCTTCTGGATCTCCGGGCGCACGACGCCCATCTTCTCGCCGAGCGCCTTGGCGGCCGCGTAGTTGCCCTCCGCCTGAATCGTCATGATGTCGCGCGTCAGGCCGGCGACTCCTTCCTTGACACGATCCTTATTGACCGCGAACGTCCCGTCGCCGTTCACCACGAACCCGCGCTGATCGAGCAGGTAGTTCAGCTGGATCGCGATCCCCTTGCCATGCGCCTCGTTCACGCCGAAGCGGATCGATCGGAACGCCGACGCAAGGTAGGTCGTGTACAGCGACGCCTCGAGCGACTTCGGCATCACGCCCTTGTCGATCATGTGCTGGATGGCGAAGAGCCCCGAGATGTCCGCCTTCGCTTCCTCGAGCGCGCTGTAGGTCTCCTTCAGCTCCTGCCGCACGGTCGTCTTCCGTCCGTTGACCGTGATGCTGTGCGGCCCGAGACCGTGCATCAGCTCGTGCACAACGATGTGCGTGAAGAAGGCCTCGAAGGAGAGCGAGCCCTGGTCGGCGGCCGGCAGGACGATCTTCGAGATCGGCACGAGCGTCTTGGCGAACTTCGCGTCCTGCACGTTCTTGAGCATCACGCGCTTCGCGCCTTTCTCGCGCACCACGCGCTCGTCGTTCGGCAGGTTGAACGCCGCCGTCTGCACGCCGCGGTTGCCGTCGCCGGACGCATAGATCTCGTTGACGACCGTGATCGGCGCCAACGCGCCGAGCTTCGGGTTGCGCCGCGCGGGATCGATCGGCAGATGGTTCTCGATGTCCTGCAGCTCCGCGGCGAGCCGCTGCAGCTTGGCGGTCTCCACGGGATCCTGAATCGTGACGTACGCCTCGAAGCCGGCTTTGTAATTGAACAGCTCGTCCTCGTACACCTCGTACGGGCCGATCGTCGGCTCGATGACGCCTTCCACTTCCATCCAGGCGACGTCGCTCTCGTAGTAGTCGTTCGACAGGAACGCGTCGGCGCGCTTGGTCAGGAACGCCTTGAGCGTCGGTTCCTTCGACAGCTGCGCCGCCTCGCGCAGCAGCGCCGCGGCGCGCGCCAGTTCGCCTTGGTACTCGAGGTTGTACGGCACGGCCGTGAACGAGTTGCCCGAGCGACGGATCACCGTGAAGAAGCCGGTCGCCCTGGCGCGCTCGGCCTCCGGCAGCGACTGGATCCAGCGCTCGAGATCCGCTTTCGACGCGCCTTCGGGATAGTAGTTGGCCGCCTCCGGTTTCGCGGGCGCGCCGGCGACGAACGGCGCGTTGTGATCGAGCCGCGACCACGGGCCCTTGTTGATGAGGAAGTAGTGCAGACGCGCGAGGCCGTTGGCCGACTGATCGCGGGCGAGGTCCGCCAGCATCGCGTCGTTGCCGGCCCACACCTGGCGGAGGAACAGCCCGTCGACGATCTTCGACGCCTCGACCAGCTTCGCCAGCACGCGGCGGTCGGCGTCGGACACCTTCGAGATGTCGGCGGTGATCTCGGTCGGCGCGAAGCGCGCCGCCATCTGCTGCAGCGTCTGTGTATCGGGCACGCGAGCCTCCTGAGCGCGGACGAGCACCGCCGCGCACACCAGCAGCCCCGCGCCCGCCATCGTCATTGTCCGAAGAGTCATGACGTAGTCTACAACTGCTTCATTGCAGTCTTCAGCGTACGCCGCCAGTTCCGTAACACCAAATTCGGGTTTGGGGGACCGTTCTGTAAGCGCGCTTTTGTGATCGATGAAATGTGGCCTGACATCGGCAGTACGGCAACGGCACATTTCACGCATCTCGCGCGGACATGGATCCAGCCCTCGCGTCCACACCCACGCCTGCTCCCGTCGCGTTCGAAGACGGCCTTGGCACGCGGCGCCTCGCCGTCGATCGCTCGCGCAATGAGACCGTCGAAATGCTCTGCCTGCGGGCCGAGCTCACCTCGGTGCCGTCGTTCGAGTTCGCGCTGCGGGAACGGCTGAGCCATCTGGCCGCGTTCAGCCACGCGTGCTACGGCCGCGTGCGCAGCGTCGAGCGGCTGAAGGATCCCGCGTCCACGCTGGTGCTGGTGTCCGACGTCGCGCACGGCACCCGGCTCTCGGAGATGCTGCGATTCGCGGAAGCCGCCGACGTCACGCTCGACATCGACGCGGCGCTCTGCCTGCTGCGCCAGCTCGTGCCCGCCATCGCGATGCTGCACGAGAACATGCCCGACATCGCGCACGGCGCCATCGCCGCCGAACGCCTCGTCGTCACGCCCGGCGCCCGGCTCATCGTCGTCGAGCACGTGATGGGGTCCGCACTCGAGCAGCTGCGCTTCTCGCAGGAACGGTACTGGCGGGAGCTGCGCATCGCGCTGCCGCGCTCGCCGGGGCTGCCGCGATTCGATCACCGCGCCGACGTCACGCAGCTCGGCGTCGTCGCGCTGTCGCTGATCCTCGGCCGGCGTCTGCACGACGAGGAAGGGCCGGCGCGGCTCGGCGATCTCGTCTCGTCGGCCTGGGCCGTGTCGGCGCGCGGCGGCCTCGAGCCGCTGCCGGCCGGCCTGCGCGCGTGGCTCATGTGCGCGCTGCAGCTCGACGCGCGCAACTCGTTCACGTCGGCCATCGACGCGCAGGAAGAGCTCGAACGCGTGCTCGGCGAGAGCGACTACCTGGCCGCGCCCGCGACGCTCGAGTCGTTCCTCGAGCGGTATCGCGCGGCGACGGACGCGGCGGAGGCGGAGACAGTCGTCAGTCAGGCAGTCTTCAGTGCGCCTGTCGTCGTCAGCCCGCCGGTCATCACCCGGCCGGTCGTCAGCCCCGTCGCGGCGGCGCCGATCGAGCTGACTCCGATCGCCATGCCGACGCCGCCACCGCGCGCGCCCTCGTCGACGACCACGCCCGCGGCCGTGCGAAAAGAACCGGCGACGATCCCCGTGCCACTGGACATTCCGCAGCCTCGCCACGAAACGTCGAAGCCGAAGGCGCACCGCAAGCCGTGGCAATTCGCGGCGGCGGCGGTCGTGCTCATCGCCGTGGCCGGCGCCGGTGTCACCGCCGCGCGGCGCTACGTGACGCCGAGCTCCGCGCCGAACGACGGCACGCTGGTCATGAGCACCAACCCGCCCGGCGCGAAGCTGTTCGTCGACGGCGTGGAGCGCGGCGTAACCCCGCTGACCGTCACGATCAAAGCCGGCGTGCACGCGCTCGAGCTGCGCGGCGACGGCCCCGCGCGCCTGATGCCGATCACGATGACCGCCGGCGCGCAGGTGTCGCAGTACATCGAGATGCCGAAGACCGCGTCCACTGCCGGCCAATTGCAGGTGCGCACCGAGCCGGCCGGCGCGAAGGTCAGCGTCGACGGCATGCCGCGCGGGATGTCGCCGGTGACGGTCGCCGATCTCACGCCCGGTGAGCACGCGGTGATGCTCGAAAGCGAGCACGGATCCGTGAAGCAGATCGTCGCGATCGAGGCCGGCGTCACCGCGTCGCTGATGGTGCCGCTCGGCGCCGCCGCCGACGGCGGCCTCGTCTCGGGCTGGATTGCGGTCAGCGCTCCGGCGGACGTGCAGGTCTTCGAGAACAAGCGGCTGCTCGGCACGAGCCAGAGCGATCGCCTGATGGTGTCCTCGGGACGGCACGACATCGAAATCGTCAACGAGACGCTCGGCTACCGCGCCGCGCGCACCGTGCAGGTGTCGCCCGGCAAGGTGACGCCGATCAAGATCGAGTTCCCGAAGGGCACCATCGCGCTGAACGCGGTGCCCTGGGCCGAGGTGTGGGTCGACGGCGAAAAGGTCGGCGACACGCCCATCGGCAACCTGTCGCTCGCGATCGGCTCGCATGAAATCGTCTTCCGCCACCCCGACCTCGGCGAGCAGCGCCACGCCGCCACGGTCACGGTCAATTCACCGGCGCGCCTCAGCGTCGACATGAGGAAAAAATGAAGCCCTTTCTCGTCGCGGCATTCGTCCTGAGCGCCGCCGGAGCGGGCGCACAGGACGCCGACCTCTCCGCGGCGCGCGACCTCTACGCCTCGGCCGCCTACGACGATGCGTTGACGCTGCTGAACCGGCTGCGATCGGCGGATCATCCGGCGAGCCAGTCGCGCGCCATCGAGCAGTACCGCGCGTTCTGCCTGCTGGCGCTCGGCCGCTCCGCCGACGCCGAGCAGGCGATCGAAGCCGTCGTCGCGGCAGAGCCGTCGTTCCAGCCGGGCGAGAGCGACGCGTCGCCGCGCATTCGCTCGGCGTTCACGTCGGTGCGACGCAGAATGCTGCCGTCGATCATTCAAGCCAGGTACGCGCAGGCGAAAGCCTCCTTCGATCGCAAGGAGTTCGCGGCCGCCGCCGACGGCTTCGCGCAGGTACTGACGGCGATCGGGGATCCCGATGTCGCGGCCGAAGCGAAGCAGCCGCCGCTGTCGGACCTGCGCATGCTCGCGGGCGGCTTCCAGGAGCTCGCAGCCAAGGCCGCGGCGCCGCCTCCCCCGCCGCCGGCTCCCGTCGTTGCGCCGGCGCCGCAGCCGCCCGTGCCCGTGGCTCCGCGTATTTACACCGGCGGCGAGGTCAACGTCGTCGCGCCGGTGGTCGTCAATCAGGCGCTGCCGCCGTTCCCCGGACAGGTCGTCATTCCGCGCAGCGGAAAGGTCGAGGTCGTGATCGACGAATCGGGCGCCATCGAAACGGCGATCATCACGACGTCGGTCACGCCGGCATACGACGCGATGGTGCTGGCCGCGACCAGGGCGTGGCGTTACAAGCCGGCGACGGCGAACGGCGTTGCCGTGAAATTCCGCAAGACCGTCCAGATCACCATCAAGCTCGCCGGATAAAACATTCGTTGTACGTGGCAAACGGGAGGCAACGTGCGCCTCCCGTTCGTTGGGGCAGGTGTGTGTGCCGGCCGTCAGATTGGCAGCCGGGCGAAGCGTTGCTCCTCTCTAGAGCAAGCTCGGTGCCATTTCGTACCGCTGGGGAGCCGGTCGCCAGGCGGAGTGATCCTGAACAGTCCGTGTATATCAACCGGGCAGATGGGCCTTGCGCCTCCGGCGGACCACGACGAGCCCCGCGCCAACCGCGACCGTTGTGACGATAAGAAGTAAAAAGAACATCACTGCCTCCTTGTGTAGGGGTTACTTGCTCAACCGCAGGATTTGGTTCTGCAGCGCCTGGAACGCCGGTCCGACGTCGGCGGCGGTCTGCGCGTAGTAGTACTTACCCTCGAGCTGTGCGCTGTTGAAGTCGGGGGACGTGCTGTCATTCGCCATGCGCTTGAGGATGCTCTCCGAGGTCTCCATCCTCGTCCCGAGTTGCAACGGCACCAGCTGGCCCATGCCGATCGTGTAGATCCGGATGTGATAGTCACCGGCATCGTTTCGCGCCGCGTTGGCGATGATTTCGACCAGGTTGCGGGCGGAGTTGTTGATGTTGTGGACATCTGCCGGATACTTTCCGGCCGCGGCGTCGAAGTTCCTCAGCCCGCGTGTGCTCGATTGCGTCAGGCCGTCGACGGTCAGCGCGGCGGTCTGCAGGGGAAACGACGTGGGAATGCCGGTGCTGCGATGGTGCGTGTGCGCGCTTGCCACCGGCAGATACTTCGGCCACGCCGAATTCGCCGTGAACGGCGTGTTGGTCGAGTTCCACGGAACCGTCGTATCGACTCCCAGGCTGTTCGCTCCCGTTTGCGTGTCATACATGCCGGTGATGTGCGGGCTGTTCCACGTCTGGCCAAACGTGTCTCCGGGATTCTGCGGAAAGTCGTACGTCCGGAGCCCGACGCCAGGCCCCGCGCCATAGTCCCCGGGTACGCTGTTGGAGGCGCCGTCCGTGAACAGCACGATGACCCGGAGACCGGACTGGGAACCAGCCGGCACCGAGCGCAGTTCGTCCCAGCCCCGATACAAACCCTCCACCATGGTGGTACTGCCGCCGGGAAGCACGCCTGGCACGTCGGTCATCATCCCGGTCTTGTTGAACCCGCGACTGGCGGGCATCGCATCCAGCACCTTCGCGCCGTCACTGAAGGTCAGCAGAGCGAGCCGATCGTGCGCCGCGTCGAACGAGTTCACGAACGCCCTCGCGGCATCCCTGACGGAGGTCCATTGCGGTCCGATCGAGCTCGAGACGTCCAGCACCAGCGACAGGTCGACCATTCTCCGCGTCGCCTCGCCGCTGCTCGCGATCGTGACCTGGTTGAAGCTGCCGACGTTCATGAACGTCGTGGGCAGGACCGTGGAGGCCGTGACCGTGACCACGTTGACGCCGGTCGCGGCATTCACGGTTGACGTGAAGAAGTTCGCGGCGGCCGTCGGATCCGTCGCGGTCAACGTCCCCAGATAGCCCGGCGGGAAGTTGGCCTTGAAGATCTCGACCACCTCGGCCCGCGGATTCCCGCTGTTGAGGCTGCGCGCCGCGGCCAGCGCCGCGCCGTCCACGGCCTTGCTCAACTGCGCTTTCACGAGATAGGCGCGGCCGGAGTCGACCGCCAGGCCCGTCGTCACCATCAAGATCGCAAGAATCGCCGCCATGTACACCAGGACAAACCCGCGTTCGCTCGACGCATCCGCCGTGTGTGTCTTCATGTCCGCTCACCTTTCCTTGGCGCTAGAAGTAGGCAATCGAATAGAGCGTCTGCGGCACCTGGATCCCGAACTTGTCGAACGGCGTGATCAGGGGATGCCGTGTGTAGATCTCCGTGACGTACAGCATGTCGCCGACCGCCATCGTCGCCGGCGCGTTCGTAATCTGAAGGCTCGTGTCGTTGTCGGAGTTGACGGCCTCGTAGTCGGGCGCCCCGCCGAATGCGCCGCCGCTGTTGTTCAGCACGCTCGACCCCGAGTAGCTGCCGTACGCGTAGCGCTGATAGAGAATGGGTTTGCCGTAGTTGCTCGCCCCCACCGTCGCGACGTTCTTGATCACGGAGAGAATCACTTTCGACGAGCCGTCGTTGAAATTCACGGGGCGGCTGCTCATGTTGCTCATCGCCGTCGCGGCATCCGCGAGGCTGGTGTCACGCGAGATCAGGTTGGAGCCCTCCCGCGTCAGCTTGGTGACGACGTGCTGATCGAGCAGCGCGTACCCGACCTCCACGACGCCCAGCACCATCACCAGCACGAGAGGGACAACCAGGGCGAATTCCAGCAGCGTCTGGCCGCTGTCGCAGGACAGTGATTTCTTCATGATGGCGGCGCCGCCTCGTTCTTCATGGCCGATTCGACGTTGAGGGTGACCTGACCGCCGGGAAAGAACGCCCACAGCATCGGGTTGATGAGGCTCCACGTGTAGCCGACCGAGACTTTCGCGAGCTCGTTGTATCCGCCGCTGCCGCCGACCCACGCGGTCCCGCCGGCCGCCATGTGACTGAAGGTGAACGCGCCGTCCGGAATGGTCAGCGTCGGCGTCGCCTGCCGCATCGCCAGCTTGATGGAGTCGTCTCGGGACAGAAACGTGCCCGGGTGCAGCGGATC
>Ga0105856_1001268_pt1 | contig 10998 bp, 12 predicted proteins | sample OrgsoiDNA_201060_FD_89681 | JGI IMG/M metagenome (GOLD analysis project Ga0105856, IMG submission 89681) | Permafrost soil microbial communities from the Arctic, to analyse light accelerated degradation of dissolved organic matter (DOM) -... | ecosystem: Environmental > Terrestrial > Soil >...
GCCGCCCACACTGGCCCAAAGGAGGTTTAAACGAACCTCCTTTGGAATCCTGCGTTTTTAAACTGCGCGCTATCGCTGAATCGGGATGGCCGTGTTTCAGGTACCGTTGTTATAGCCGCAAAATGTCGCCGCTTAGGCGGTCCCTTCGCAGCGGGATTCGAGCCTCAGGTCTCGAACCACTTGCTCAGCGCCATTTTTGAATGCGGCCCACACTTTTTTAAATTCAAAATCAGACTGTGCTTCTTTTTTTGTTTTTTGCCTTTTCTTTTGACTTACATAGCCGCTCAGGCGCAGTCAAAAATGGCACCGGATGAGAGGTTCGAGACCTGAGGCTCGAATCCCGAAATCCGGGGACGGCGAAGCCGTGACATTTTGCGCCGGGAACGGAAGTGGCTGAAACATGTGCCCTGCCAGCAGCGGAGCTGTCGGTGTCTCATGAAAAAGCCCGGGAGTCCAGAGGGCGGCGGCGACTGGCCGCCTTCTGGGCGGGTGTGGGCAGCAGGCCCACGACTTTTACGTTGAATTTGAATTTAAAGATTTAAAAGCACATGTGGGCCGCCCAGCCCGCTATTTCTTCTCGAAGAACAGCGTCACTCTCGCCACTTCCACACCGAATTTCTTCAGAGAAGTGACATTAAACAGATGCTTGTCGTCCTGCTGGAAGATCCAGTCGTCGAAGGTCAGGCGATGAGTGCTGCCGCTGGCGGTGACGTCCATTTGGTATTTCCAGTTAAACGCATTGCCAGCCTGATGGCCGGTGGCGGTGCCGATGATATCGCCTGCGGTCCCGGTGAAACTACCGTCTGCCAGTCTGGATATATGCCATACGCGGGTCTGTTTTTCGCCGTCGTCATAAATAAAATCTTCATGCAACGTCAGCGTCGGGCCCACGACGTCACCGCGTATTTTCACCGAAAAACGTCGGGTCTGTTTATGGGTGTAATCCTGCACCATGCCGTAGGCTACACTGTCGCCCTGAAAATAACTGAAGATATCCAGCTTTGGCTGTGCCTGCTGATAGTCGTTAATGTCGGCGCTGCAACCGGCAAGGAACAGCACGCAGGCTGCCAGCAGTCCGAGAAAACCTTTGTGCAGGGAAGGGCGTGAAACAGTCATAAAACCTCCGGTCGGATGAGTGTTAATCTGACGTTGCGGTGCCCGTCAGCTTGCTGCGTAAATCAGGATATTGCGTGGCAGGCGATAACCAGATCGCCAGAAACGCATCGCGAAATGCCGGGCTGAACGGTTTGCCAATCGGGTTTACCATCACGCTGTCAGGTGCACGGCTGTAGAACTGGCCGCCATGCTCGTCGGCCACAAAAACGATCTCGCTGCCTTCTCTCACGTCCGGCCAGGTGTTTTCCACCGCGTTCAGCCAGCCATTTTTCTGCGCCGCGTCGGTGAGCCCCAGCGCCTGCCACTGATCGGCAGTGGCTTTGGCAAGCTCCTGACGATCAATGCTGCGCAGGTAGTCAATCGCCAGCGCCAGCGGCCATTTCTGCGCCTGATATTTGCCGTCGGGCGTCAGTAATGCGGAGTGATAAACGTTGAACGGCCCCCAGGTCAGCGTGGCGCGGCCGACCTGCTGCCAGTTGTCCCACGGCGTCGAGGCGAACGCCGCGCATGAAAATAACAGCGCCAGCGCAGCAATCAAAATGCGTTTCATCGGGCTCTCCGCAGCGTATTCCGGTTGAGTAATACCGGCAGGCTGATAAGTGGCAGGAAAATGGCCCAGCCCGCCGCCAGCAAAGGCCAGACGTAAGACGAAGGGACGAGCAGGTGCATCGCGCCGAGCCGCATTCCAATGTAATAAGCCAGTGGCCCGCTGACTGCGCCGAGAGGGATCAACCAGTATCCCTTAAGCCGGACATTGCCCAGCAGCCACAGCCACCATGCACTGAACCCCAGCCACAGCGCCATCATCCACGGGGGAACACCCGATGCGTTGGCGAATTCAAACAAGCCGAGAGCACACCACAGGGAATCCATGATGATGCCCAATAAACAGGCCACAGCCACCCAAAGACGCTGCTTCGATGGCGTGAGTATCAGCATCAAAAAACTGCTGACGACTAACAGCAGGATCACCCGTTCACGCCCCCAGACGGCCAGCGTCCACCAGACATCGAAGCCCAGCGTCAGCGACCAGAAGCGCAGGGTTTTCATCCGCGCCGCTCGGCGGTCAGTTGCACGGTACTGATGGTGCGTGCCCGGAATCCTGCTTCGCAGTAGCACAGATAAAATAACCACAACCGTTTGAAGCGGTCATCGCTATCAGGGGCCACCTGATGGCTCCAGTAACTGACCACGCGTTCACGCCATTCGTGCAGCGTACGGGCGTAGTCGGAGCCGATATCAAACAGGTCGCGCACCACCAGACCGGTGTGACGGGTCATCGCGTCACTCATGGCGGTGATCGACGGCAGGAAGCCGCCGGGGAAGACGTAGCGCTGAATGAAATCCACATTGCGGCTGTAATATTTGTAGCGCTGATCGGCGATGGTAATGGCCTGAATCGCCATGCGGCCGTGCGGTTTCAGGAGCGCGTTGCAGCGTTTAAAGAAGGTCGGCAGATAGCGTTTGCCGACCGCTTCGATCATCTCGATGGATACCAGTTTGTCGTACTGACCACGTAAGGCGCGGTAGTCTTCGAACAGCACCGTCACACGGTCGCTGAGCCCGGCTTGCTCAATTCTCTGGACCGCAAAATCATACTGTTCGCGGGAGATAGTGGTGGTAGTGACCTGACAGCCATATTCGCGCGCAGCAAACTCTGCCATCGCGCCCCAGCCGGTACCGATTTCCAGCAGATGATCGCCGGCACGCAGTTGCAGCTGTTCGCACAGACGGCGCATTTTGGCCTGCTGTGCCTGCTCCAGCGTCATTTGCGGCTCCTGATACCAGGCCGAGGAGTAGAGCATCTGGCTGTCGAGAAACCCCTGATAAAACGCATTGCCGAGATCGTAATGCGCCGAGATATTTTTGCGTGCCTGTTTACGGCTGTTGCTGCGCAGAAGATGGATAAGGCCGTTAAGCGGGGCGCTCAGCCAGCTCAGGCGGGCTTCGATTTTATCGACCAGCCCGAGGTTTTCTGCCAGCAGTTGCAGCACGGCGGTGAGGTTTGGCGTCGTCCAGTCGCCGTCAATAAAGCTCTCTCCGGCCGCAATGCTGCCGCCCAGTAAAACGCGGCGATAGGCGCGCAGCCGCTGTACCTCAATCACGCCCTGTAACGGCGCGCTGTCATCACCAAAAAACAGCGGTTCGGATCCCTGCTCGGAAATCGTCAGACCGGCGCCGCGCAGCTGTTTCAGCACACTCAGGATCACACTGCGGGCGGCTTTACTTCGGCGGGAATCTGCGCCATCACGGGCAAGCTGTACGTCTGGATTGCTCATAGTCAGTCCTTATCAGCAGGGGGATGAGAATAAATAGGCGCACGCTTGAGCCACAGTTTGACTGCCTGCCAGTAAATGGTGACGGCAGTTTTGCCGGTCATCAGCGGCAGTCGCCAGAGCTGTTTGCGCAGGGTCTGGCGGGTCAGAGGTTGGGCGATAAGCGTCAGTGTGGCGTCAAATTCCCGCGTTTTGCGGTGGTTTTCGATATGAACGCGCAGCTGTTTACCCGGCGGCGTCAGCTGCCAGTGATAAACCATGTCCATCGGGTTAAAAGGCGAAACGTGAAACGCTTTGGCGACCGGCAGGCTGCCGTCCGGCAATACGGCGTAGGTATGACGCTCGTTCCAGGGCGTATTGCGCACCTCGGTCAGCATCCAGCGCAGCAGGCCGTCGCTGTCATAAAGGTAGTAAAAATTCACCGGGTTAAAATAGAAACCGAAATAGCGCAGCTGGCACAGCAGCATCACCCGTCCGGTCAGCCGGTCACCGGTGAGTTCAGCGATGCGATCCTGCGCTTTTGTCTTGATGTCACCGCCGCCGAGATAGTCACTGCGCCGGAAAGTGGCGCTGGAGAATGTCTCCAGCGTGATCCCGACCTGATGCAGTTGGTCCAGCTCGTCGAGATCGATAAGCGGCATAAAAATAGCGTAATCGAAATGGTGCTCAACCGGCGTGAACCGGCGGTGACGCACGCCGCCAACGTACAGGGTGCTGTTCACGACGCCACCTGTTTGGCCGCAGCCTGATGCTGATGAGCGGCGGTTTTCAGCAACTCTTCCACCACGTCGCGGGCGCTGTTGACGCCATCTTCATGAAAACCGTTGTACCAGTAAGCGCCGCAGAACCAGCTGCGGTGATGGCCGTTGATCCAGCCGCGTTGCCGCTGGGCACAGTGGCTGGAGAGATTCAGTACCGGATGCATATAGTGCGTACGGAACAGGATTTTGCTCTCATCCACCGGCGTGGTCGGGTTCAGGGATACGCAAAACGTGTGCGGCGAATCCAGCCCCTGTAAAATGTTCATGTTGTAGGTCACACAGGCCTGACGCTGGCGGAGCAGTGGATCCTGTACCGGCAGCAGGTAGTTCCAGCTGGCCCAGGCGCGCTTCTGGCGCGGCAGATGGCGAGTATCGGTATGCAAGACCACTTCATTGGACTGATAGGGCAGCGCGCCGAGAATATCTTTTTCGTCCTCGGTTGCGTCCCTGCCAAGCAGCGCCAGCGCCTGATCGGAGTGGCAGGCGAAAATGACCTGATCAAAACCTTCTGCACCGCGCGGCGTTTGCAGCGTTACGCCCTCTTCATGGCGCACCACGCTGTGTACCGGCGTCGAAGTCAGTAATTCAACGCGGGCCGGGAGTTTTTGCTGCATCCGGCGGATATATTCGCGTGAGCCACCGGGCACCACCATCCACTGCGGGCGGTTGGCGACATCAAGCAGGCCGTGGTTCTCGAAGAAACGCAGGAACAGCGCCAGCGGAAAATTCGCCATATCATCGAGTGAAGAGGACCAGATGGCAGCGCCCATCGGCAGCACATAGTGCAGGGCAAAGAATGCCGAAAACGCATTCTGGTCCAGCAGTTCGCCGAGGGTGACTTCATCATTGTTCGGACTGTGCAGGCGCTGTTTGCACAGGGTGTTAAAGCGCAAAATTTCGCGCAGGAAACGCCAGAATTTAGGCCGGAAAAAATTGCGGCGCTGGGCGAAAAGGGTATTCAGCGTGTGGCCGTTGTACTCAAGACCGGTCAGCGGATTACGTACCGAAAAACTCATCTCCGTCGGCTGGCCCTGCAAACCCAGCTCGTTAAGCAGGGCGATAAAGTGCGGGTAAGTGCGCGAGTTATAAACGATAAACCCGGTGTCGATGGCGTAGTCGCGGCCGTCGAGCGAGATATCCACGGTGGCGGTATGGCCGCCCAGTGTTTCAGCCGCTTCAAAGACGGTGATCGTGCAGTCAGGTGACTGCCGCGACAACATCCAGGCGCAGCTCAGGCCGGAAATACCGCTGCCGATAATGGCGATTTTCATCAGGTCACCTCACCAGCCGTTGGGTCAGACGTTTTTGCCATGCAACGGGCAGCAGGGCGACGGTTTTCAAGAGCCAAACAAACAGCGGTGGGAAGGCGATTTCACTTGCCCCACGCGCCAGCCCTTTACGGATATAGTGAGAGGCCTGTTCCACACTCACCATCATCGGCATCGGGAAATCGTTACGCTCAGTCAGCGGCGTTTTGACAAAGCCGGGCATCACCAGTGAAATGTGGATGCCGCGCGGCGCAAGATCCAGCGAGAGGGAGCGGGCAAAGTAGGCCAGCGCTGCTTTCGACGCACCGTAGGCTTCAGCCCGTGGCAAAGGTACCAGTGATGCCGTCGAGCCGACTAAGGCAACCCGTGTACCGGTTTGTAAACCCGGCAGCAGGGCGTCAAGGCAGTTGACCGGCCCCAGCACATTGGTATTCAGCACGCGTGTCACTTTTTCAGCATCCACGACGCCGTTATCAAGATATTCGCAGGTGCCGGCGCACAGAATAATCAGATCAGCCTGCACCCAGGCCAGAGCCTGACGGGCCAGGGCCAAATCGGTCATGTCGAAACTCAGGGTGTCGATGGCCGGCTGAGCCAGATTCAGCGCGTCGAGTTTGGCGGTGTCACGTCCGCAGGCGGTGACTTTCCAGCCTTCAGCGGCATAGTCCAGCGCAAGCTGCTTGCCGATGCCGGAACTGGCGCCGGTGATCAGAACATGGCTCATGATCTTAACCTCGTTTTCAGCGCTCTGACGGCGGTTCCGAGCAGGGGAACATGCTCGTATAGCATGGCACCCATGTCGTAATAATCGCGCTGATAAATGATCAGATCATCGGCCAGCCGCAGATGGCTGATGCCGTCGAGCGACAGATTCTGTCCCTTATTGAGCTTCGGATGGGCGTAGTCCATCCGCCACAACAGCGTCGCTTCATTGCCATTTTTCTGCGCCTGCTGAATATCAAAGCGGCAATAGTTGACGGTTTTGAGCAACTGGCGGAAATACTCCTCCAGAGCGTCCACACCGTTGTGCTGACCCACCGGATCGATAAACACAATGTCAGGGTGATAAATGCGTGAAAGCTGCGGCAGCCGGCTGTTATCAAGATGACGATAAAAATCTTCCAGCCGTCCGAGGATCGTCTGCGACGTGCCGGTATCTATAAGGTTATGCATCATGGTCGTCTCCTGTGCCGGGTTCCCGGTCAGTCAGCAGCGCCGCACTTCCAAGAAGCTGTACCGGCAGTCCCTGCGCGTGCCACTGGGCCAGTTTATTTTTCTGCACTCTGGTCGGGCGGCCTTCGGACCACAATAAAATCTGATGTGCCCGGATGTTGTCGAGATGAGGTTCATCGAGTGGCTGCGGCAGCAGGTCAATCTGCACCCCTTCTTCGCTGCGGATAATCGCTTCCAGCCAGAGTTCCGTGCTGTCCATCGCTCCCCAGCTCATCAGCACAACCCGCACGCCGGGTTTTTTACGCGCCGCGTTCATGCACATCACCGCATGTTCAATCAGGATGCCGTCGAGCAGATTGCGCAGCAGCATGAGCGACGGGCCACCGGAACTAAGGCGTGTACGCAGCGGGCGTAGCACATTATTGACCAGCGCGATGGCCGGATAATCGCGGCCCAATTCGCTGATTAACTGGCGAACTTTCTGCATGTTGCTGCTTTGCAGGGCGTCCAGCAGACGATGTTCCGACTGCGACCAGCCGCTTGGCAGCGGTTCGATTTTGCCTTCCAGCAGCGCTTTTACCTGTCCGACCGGTACGCCGCGGTTAATCCACGACAAAATGGTGCGGATGGTGTCGAGATCGTTGTCGTCAAACAGGCGGTGGCCGCCTTCGCTGCGCTGAGGTTTTAGCAGGCCGTAGCGGCGCTGCCACGCGCGCAGGGTGACGGGGTTGATACCACAAATGCGGGCGACTTCGCCGATGCTGTACTGAGACATAAGACCTTCCAAAATATTCATACCGTTAATATTTACTCTAGCTGGTATACGAAAACTTGTACAAATTTATTGTTGTTGTACAACTTAGGCTTCAACTTCAGGGAAAGCGTACGGCAAGATTTCTTTTGGATAAAGCATTGCGCAAATCTCACATATGAAATAAATTCTCGATATTGGGAATTTATTGAGAGGGGAGAACCGTGGAAGATGAGCATCTGAACGACGATATGCGCCTGGCAGAACGGCTGGCGTATTTACGGGTCAATCAGGGATGGTCGCTGGAGGTGTTATCGGCGCAGACCGGTATCAGCCGGGCGACGTTGTCGCGTATTGAGCGCGGGGAGACCAGCCCGACGGCGTCGTTGCTCGGTAAACTCAGCGCTGCCTATGGGTTAACCACCTCGCGTCTGCTTATGGCGCTGGAGGATAACCCGCCGGAGCTTATCCGCCACGGGCAGCAGTCGGTGTGGCGTGATACGGATACGGGTTTCGAAAGGCGTTCTGTTTCGCCACCGGCTCACGGTTTTCGCGCTGAACTGATGGCCGGAAAACTGCAAGCAGGCGCGACGATCTCGTATGATTCGCCGCCGGTGGTGGGGCTTGAGCAACATATCTGGCTGCTCGAAGGCGTACTGGAGCTGACGCTGGACCAGCGCCATTTCAGGCTGGAAAAGGGCGACAGCCTGCGTTTTCATCTGTTCGGCACGTCAACCTTTCACGTTCCCGGTCCGGATGACGCGCATTACGCGATCGTCATTTCCCGGCCTTAAACTCTTCCACCCGTGATCCCAGAGGCAAACAGCATGTCGAATAAAAATGAAGTGGTTGTGACCGAAGTGTTTGACGGCGCACTCAGCACTGATGACCTGAATCAGCTGGCTGACACGCTGGATCAGGCTGTGGCGCAGGGGGCGAGCATTGGTTTTGTTCCGCCCTTCGGGCACACTCAGGCGCTGGTGTTTTGGCAGAAACTCATTCCGGCCTTTATCTCAGGAGAGCGCCGCCTGCTGCTGGCACGACTGAACGGCAAGATTGTCGGCACCGTGCAGCTGGCCGTCAGCCAGCCCGCCAACGGAGTTCACCGTGCCGATGTCAATAAGCTGATGGTCCATCCCGACGCCCGCCGTCTGGGCATCGCCCGTTCGCTAATGGTCGCCATCGAGCGGGTAGCCCGTAGCGCAGGTAAGACTCTGCTGGTACTGGACACCATTTCAGGTGGCGCAGCAGAAGGTTTATATACCTCGCTGGGGTATGAGATTTCGGGGAGAATTCCGGTTTATGCCGTTTCCACGGCGGGGGAATTGGAGTCGACAACCGTTATGTTCAAGGTGCTTTGATCACAAACCTGCTTTCAAATTCAAATTCAAAGTCGTGGGCTTTTTCATGGGGCTTGCGTAGCTACGCTGGTCATCCCGGTTCAGCGATAGCGCGCAGTTAAAGAGCCGGGGACTCTGAAGGGGTGTGGCGATAGACACCCCTTCAGGCCGGTTTGGGTGGCAACCCAAGGTTTTGACCTTAAAAGTTTCTAACGCTTTTTAAAGCGTTATTTCCCACTCCATGCCCGCAAGTTAGCCTCACGAACCTTCAGTTTCTGCTCCGGCGTCAGCTTGTTGTAAGACGCTGCCAGACCGCTTTCCCAGTCACCATATAGCGGGTTAGGCAATACGATGTACTGCGTGCCGAACTGGTTGTGGTTCTTGTTTACAAAGGCGCGGCGTTCGGCGTTGTCTTTGTGATAAGTGGCTGAACCGAAGTCGTTCAGGTTGTCTCCGGCGTAGATAACAATGTTGTAGCCAGCCGCTTTAATTGCGTCAAAACGCGCCTGTTTGTTAGACGTATCGCTGCTCAGCAGCAGGGTTTTCTCGTTAACACCGGTGAAACCGAGACGGTTCAGGTTTTCCATAGTGGCGGCATATTCGCTGGTTTTACGGTTCGACACATAGAACATCGTGCCGCCGTGGGAATTCACGTAATTGGCAAAGTTAACCGCGCCCGGAACCGCCAGTGCCTGTTTGGCTGCGGTCCATTCAGACCAGGTTTTACTGTCGAACGGTTTGTTGGCTTTCACCTGCCATGCGCTGTAGGCGCTGTTGTCGATCATCGTTTCGTCGAGATCAACCACCACGGCTTTTGGTTTACCGTCGAGAGACTTGGCACTATCAAAGACCATCGTCGCGGTATTGAATGCCTGATAGGTCAGCGCCTGATATTCACCAGACTGCTGGAACCAATTCAGCGCCATCACAGATTCATCGTTAAGCTTTTGTTGAGCATCCGTTTTTTGTTGCGCGCAGCCGGTCAGGGCCAGCATGACTAACGCACTGGTGGCGCAAAGAGTAAACTTTTTCATTCACTATCACCTTTATTATTTATAAGAAAATCCCTAAAACATTAGCAGATTCAGGAGATTAGTGAAGGGGGAAAAACCGATCATGCGACGCAGGCAATGAAAAAAGCCGGGGGATGAGCCCGGCGAATAGTGACGCAAGTAACATTTTATCAATGAGGGGGCGTGCGGACTTGTGAAGGTCACACGGGTAAATCTTAGAACTGATAAACCAGACCCACGGCGACGGTGTCATCGTTGGCTAATTTCAGCGTATTATCATCACTCAGCTGATTAATTTTATAATCAACAAAAGTGGACATGTTTTTGTTGAAATAATAGGTTGCAGCGACGTCAATATATTTCGCCAGATCTGCATCACCAATACCTTCAATATCTTTAGCTTTGGTCTGAACATAACCCAGTGACGGACGCAGACCCCAGTCGAACTGATATTGCGCGACAGTTTCAAAAGACTGAGTCTTATTTGCGTAGCCGCTGACAGAAGCAGTCGTTCCAGCCAGACTGCCCGGCACGGAAATACCGATCATGTTACGCGTTTCGGCATACATTGCGGCTAAATAAACACCGTTGTTGTCATATTTAAGGCCACCTGTCCAGGCATCGGCTTTATCACCTTTACCATAACGGGAACTGGTCTGGCCGTTAGTACGGTCAGAAGAGGAGTAGGCACCCCCGGCGCTGATCCCTGAATCGCCAAAGGCGTAGGTGGTCGAAAGCGCGTAACCGTCACCGTTGGCGGTGGTTGAAGTACGGCTATCGTATTCGTTTTTACCCTGATACTGGACGGCAATGTTCAGGCCGTCGACCAGGCCGAAGAAGCCGCGGTTACGGTAAGTCGCCAGGCCATTGGCGCGGCCAGTCATGAAGCGGTCAGCTTTGGTGTAGCTGTCCCCGCCGAACTCAGGGAACATATCGGTCCAGGCTTCGACGTCATACAGTGCGCCATAGTTACGGCCATAATCGAACGAGCCATAGTTAGCGAATTTCAAACCAGCAAAACCAAGGCGGGTTTTAGTACCCTGTGTGCCTTGAGCTTCTGAGTGGTTCGCGGCAACCTGATATTCCCACTGGCCGTAACCGGTGAGCATATCGTTAATTTGTGTTTGTCCTTTAAAGCCCATACGGACATAAGTCTGGTCACCATCCTGGGTATTATCATCAGAGAAGTAATGCTCTGCTTTCACTTTTCCGTACAGATCCAGTTTGTTACCGTCTTTATTATAAATTTCTGCTGCGTGTGCCCCGGAAGCAATCACTAAACCAGGAATTAATAATGCCA
>Ga0105856_1001270_pt1 | contig 10987 bp, 8 predicted proteins | sample OrgsoiDNA_201060_FD_89681 | JGI IMG/M metagenome (GOLD analysis project Ga0105856, IMG submission 89681) | Permafrost soil microbial communities from the Arctic, to analyse light accelerated degradation of dissolved organic matter (DOM) -... | ecosystem: Environmental > Terrestrial > Soil >...
CGGGCGCCCAATCGCCAGGTTCGCTGGTAAGTGGTTGTAGCGACGTTAGGTCGGGACGCATCTGTGCCAGTCCGGGCGCCCCGTAAATCGCCGCTGTAGGAAAGTGTGCTGCGAACTCCGCCAAGAAGGTGTGATGGACCTTGCTGGGCGCCACGATGAAGCGCACCTCGCCTAGCGCGTCGAGTGCCTTTTTTGTATCCGTGTCGATAGGAACCGGCGAATGAATCCAGAGCGCACCATTCGCCAGGCGCAGCACCGTCATGCGCGAACTGGCCGGCACGCCACGGACCTTGAACACATATTGCACATGCCACAGGTTCTCGGCGATTGAAGTGAGCATGGCAGATGGAAAGTTGTTTTACTGGAGTATAACAGCATCGTAAAGCCTACCGCGTGGATAGATCGGCTGCACGCCGCCGGTCCCGTAGAGGTGCCGGGACTTGGCGAGGTCGCCGGCGCCCCCCAGGATCGCCTATACGCTCTTGTAGGCCAAGCTGAGGTATTGCCTCATTGGCTAATGCGCGCGCCTCACGGCCACATAGACGTCGTCGGGGGGGCAAGTAGAATCACTGCCCGATGATGGCGGCGCCGCCGCCCGCCAGCAGGATGCCGATCAGGCCACCGACCGGGCAGATGACCACCGCCTCGGTCAGGAACTGCAACAACACATCGTTAGGCTTGGCGCCTATCGCCATCCGGATGCCGATTTCGCGGGTCCGTTCAGTGACCGAAACCAGCTTGATGTTCATGATGCCGATGCCGCCGACCACAAGCGAAATGGAACCGATAACCCCCAGCATCAAGGCGATGCCGGTACTGATCTTGGTGGCGGTTTCAGCGAAGGACGCCAAGCGATGCCGACCCCGGCCCATGCTTAGAAGCGCGACTCGACCATCAGGCGTACCCACGGCTTGCCGGGCTGCACCGAGTGGGTGTTTTGGCTGCCGCTGACGCTGGTATAGGTGCGGTCGGTTTCGAAATCCTGTTGCAGGAAATTCCACGCCGTCATGCGCAGCTGGGTAGTGCTGTCAAGCTTCCACAGCGCATACAGTTCCAGGTCGCGGCGCGACGAGGTAGTCATCGATTCGGTGTCCGACAGGCGCACGTGGCCGCCCTTGCTGAACACGAACGCGGCCCCGGTGGTCAGTTTGCCGCGCGTGTAATCGACTCCGGCATTGGCCGACAGCGGCACTTGGGCGGCAAGGCGGTTGTCGGGGCCGGGCACCGTCGCCACGCGCGACCAGTTACGGCTGACCGACAGACGCACGTCAAGCGCGGGCGCGGCCGGCACCACCGTTTGCAGCGGGAAGCGCGTCTCCACTTCCAGCGTGCGCACGGTGCAGTGCCCGGCGTTTTCCGGGTGCTGCAGATAGCGCCCGTCCTCCAGGCTGAGCGCCTGAACGGTGCAGTCGTCGATGCGGCGCGCCGACGCGGCCACTAAGAATAGCGCGTCCTTCGACCAATGATGCTCGTAGGCGGCGTCGATTCCCAGCGCCAGCTCGGGGCGCAGGGCGGGATTGCCGATGCTGTCCGGATTCGAGGCGCTGTTGTTGATGGTCAGCGTGCGGCGCGGGATCAGGCGGGCGATCTCGGGCGCCTTGTAGGTGCGCGCAAGCGCCAGCCTGACCTGGTCGCCGGAGGTGCCGGGCAGCTTGTACAGCGTGTGCAGGATCGGGCTCCACACGCTGCTGCGGTTGCCGCTGTCGATGAAACTGGCGCCGGTGCCGCTGAGGTCGATGTCGACGCCTTCCCAGCGCGCGCCCAAATAAGCCGACCAGCGTGGAGAGATGGTCCATTCGTCCTGCGCATACAGCGCCAGCGCATTGACCCTGGCCAGATAGCGCTCGGGCGCCGCTGCGACGCCGAAATCGGCTTGGTTGCGGTCGTTGTTGCTGCGCCCCGCACTGGCCTCCCAGCCGAAGCCGAGCGCGTGTTCGGCGCCCGAGCGGCCATTGTACTTGCCGCTGCTGCGCACGGTGCGGTCGCGCGCTAGTCCATCGACGAAACGGTCCAGCGTCAAGGCGCCCGTGGCCGCGCGCGACAGCTGGTCGAGTTCGGTTGCATAGTTGGCGGCATCGAAGCCGATGCGGGTTTCCAGCTTGGCGCTGCCTTCCAGTTTGCGTGTCCAGACCAGGTCGGTGCGCAGGTTTCTGCGCGTGGAAAAGGTGACGCTGTCGGTCAGAGGATCGATGCGTGCAGTGCCGCCCAGGTATTCGGTGCGGTACGGCGAATCGTAGTGCAGGCGGTTGATGTGCACGAACGATTGCCAGCTCAGCGTGTCGCCGTTGGCCAGCTCCCAGTTCAGGCGCGGGGTCAGGTTCAAGGCATTGAAGTTGCCGACGTCTCCGCCGTGCAGCGCGTCCTGGTACAACGTGTTGCCGGCGGCGTCGCGGCCCCATTCGGTCACCGTCACCGGACGGCGGAAGGTGTTGCGCGAGGCGGTCACCGCCAACGAGTAGGAAAATTTGCCATCGCGGTCAGACAGGTTCAGGCTGGCCTTGCCTTCGCTCATGCCGGACGATTTGCCGAAGCCGGCTTTCCACTCGCGCTGGGCTTTGGACACGGCGCGCTTGAGAATGATGTTGATGGTGCCGGCAATGGCCCGGGTGCTGGCGTCGGCCGTGGCCGAGCGCACGATCTCGACCCGCTCCACCGCGTCCGGCGACAAGCCGTCCAGCGAGAAACCGGCCGGGGCCCGTTCACCGTTGAGTAAAATCTGGGTGTAGCCGTCGCCAAGCCCGCGCAGCTGCGGATTGCCGCCGCTGACGGTGACGCCCGGTACGCGCTTGAGCGAATCGATCAGGTTGGTATCGCCGTAGCGCGCCAGCTCTTCGCGCCCAACCACGGTCTTGCTGGCCGTATCGTCGCGCCGCGCATTGTAGTTGGAGCTACTTCCAGTGACCTCGACGACCTGGGTGACGGGCTGTTGTGCCAGCGAGGACGCACAGGCGGCGGCAGCCGCAAGAACTAGGTAGCGTGAATGCAAGGGACTCACCTTCGAAGTGTATTAACAATAGAGTGTGTCAAATTTACAATTCCGCATAGGGATATAGCAGGGATCCCCTGCTCCGCGCCGGCACTCAGGCCCGCAGCAGTGCCGCGTCCGGCGCGCTCTTCGGTCCTTGGAAGCGCACACCGTTGGCCCCATCAAGCTCATCGCTTGACGGTGGTTCCCATATGCTTTCCATGAAGTCGAACATTTCGCGATTTACTTCCATAACGAAGGTTTTCCCACGCTGTTGGTTACGGCTAATGACACGTTGCCATCGCACATCGGGAGCCACATCAACCCAGTGAAGTTGATAAGGTAGTGAGGCCACCTTGGCCAAGTCGAAGAACTTCGCTCTGTGTTCAGCCTTAGTAAAACCTAGGTCAAGGACAGACGAAATCCCGAGTTTAGTCAAATCGAGTACCATCGTGAAAATCATTTCCTCGCAACGGCTAATCCTTTCTATGGTCCATTCATATTGAATAGGCTTAGGACTATCCATCCAGAATAATTTCTCCATCCACTCATCGATAGAGAAGCGCGCAGCACCAGTTCTTTCGCAAAGCTCACGTGAATAGGTGGTTTTTCCCGCCCCGGTCGAGCCGGTGATAATATATATTGTTGCCTTTTTCATATCAAAAAATAATCTGCAAATTTGGGGCTTTGTTGCATACCTAAACGTCTACTATTGGCCGATTTCACCCCACGAGATTAAGTGGCGGCAGCTCATGAGAATTGGTGGCGGTGGTGATAAGAATACTCACCTGATGGTCGACCAAAGCGGTGACGATCGACCTGCGTTGCGCACGAGGCGACTCAGTTACGTTTCAAATTGTTGCCAAAAAAATCGACCACCGAGGTGTTGAACGTCTGGTGAAACGCCAGTCTGTCAAAGTCGGGGGCGCTTTTACAAATGACCGGGGCAATGTTCGCAAGTGCAGCACTGCACGGTGGCAGGAAGTCAAAATGGCCGGCTTTGTGTACCACGTGGTAGTCCGGTGCTGCCGGAAGAGCCTGCCGGACTGCTTCAGCGTAACGAGGGTGCGGCACGAGGACGTCGTCCTCGGCACGCCAGAGTTGCACCGGTATCTTGACGTTTTTCAGTCCATCCGGCGAGAACGTGAATCCCAGGGCCGTAGCCGCCACCACCGCAGCCTTGATGCGATGATCCTGCGCAAGGCTTGAATCGGGCGGCGCCATGCCAGCGTTCCCGGTCTTCGCCATCAACTGGCAAGCAAAATCTGCTGGATGTTCGCGGCACATCGGGCCCACCTTGGAGAAATCGGCAAGCCCGCCGATGCTTGCCAGCGTTGTAAAACCGCCGGCAGAAAATCCGAACATGCCGATGCGTGCTGAATCGATGGCGGCACGGCCGTCCCAGCTTGACAGCATATGGTCTATCACACGGCTCATTTGCTTGGGGCGATCCATGATGTAGATGCTGCGGCTCTGGTCGGCATAATTGTCGCCCGTGTGGCTGACGGCCGCGACGACATATCCGGCGTCAGCCAGGGCGATGGCCGTATCGTAATGCTCCAGGAACGAGCCTCCGGTCCCGTGCGACATCACCACCAACGGCAATGCGCGTCCTTCTACTGCGCTGTTGAGCGCCACTGACATCGTTGTTGCTCCCATGGACACGGGCTTCGGCGCTGCCTGGCTCGGATACCAGATGCCGATCTCCAGCGGCTTGCCGTTGGGATCGGCGGCAAATCCGTGCTGGAATCCCGCAGCGTGGACGCAAATGGTGGAAAGTGTCATGGCCAGCGTCGCCACAGTAGAATACACAGCTAATTTCAAACTTTTCATGGATGGTCCCTAAGGAAGGTGGCAGCAATAAAATATCGGCTTATCCTGCTATGCTCAGAATGCCGTGCAGATAGGCGACATGCTGGTCAAATGCGGTTTTTCCGCTGGCGGAAATGGCGACGCGGGTGCGCGGCTTTTTTCCTATGAAGTCTTTCTCGACCACGATGTAGCCGGCCTTTTCCAATGTGCCGATGTGCGCGCCGAGGTTGCCCTCGGTGGCTTCCACGATCGCGCGCAAACGCACGAATTCAAGTTGCTCTCCGCGCGGCAGGGCCTTGAGCGCCGCCATGATTTTTAACCGAACAGGCTGATGGATGATGTCGTCGAATTGCGCCATGTCACACCCGCCTCAGCCATGCGCCGGTCAGTATCAGGGCGCCGCCGCCCACCGTGGCCATCCATAAATTGAAGTGGCTGTGCAGCAGGAAGAAGCCGAGCAAGGTGAGGGCGCCGATGAGGACACCCAGGATCACGAGCCGTCTGCCGTGCCAAATGCCCAGAAGGACATAGGTGGTAGCGATGACCAGCGGAACAAAGGCGGACATCTGCTTGCCCGAATGCGGCGGCAAGATCGCAAAGGTTGCCATCGTGAAAGCCAGCACGGTGAGAATGACGGCGCCGATGCGCCTATGTTCTTTGCAGATGGCCCGGCCATAGACGCGCGCCATGTAGATCGACAGGGCGGCGCCCACGCTGTCCGCGATCAGCCAGATAAGTCCCGCTTCGGAAGGTAATGCATCACTTAAACCGTAGGCCGCCATCCACACGCACCCCCAGAGAATTAAGTGGGGCGACATCTTCGCGTATTTGTACAGCGTTGCGCTGCGATGAGCAATGTGCTCCAAGTCTTGCAGTGCGCTTTCCGCCTGTTCTTTTGATATGGTCATTAGATTCACTATGATTAATTCAGAGTACTCTATCATGCAGAGTTAATGAGTGCAAGCGCCGACGCGCATGTCGTTACATGCAAGATGATCTGCGGGTGCTTGCCTCACCTTGCGCCGGAAGTAGACCGGACACGAGGGCTTTCTGTTCTGGAAACAAAGACGCCAACCTGCATGGGCTGGCGTTTTGCTTTGACACTGTTCTTGGTGGCACGGGGCGGAATCGAACCACCGGCACAAGGATTTTCAATCCTCGCATCGTTTTCTCAATAAGCCGCATGCTCCTCAATTCGCATTTACGACTTTAACGCGTCATTTACGACTTTAATAAGCAATTTACGACTTTATTTGGCGAGAATAGCTATTTGAATCGGACAATAAAGTCCGTCGGAAGGGGAAAATCTAAGCTTATGATTTTGTGGTACTTTTTTCCAGCTAAGCGGCCATGTAAAGTCCGTCGGAGATTCCGAAAAACCGGGCTAGCCAAGCTGAATGCGGCGAAAGTCCGTCGGGCTTGTTCGTTTGCTCGCAGAATTGATAATCATCTAGCCGCCCTCCCTCCGACAACGTCAGGGAATAAAGTCACGGTACGAATCCAAACTTTATCGAGTGTTGGCGCCGACGCCATACTGACCCACAGCGCCGATTGCGCCTGACCCAGGCTCTGCCACCGGATGCCGCACCGAGCATGCGTTAGCCCGAATTCAACTGGGTCAACGAATTCCCGGTGCATGGTTCGATTTGACTTCGGCGCCAACAGCCAGTGGAGTTGGATAGTCCCAATATCGTCCTCCGACGGACTTTATTGTCTCGATTCTCCTGAATCGGGACAATAAAGTCCGTCGGAAGGGGAAAATCTAAGCTTATGATTTTGTGGGACTTTTTTCCAGCTATGCGGCCATGTAAAGTCCGTCGGAGATTCCGAAAAACCTGGCTAGCCAAGCTGAATGCGGCGAAAGTCCGTCGGGCTTGTTCGTTTGCTCGCAGAATTGATAATCATCTAGGCGCCCACCCTTCGATGACGTTAGGGAATAAAGCCCTGTTGGCGCCGAATCTACTGCCTAGCAAACGCTGCCACGTGGGCCGCCCCTAGAATTTCAAGGAAGCGGAATACCTACTAGTGCGAGTGCCGCTGCAAGAGCTTTATAGGCGTCCGACGCCGAACCAAGTGTTTGAACCGTTGTGGCGACTCCGGCGAGGAGCGAGCGAAGCGATAATTTGTTGGGTTTCGGCTTGTCGATTTCGACAATCGCGCTTTCGATAAGTCCCTGCGCTTCCTCGCGAGTATCCGCCGGAAGATCCGCCTTCGCGAACTCAGCCAGAACAGCCTCAAGGGCATCCTTCAACCCAGCGAGTTGGCTCTGATCGAAAGACTGCTGAACGTGAGACACCGAATGAGAACCGGTCTGTACAGAACCCACAGCAGCGTTAAAATTGAAGGTATGTCCAGCAGGTTCGGCTACTTTGGGGGTCATATTAGCATTCCATTTGTCGAACTCAATCCCCTTGCAGAAAAGGGACATGCCTTGGCCACCTTTTCGTTGGTGGCGCATGTAAGACTTGTTACATAGTTCGTCCACAACCGCCGCAAACTCGGTCTTATAATTTTCTAACGATTCGCCTGTGTCATGTTGAAAGGCGCGCATTACTTCAAAGATCTGTAGCAATCTGCCATCGGGTAACTCACTCAACTTTTTGAAAAACAACTTCCTCAGATGAATGCGGATGACATTCTTCGCTAGGGCCGGTTGCGGCGAATTGTCTCCCAATACTTCGCGAACTATTAGGCCCCTAGATAAATCCAGCTTTACGTCCAGACAGTCTTCATTAGCGAGTCGGAGCCAGCAAGTAGCCACGCACAATTGATGATCTGCTAACTCAGGCGCTGCGCTACGGTACTTGATCTGTGCAGAGAAGATCGCCTCCTTCCACGACAGAAAATTAGCAACTCCCGGAAACTTTACCATCAGTTGCGAAATCGCCGCATCCAATTTATTGCTGTAATCTGCAAGGTCGATCATTCCACTCATATCGTGCACTACCGAGTCTCCCAAGTTTTCTTAAAATCCAATCAAAGTCGACAACAGCTTACATGATTAGATCCTACTCTCGTCATCAGCTTGCAACAAGCGATGTTGGGTGGCGGCAACGAAAAGTGACTGCGCCCTAATGAAGAGTGCTTGCGATGATCGAGGTCGCATTCCGCGCTATGCAATGTCTGAATTCAGGGCGGCTCGCAGTACAAGCTACGTGCACGCATCCCATCCCAATGCGCTCTTTCGCCTCCTTGTTCATTTGCTTGATGAATTGCCGCACTCGGTTTTGACCGCACTTCACTGCCTAGAAAACGCTGCCACAGGTCATCCAGAACTCGCGGAACAGGATAAGCGGCGCTTTATCTGGATGCTTCCGGAGAAATGCGGGCGGTGTCTTATTGCCGAGCACATGCCAGAGGCAATCAAGCCGAAGCGTAAAGCGCGGCTTTGCCATCTACCAAAGACGTGACGGTGATCTGCATTCGGTTCTAAGCCATGCGAACAGGCACAGGTTCGCTAATGACTGGAGTCGAACAGAGCGTGGCCCCGCAGGCGCAGACGCTCCAACCAAGAGTCAACGATGTGAGGCGTGAATCCGCGGTCAAGGGCGGCATGGCGTAATAGCGCAAATTCGGTGCGCAAGGTCGTTGGCATGATACCGGGATCGTCCGTATTAACACAGACATCTAGCCTTGCCTTGCGCAGCGAGAAGCGGTTCATGGCCGCCCCGGCGGCAAGCAAGCTGGGGTTTGGAGGATCCCAGCGGAAAATAGGATGGTCCTTTAGGTTTCCGATTGCGCCAATGTGGCGATTCGAAGTAGGGTTCACTTCGAAGATGAGCTTATGATCGTGCCGATATCGTTCGATCAGCAAGTCCTGGAGCGCTTCTATAAAGTCGAGCTCGTCCGGGATGATAGGCGCCGTAAACAGATTAAGGCCTGGGTGGCGCTGAGGCAAATGCAGGAGGTCGCGCTCCGAGCAGGTGACCTGTATCTTGCACGGCTCTGGCGCTTTACTCAGCAGGTTATGCCGCTTCTTTGGATCAGACCAGTCAATGCGCTTGCGTGCTATGCGGGCGTGCTCTCCAGCCGCGTCTGGATCTTGTAGTGCCTGCCAGTCAGGCACCGCGACAAGTTTTTTTGGATCCATCGAATTGAGCTCCAGCGCAAGACGCCGGCAGTTACGACGCATGGTCCACGCCTCGTACCAATTCGACATGGAAGGCGTGCCTGCGTAACGAACGGGGACGTTAAGCCATGGCACGTGCGGCGTCAGCGTTTGCACCACAGCCTCGTAGTGCGAGGCAATCCGCAGCGCGTGTGGCAGTTTGTGTGGATTTTCGCTGGCAAAATGCCAAGCCCATACTAGATTGTCGACGTGCTCTTCGATGCTCAGTAGAGCCTGGCCCTGTTCGCCGAACCATTGTCGCGCAGTTATGCCCAGCGCCAGACCGTGACCGATCCTGTCGCCATCTCCCATCGCGCAGAAACGAACTGTCTCGTCGATGTGACGCATGCCGGACAGAGGGTGCGCGTAGTCCTCCCCAGCGTGAATGCTGAGCCGGAGTGGTTTTTCGCCTGCAGGTCTAGGAAGCGTGCGCAACCAACGTAGCGCCGGCGCGAACACCTCCGTTTTCAGCTTATTCTCGTCGCCCGCTACGTCGAGAGTTCGGATCAACCGCGCCTGCTCAAGCGCTGGCTTGTCGCCTGGACTGTTGTACCGGAGTGGGTTGCCCATCCATACGTTTCGCGACTTCAGTATCTTTGCGATTTCGTCCGCCATGTCCCATGGCTTTCCGTATTGCTTCTTTTCGCTGCGAGAGAAATGCAGGCAGAAATGCCATCGTTCGCAAGCTACTTTCGTATCAGCTACGTCGGCGCCAACGGATAACGGATGCTGGGCAACGAGTTGGCTAATCCAAGCTCGCACGTTCTCCTCTTTAAGCATATTGAGCGATACTTTGAGCTCCGCGCGGTCCATAGAGCCGTGAAAAATACGACGCGCAGCATCGTTTTGCAAATCATTCGTGAGCTGCTTGTTCTGGCCCCGATTGATAGATGCCTGAAAAAAGCGGTTCAGGCCGTAGCCATCGACCAGTAAATCCTGGCGGACGCGCATAACGGTTCCAAGCAGTAAAAAAAATGCTATGTGTCGGCGCGGACCAGACTGCTTGTCCTGATAAGCGCAGCTGCACCACAACAACAGCCACAGCCAAGCCTGTGCTAAGTCGCGGTCGACCATGCTTTGCGCGAGCATGTGCTTTATCCAGCAGAGCGACACAATATTTTCCCCTAATGTCCGCTGACGTAGTACGTTCCAGTCCATTCGCGGAATTGGGATAATTCGGCCCCAAGGTGTCAACGCCCGCCGGCACAGTTCATCTATTTCTTGTTCCGAAGCGTGATCGCCACCGAGCAACAGGGCACGGCCAAGCGAAGCGACCGTTGCCAAGCCTTTTGCTACCCGGCCGGACTGCTCCTCGTCTACACTGATCGTTCCCCGCAGTGCATCCATCAGAATCAGTTGTTCAGACGAGCCGCCACCCAAATGCACGTGGTTGTCCGTGTAAATCGGTTCCGCGCCGGCTCGCGGGGCACAAAAAGGCTGAACTGAGGCGATCGCCTCCTTTACCTCGTCCTGAGTCGACGGGACATTTCCATGAATCTTCCGGGCGATCTTCCAGCACAAAAGCAGCGCAGGATCGATGCGTGCGGATACTCGCATGTACTCGTCGAGGGCTTCGGGGCGAAAATGTATAACTGGATGACTCGTAGTAAACAGAAATTCCGATAGCGCGTCTAAAAACGGAATGCCACTGCCAGCGGTCTTCGCCAGGAACATCGACTTGGGCCATAAGACCTGCAGTACCTCATCGATGTCGATAGTCCGAAAGCGACGCGGCTCTTCGCGATCAAGCGCATCGCGCAGGATCCGCTGGCACTCGGTGTGAAAAGACTTCTGGGCGCTACTGGTAGATAGATCGATACTAAGTGCCAGCGCGCCGCGCAGCCTCTCGTTCAAGAGAGGACTGGTCAGGCAGATTGAAACGGCGGCGCTGAGGAGGTGTTGCTGGAGCATGGCTAGCGGTTGAGCCTTTCGATCACGCGTTGGAGGCGGCGTCGACCTGAGTTCTTAGGAAGGTCGGTAGCTTGCTGCACGCTGCGGAAGCGTTCCAGCGTCGCTGGATCGCTTCCGCAGCGCTCTTCCACAGCTGCCACAAGTGTGGCAAGGGTCTCCGTCGACGCCCTGTCGATCTCGTCCGCAGTGAG
>Ga0105856_1001271_pt1 | contig 10986 bp, 13 predicted proteins | sample OrgsoiDNA_201060_FD_89681 | JGI IMG/M metagenome (GOLD analysis project Ga0105856, IMG submission 89681) | Permafrost soil microbial communities from the Arctic, to analyse light accelerated degradation of dissolved organic matter (DOM) -... | ecosystem: Environmental > Terrestrial > Soil >...
CCCGAGCCAGAGCTGCCCGCATCGCTCACGCGAGTGACGCTCGGGAGTGCACGCTTCGCCTGGTTTTGCCGCCCAGGTGAGTTCGACAGCAAGCGCACGGTGCCGCTGCGTGAACTGGGCACCGTTCCTGTCATTGAGCAGACTCCCGTATCCATCATTACGATCCTGAGTTCAAGGGCCTTCGAGAGCGCGGGTGTCAATCCCGAGCGTATTTGCGGCGGCAACAATGCGGTCGTAGTGGGCGGCCTCGTGGCAGCTGGAGTTGGCGTGAGTTTGCTGCCGGTCGATCTTTTCAGGCAGCAAATTGAAAACCGGCTGATGCAAATCGTGAGCACCGAACCGCCGGCGCCGCTGGTTCGCTACGATGCTATTTTTCTGAAGCAGTCACATTCCGCGCTTGGGTACATGGTTGCCGATGTCGCACGGCGTTGCTGCAACTTCAGTCCAGGTGGTCAGCAACCGACAGCGCGCTAAGCGCTAAAGCGACGCGATATCTTTCGAAATAGCACGTAGGCGGTGTGGATCAACCCAATGCGTGCCCGATCAGACGAAGTCGCGACACCCCACCGTCGGGCAGAATATTGAAGCGCACATGCGTCACCGGCGAGATCCGCTCGGGCGTGAACGAATGCACGCGGTCCATTTCCAGCTTATGCTCGTCGAGCAACACGGGCCAGAACATCGATTGGGTAATGAGCGATTCGTCGGTCCCTGCCGTGACGAACGCGCCTTGCAGCGAGCAACGGTCCGCGAAATTGCCTTTGAAATGCGCGGTGTCGACATCGATCTTGCTGATTTCGCCGGGCACCGCGAGTTCGACGATGCACCAGTCACAGCCCGGTTCGCGACGTCGGCGGGTTTCCCAGCCTTCGCCCATGTTTGCCGCACGCGTGGGCAGAAGCAGATTTGACGCTAACCCGTAATGCTGGTTGTTCGCCGCGACGATCCGCGCGCCAATCATCGCTGACGCCAGATTGAATTCGGTGCCCGGCGCAAGTTCGCGGCGCGGCCGGCCGAACACGCGCAATCGCGCGACACCCCCGTCTGGGTAAATATTCAGTCGTACGTGCGTGTAGATCACGCCCGCGGCCGCGTCGATCGCGCGAAAGTGATGCGCGTTGCCGTTCAGCGCCATCGCTGGCAGCACTTCGGTCCATTGCGCGCCGGCGGGCGGAATGTCGTCATCCGAGCGGCACGCGTCGATCGATGCCGCTGGAGGAAAGTTGCCGGTGAAATGGCTCGTGTCAATATCGACGCCCATCAGTTCGCCCGCCACGCCCAGCTTGACGATGCAGAAATCGTGGCCGGTCACGCGCTTGCGACGCGATTCCCAGCCATCCATCCATTTGCCGTTGTCATCGTATTTGCCAGGGACGAACACGGCTGGTTCCGGGTCCAGCATGCGGGCCATCGGCGCAAAAAAATCGTCGCTGGTGAGCACCGCTTGCGCGCCGAGACGTGGGTCCGCGAGGTTGATGCCCGCGCGCGTAAACGCCGGAGCGTTAGGGTCAAAAGTGGGAATTGCCATGTGCGTGAGGGCCTGTCCGGGAGTGTTGAAATGACGAACGCTCAAGCGTCCGGAACCCACGATTGTGTGCCTTGAAGATCGGATGCGAAGTCGTCGAACACGGCGATGTCAACCGGTTGCGGCGTGTTGTCGCCTTGCCCCTGAATCTTGACGATGTCCTGCGGACACGCGGAAAACGCAACGAAGCAATCCATTTCGGCGCGTAGCGTGATGTACTCGCCAGGCTTTGTAACGGTGGGCAAGGTATGCAGCGTGATGCCGTCCGGCTGCACGCGGATATTCATGAAGATATTGAACGACGCAAGGTTCTGGCGCGGCGGCGTGACGCCGAGTTCGAACATGCCTTCGAACATGTTGTCGCAACAGTTGCGGTGATAGCCGCGCACGCCGAGTAGTTCATAGCGCTTGCGATCGCAGGCAGCCATGAAGGTGTCGTGGACGCCGGGCGTCGTGTCTTCCACGACGGTCAGCACCGGATGACGCTGGTTGGTCACGAAGCTGTCGCCAACCACCGGATTGAGCCGCTGGTTCCACACGCGCGTGGTTTCCATGCACATGTATTCGTTCAGGTCGTACGCATTCCAGGCCCAGCAGTCCACGACTTGCGTGCCGTGGGTGTTGATGACCCGCACAGCCTGGCCCGCTTTCAGTCGGACTGCCTTGCCGTGCCCGGCGGGGACGGTCAGTGCAGGTTGATTCGTATAGCTCATGATCGTGAATTTTCCGGAGTAAAGCGAAAGAGAAATTGCTGGAGCCGTGGCGACGACGGTGTATCGAGCACTTGTGCTGGCGGCCCCTGTTCGACGATGTGTCCGCCATCCATGAAGATCACGCGATCCGCGACATCGCGCGCAAAGCCGATTTCATGCGTGACGATGATCATCGTCGTGTCGTTCGCGGCGAGTCCGCGCATGACGGCCAGCACTTCGCCAACCAGCTCGGGATCGAGCGCGCTGGTCGGTTCGTCAAACAGGATGACTTCGGGCGCCATCGCGAGCGTGCGGGCAATGCCGACGCGCTGCTGCTGACCGCCCGACAAGTTCGCAGGCATCGACGTGTGCTTGCCGCTCAGGCCAACTTGGCGCAGCGCTTCGATGGCGAGGTCAGTGGCGGCAAGACGGTTCATCCGTTTGACCGACAGCAATCCTTCCATCACGTTTTCGAGCGCCGTCATATGCGGCCACAGATTAAAACTCTGAAACACCATGCCGATCCGGCTGCGCTGCGCGCGTATCTCGCGGTCGGGACGCGGACTCGCCGCGCTGTTCGGATTCTCGCGCAAACCGATCCGCTCGTCGCCGATCCAGATTGCACCTTCGTCGGGCGGCGAAAGCCAGTTCAGACAGCGCAGCAGCGTCGATTTTCCGGAGCCCGACGGACCGAGCACGCAGACCGTTTCACCGCGCGCGACCGTCAGATCGACGCCGTCGAGAATGCGGTTCGCGCCGAACGACTTGACGATGCCGCGCGCCTTCAACGCCACGGGCGGCGTGCTGTCGGATGGGTTCATGCTGATCACCGGGGCAGGGCGACCCGATGGGCGCGGCCGAGACGGCGCTCCCAATGACGAGTCGAAAAGTGGATAACGGACGTCACGGCCCAGTAGACCATCGCGACGACGAAATAGACTTCGAGCGGTGCGTACGTGTCGGACACCACGGCCTTCGCGGCGAACATGAACTCGTGTACCGAGATCACCGACAGCAACGCGGAATCCTTAACGAGGCCGATCAGCAGACCCGTCATCGTGGGCAGCAGCAGCGGCAAGGCTTGCGGGGCGATGATGCGTCGCGCGATCGCAACCGGAGACATACCGATCGTGACGCCCGCTTCGATGGTTCCCGCGGGCACGGCGGCGACAGCGGCCTGAATCACTTCTGCGACGTAGGGGCCGTAATAGATCGCGAGGGTGACCGTGCCGACCAACGGCGCAGGCAGCAGTACGCCGAAATCCGGTAATACGAAAAACATGACGTACAGCAGCACGAGCAGCGGCAAGCCGAGCGTCAACGCGGTGTAACCGCGAATCATCGCAGCCAGCCACGGACCGCCGCGTCGCTGGCCGACCGTCAGCAGAACGCCCAGCACGCCCGACATCGTGGCGCCGGCCGCACACAACCATACCGTGCTGCCGAGTCCTGTCGCAAGCTCCGGCCAGTAGCCGGACAGAACGCTGAGATCGAAGGTCATCGCGCAACTCCCGTCGCGACCCGTTCGACGCCGGGCGTGCGTGGCGAACGCTGTGCGCGTCGCGCGGCGTAGATGACCGGCAACGCGACCGCCAGATAGCCGACGCTGACCAGCAGCATTACTTGCGCCGACGTGTAGGTTCGCGCGATTACCATCTGTCCCGCGTACGTCAGTTCGGTGACGGCGACGACCGACGCGAGCGGCGTGGTTTTCAGCAGGATCGTGAATTCGTTGATGAGTGCGGGCAGGCTGGCCTTCAGCATCTGCGGTAGCGCGATCCTGAGCGCAATGCGCCACGGCGCCATACCGAGCGCAATCGCGGCTTCGTACTGGCCAGCCGTGATCACCCGCAGATTGCCCCGCAGGATTTCCGCCGTGTAGGCGCCGCTATTCAGGCCGAGCGTGAGCGCAGCGGCTAGCATCGGACGGCCGCCCAGCCCGATCAGCGGCAACGCGAAGAACAGCACGAACAGTTGCACGAGGGCGGGCGTGCCGCGCATGAAGCTGATGTAGAGTCGCGCGGCCCAGCGCAACGGCGCGACCCGCGTCAATTGCATCGCGAGCGCGAGATGGCCGAACACGAGACTGCCGGTTGCACCGAGCAGCGTCAGTTCCACGGTCAGTAACCAGCCGTCGATGAGTGTCGGCAGACTATGGATCACTTGTGGGTCAAAGCCGATCACGGTTGCTTCTCGGAATCAGATTTCATCGAGTTCTTCGGCCACCGACAGTTCGAGCGCGCCGGGCGCGTCGTTGCCGGGAATACCGGTGCAGCAAGCCGACACGATGAACACCATGTCCGTCACCACCCGGCACGCGACGAAATCGCCGGCACGCGTGGTGTTGGGCAGCGGTTCGATGCGGCCATCCTGATGCAACGCAACGTGCATGAACAGGTTGATCGGGTCGGGCATTTTCGGCGGCTTCAGGCCCAGCGATCCAATCACCGCGCCGACCGATTCGACGCAGCCGGTCTGTGCCGCGTAGCCCTGTTCCGCAAGATACGCGGTCGTTGATGCCGGGAGCAGCAGATCGTGTTTGCCGCTGGAATCCTTACCGAGCACCATCAGCGCGCGGCGGCGGTTGCTGACGATCCGCATACCCGCCTGCAACACGTACGAATTGCTGAATACGCGTGTGTGATGGACCGACATGTACACGTCGTCGTTGATCCGGCTGAAGCCGAACATCGATGCGACCGCGCCCGGTTCTTTCGCCTCGATGCGCAGGATCTGACCTGCCTTGACCTCGATCGCGCGCGATTCGCCCGCAGGCACGGCGACGGTTTGCGGGGGCAGCGGGGCGCGCGAAGGCGGTTCTTTAAGAAGCAGCATGTTGAGTCCGTTCAGGCGGCGACAGGCGTCGCGGGCAGGATGGAAATGGCGATGTCCGTGACCTTCAGGCCGTTGCCGGGAATGATGTCCTGCGGACACGACGACACCGCGCACACCAGGTCTTCGAACACATCGAACGTGATGTAGTCGCCAGGCTTGCTGGTCGGATCGGTGACCTGCATCCGGCAATCGCGCGTGACCGGGCCATTCTGAAACAGGTTGAACGGTTCGGGCACATCGAACGGCGACAGTCCGTACAGCGCGAGACCCGCGTGCATGTTGTCGAGGCAGTTGCGATGCCCGGTCACGTTGAAATCGACTGTGAAACGCGTGTCGTCGCAGGCGGGCACGTTGGCATCGTGAATGCCGACGGTGTCTTCGACCACCCGCAACAACGGACGCCCCAGCGACGAGTACAGCGCGTCGCCGATGTTGAAAAACAGCGTCCGGAGCTGACGGCGTGTATGCGTCGGCGACAGCTTTTCGTCGTGGTTCGACGCGACCACTGCGACGAAGTCGGCGGCCTGCTGGCCCTCGACGTCGATGATCGTCAACCGTTGGCCCGCCTTCACTTCGAAGGTACGTCCGTGTCCTGCGTTGACGGTGAGAGTCTGTACTGGATCTGTCATGTGATTCGGTCTGCTCGATTTACTGCGCGGGGACGAAGTCGGACGTCGGCGTATCGAAGCTCACGCCGAGGTTGGCCTTTTGCAGGCGCGCGAGTTCGCCGGACTTTTTCATCGCGATGATCTGGTCGCTGATCGCCTTGTTCAGACGCGTATCGTCAGGACGGGTTGCCCATGCAATCCATTGCGACGGTCCGAGTTCGCCGGTCGGCTTCAGCTTGCCCGGATTCTGTTTGATGACGCCTGCGAGCACGGTCATATCGTCGAATACGAAATCGGCACGACCCGTCATCAATGCAGCCACCGTTTGATCGACGCTATCCACGCTGATCAGTTGGATCGGCGCAAGACCCTTGGCCTTCAGCGTTTCGTTGAACTGCTTGAGGATCTGCTCGGGCGCGCTTGCGCTCTTGACCGCGGCGGTCAAACCCGCGAGCGATTCGATGGTTGCATGCTGCGGAATCTTCTTGAAGTCGGAGCGCACCAGCGCGCCGTTCACCGTCTTGCTGGTCGGCACTACGTACGCGAGACGCTTCGCGCGCTCGGCGGTTACGTTCAGCGCGGAACCTTCGATATCGAACGAATGCGCGAGCAGACCCGGAATGATCCCGCTGAACGACATGCGCTGATATTCGATCTTTACGCCGAGATGTTTCGCGACGGCAGCCATGATGGCGGGATCGAAGCCGACGATATTGTTGTTGGCGTCGGTGTACTCGTACGGCGCGAAGGTCGGATCGATCGCGACGGTCATCGTGCCGCGACTCTTGATGTCGTCGAGGGTATCGGCGTTCGCGGCTACCGAGTGGATCAACGCGGCAAACGGCAACAACGCGGCAAGGGCAATGCTGGAGAGGCGGCGCTTCGGCATCAGGAGAACTCCCGTAGACAGGTGGACGATGCCACTGCAAGGCATGATTCGTACCAACCCGATATGAGAAACACTGGTTTCACAAATCTAATCGTGAAAACATCTGTTTCTACAACGGTTTGCGAGAAACGCGCATTTCACATCCTGCGGTCCGACCTATAATGGCGTCATCGCGAGATACCGACCGTCTGCACCCAGTGCGTGCAAGAGAATAGCAATGCACATTCGCGGTGCTGGTGTTGCACCACGACGGGCTCTCCACTTACTCACAAGCCGAAATGTCAAACGCTCAAACGAAACAAGAGAAGCGCGCACCGCAGTCGATCGAGAGTCGCATCGCCGAATGCTATGACGAACTGTCCGAGATCGATCAACGGCTGGCCGATGTCATCCTGAGTGCACCCGGACAACTGGCGATGCAAACCGCTACCGAACTGGCGACGACCGCGCAGGTGTCGAAAGCGACCACGACGCGTTTTTTTAAGAAGCTCGGGTATGCGTCATATGACGCCGCGCGCGCGGTTGCACGCGCGGCGCAGGTCGGCGGTTCGCCGTTGTATCTACAGGAACGGGGCCGCAAGAATGCGAGTACGAAACTCGACGATGTGATTCAGGCGCACTTGCGGCATGAGGTCGAGAATCTGGCGAACACGTACCGGTCGCTCGATACGCGCATGCTGAGCGAGGTGGTCGATGCCGTTGCGCACGCGCGGCGCGTAGTGATTATCGGATATCGGCATAGTCATACGGTGGCCACAATGATCAGGCGCGAACTGATTCAGGTGCGCTCCGACGTGGTGTTATTGCCCGCCCCGGGCGACACGATCGGTGAATATCTCGGCGACCTGACCGCGAAGGATGTCGTGATCATCGTCGGCTTGCGGCGCCGTGTGCCGGCCGTCGGTTTTGCCGCAGTTGCACTCGCCGAGGCTGGCGTACCAATACTGTATATGTCGGATGTCATTGCGGGGAAACCGGCGCGACTGGCGCGCTGGGTGATCCGGTGCCACACGGATGGCCTGATGCTGTTCGACAGCAAGGTCGGCATGACGGCGGTGGTCAATCTGATCTGTTCACTTGTTGCTGAACGCCTGCTCGAACGGGACAACAACCATTTGCAGCGGGTCGAAATCATGCACGAGCGCTTGCGCGAGCTCGACTGAAAAACGTGGGTGTTTTTCTAGAGAGCTCCATGCTCCTTATGGTCGGCGCTTCTCTCGCGTTTGCCCGCAAGCGGTCGCTGGCCGAACGCGGGAATAATCTGCGGCAGCATCGAGGCGCTAGCAAAGACCATCCCAACACCGCACCCCCCGGCCAGTGCCATACGCTCCACGCATAGTTGCCAAGCGTCGCGCCGATCGCCCCGCCCGCAAAGCGGATCGTCATATAAAGCGTGTTGGCGCGGCTCATCGCAGTGCTTCGAACCGCCAGGTTGCGTGCCGTGTTCGAGACATGCGCGCTTTGCAAGCCGAGGTCGAGCAGGATCACGCCGACGATTAACCCGCCGATGCTCGCGCCTTTCCAGGCAAGTAACACATACGAGGCGATGAAGACGATGCTGGCGGCGAAAATGACCCGACGCGGATCGCGTGCATCGGTCAGCTTTCACACGGCATAGGACGCGCTCGCGCCGGCGACACCGACGAGCCCGAACAATCCGGCCGTCTCGCTGCCGTAACGGGCATCGAGGCCGTGCAGGTGAAACGCAAGCGTCGTCCAGAAAGCGCTGAATGCGGCAAATTGCAACGCCGCGATCAAAGCGGTCTGCCGTACGACGGGCTCCTCGCGCAGCAACGCAAACAGCGAACACATCAACGCGCCGTAGCTGCCCGAGAAGGTCGGCTCGACGCGTGGAAGGACGCGCGCAAGCATGGCGGCAACGCCCACCATCGCGACTGCTGCGAAGGCGTAGACAGCGCGCCATCCGAAATACGCAGCGATTGTGCCCGATACCGTGCGAGAGACGAGGATGCCGCAAAGCAGGCCCAACCTCAACAAGGTTTCGTTGCTTGTTTCTCTTTTGATTAGTCCACGTGTGGGAGGGCGCCTGCCGTGCGAACCTTGGGCGGCCGGCCGCGCAGCAGCAGGGGCATCAAACGCCGGCTGGCTGTCTGCGCCGCCCACTCGCAATACGCGGCGCTGCCGAGCACCCAGCCCTTGAGCGTCGACTGCATCAGGTTATTGACCTCGAGTTCGTCAAGGGGCTGTGCGCCCAAATCGCGGTAAGCCTGGTGGCGCTCGAACGGTGTATTGCCGAGCGTCCGGTAGAGTGGATGGTCCTTGATGAAGCTATCGACACGCAACCCGATGTGATGCGTGAAGCTAGACCACTGGTAGTTTCCCGGCTCTGCCACAAGGCGGTTGCGCACCGGCGCATGATCGATGACCTGGCTCGCGAGCAGGAAATACCGGTCGGGCTCAATCACTGTTGCCCAGTAACCGCCACGCCACACCGCACCGCGGCGTCCATGGCGGCGGTTGAAGGTCTCGACGTAGCGACGGCCGACCGCCTGCATCGCCATGGCCACGCTCGACTCGTATGAAGGTGTGACGAGGAACTGTACCGCGTCAGGCATGAGTACCCACGCGTGGACTGCCAGATCGGCGACGCGCGCTGCGTCTGCCAGGCAGGCGAGGAAGTACAGGTAGTCTCCTTCGTCCAAGAATGCGGGCCCCGTGAGCCCCTGCAAGATAACGTGCTGCGGTTGTTCTGGGACGTAGTGCCGTGCAAGCGGTGTCATGCTGAATTAACCGGAAATCCGATGTGAGAAAGCGATCCGACAGTATCGGACGCGTGACGGTGCGTAACGAAATTCTACGGGCAATGTGCATGCGTTTGCATCACGAACAGGCCTCTTTTCTGGCCTCTTTTCGTTGATTTGCCGATCGCAGCCAGCATCTCTTTTATGCCACGGCTGAATAGCAGCGCCGCGCTATACGCCTCCAGACGTTCTGCCTGCGCGCCATCCGGCACCAATACATCAGGCAGCACGACGGTACAGCGGTCGAAGCGTCCCTAGTCTCCATTCGCATCCCACCTGAAGCGGTCAAAGCCCAGCGTAATGTGGTTCGCGAATTTCATCGGTAGGTATCCGAACGATAACGATAGCCTCCAATCCGAGACCTTGGGCGGCGGCCAGTGTCAAGAAGAACTCGGCTGCCGTTGCGACCGGCAAACCGCAGACAAAGTACCGAGACCCGGAAACTGGTGCCACATGGAGCGATGGTTTAACCGAACTGGATAACCGAGGAAGCGGACGATGACGTGACGACGGCAAGAAGGGCAGTTTCGAGTCGGGAGTGTGAGTTCACTGATGCAGGATGCTGCCGTCGGGTTGCTCGATGCCGCCATCGTCAGCAATCAGCCACATTGCTGACGTAGAACCCAGCCCATCCCAATGACGGCTCAGGCCGAATTGCAGCCATTTGCGGCTGGTCTCGCGCTTTCATCTCAGCGCTCACCGCTCCTCAAAAATCCTCGAGCTTCATCGCGTAAGACCTGCAAGGGCTGTCGCCGTGCTCGCCGACATAGATGAATCTCATCCCGATCCTCTCTGCTACTTTCATCGAAGCAGCATTGCGCGGATGAATACCCGCGACAATCTTCTCTAATTCGAATGAGCGAAACGCGTGCTCGACAATTGGCCGCGCGGCCTCCGACGCATACCCATAACACCGAGTATCGCGACAAAGCCGCCATCCAATCTCAATCTCCGGCCCAACTGCATCGCGAGGAATCAAAAGCACCCACCCCAAAAACCACATTCGGTTTCAAACGTGGGTAGTGCGTCGCTCATCGGAACTAAAGAGGGCGATACATCGCGATGGCCCCCGACAAGCCCAATACGAACGATGGACCCACCGAGGTTAAAAAATAACAGACAACCCGGGCAACCCGTCAAGTTGCCCGAGAACTATTAAAGAGCCAAACCCATCACCCACCCACCAACGACTTCCCTTGTGAAAGAATCTTGTCACAAACCTGCTTCGTAACTTGCTGCTTCAACCCACCCCCACTCAGATCAACCGACTTCCCATCACCGCTCTTCAAAAGCCCTGCAGCCCCCGCGGTATACCCACTATCCGACGACGCAGCCGACGTCCCACCCAGCTTGCTCATCAACGAATCCTTAACGGACGAAGCCCCATTCCCACTGAGATAGTTGTTCTTGATACAGAACTGCAGCACACCTGCAACATTGCTCGTACTGCCCGATGTCAGCGATGACCCGGTCAACCCACTAGTCATACCGCTCATGCTCCCCAGGCTGCTGAGCCCGCTGGACGATGATCCATCGGAGCTTCCGCCTCCCTTCAACAAATTGCCGAGCTGCGCGTGAGCGGCTGAAAAGGGTAACAACATTGCAATTGCGATGCCTGCAACGGTGCGGCGATACGTTCGGACTTTCATACTCGGACTCCTTCAGTGACAAAAAC
>Ga0105856_1001272_pt1 | contig 10973 bp, 10 predicted proteins | sample OrgsoiDNA_201060_FD_89681 | JGI IMG/M metagenome (GOLD analysis project Ga0105856, IMG submission 89681) | Permafrost soil microbial communities from the Arctic, to analyse light accelerated degradation of dissolved organic matter (DOM) -... | ecosystem: Environmental > Terrestrial > Soil >...
GACCAATCATCAAACCGAGAATAAAGAAGGCGCAGAAGGCCAGTAAATCGGTCACCTGACTGTGGATGGAAATAAACCCGATGCGGTCGGCCACGGCTTTGACCCGCCGCGCGTCGCCGCTAACCTGCAAGACGTCGCCTTTATTGAGCACGATGCTGTCATCGATAGGCATTTCAATTTGGCTGCGGATCACCCGGTTCAGGAAGCAGCCGTGGTCCGTCAGATTAAGCTGGCTCAGGCGTTTACCAACCGCGCTATTGTTTTTGACCACCACCTCTTCGGTGACGATGCGCATGTCGAGTAAATCGCGGTCGAAGACTTCTTTACCGTTACGGAAACTCGGGTCAAGGCGCGAATGCGCGTCGGGATAGCCGACCAGCGAGATATCATCGCCGACTTGCAGTACCGCATCCCCGTCGGGCGTCGCCAAAATGCCGTTGCGGCGTATACGCTCGATATAGCAACCGGTCTGACGATAAATGCCTAACTCACGCAGGTTTTTGCCATCGGCCCATGCCACCAGTTCTTGTCCTACGCGGTAGGCGCGAATGACCGGCAGATAGACTTTGCGCTTGCTGTCGACATCCAAGCCGCGTTCACGGGCGATTTGCTGGGCGCTGGTCGGCAAGTCCTGATGCTGCAATTTAGGCAAGTAACGGGCCCCAAAGATCAGGCTCACCAGACCAATCAGGTAGGTTAACGCATAACCGAGACTCAGATTATCCAGCTCAGGGCCGAGTAATTTATTGCCGCCCAGCGTGTTGCGCAATGTGTCTCCGGCACCCACTAACACCGGTGTTGAGGTCATTGACCCCGCGAGCATACCGGCGGTGAGTCCAATATCCCAGCCGAAGAAACGGCCAAGGCCGAATGCCAGCAACATCGCCGTGCCGACCATCACCAGCGCCAGCATCAGATAATTTTTGCCATCGCGGAAGAAAATCGAGAAAAAGTTCGGTCCGGCTTCGACCCCCACACAAAAAATAAACAGCATAAAGCCAAGATTCAGCGCTTCAGTGTTAATGCTGAAGTGTTGTTGGCCCAAAAGCAGGGAAACGACTAATACGCCTATAGAATTTCCGAGTTGGACGGAGCCTAACCGTACTTTTCCCAGACAAAGTCCGAGCGCTAACACTACAAATAATAACAGGATGTAATTCCCGTTTAACAAACTGGCGACGTTTATGTTCACTAGGATAACTTATTGTTTACCAACAAATTCTTGATATGAGGGGGTGTAAGGGATAAATTCGATTGCATTATATTTTAACCGTTAATCGCAAGGCTAACGAAATAAGCGACGACTAAAACAACGCAATATTGCGCGTTATTCTAGTCATAGATTGCTCATTCAGCCAGATAAAAGCGGGCATTACGGCCATTGAGGCAAGTTTTATGTGGCACAGGCGGTGCCACATACCAGGGAAATGGCAAGGCAGGGGGCAGAGGCAAGATTTAGCCTGCTGCCCATTCGCGAGACTTTAAGGAGGAAGGAATTGATGCATCTTCGAGACGCTACCGGCCCGATCATTTGTTGTGCATTATTTACGCTGATTTTTGTACTACTTAAAACCGACGTTATTGCGGTAAGCGATAGAGGCCCTGGCCCAGAATACGGCCTGCTGTTTTTCGTTTTACCCGGCATGATCACTGCCCACCTTATTCGCCACTCGTCACTTATTTATGCACTTGTTGGCGCACTGATCGCTATTCCAGTCTGTTACACGCTGCGCGTGATGTATTTCGTGCGTGTGCGTTCGCTACTCCAGGAGATGGCCTATGCTGGGAGTGCGGTTTTTTGGTGCGTAATGGGCGCGCTGATCTATCTGTTGATCCGCGCCGTTTTACTGCAAATAACCAAAGAGTGAACGCAATACCTCTGGTTTTAATCAAAAAAGAAAGGCGCTCATTGAGCGCCTTTTTGCTGTGTGGTCTTTGCCGAAAACAGGGCAATTAAGACTGGAACAGGGCCAGATTTTCTTTAGCGTAAGCTTCGAAGTCTGTGCAACCACCGATGTGGGTAGAATCGATGAAAATCTGTGGAACGGTTTCCACTGGCTTACCGACAGTTTTTTCCAAATCAGCTTTAGAAATGCCTTCAGCGTGGATATCAACATAACGGAAATTGAAATCATCACGTTCTTCAGTCAGTTTTTCAGCCAACTCTTTTGCACGTACACAATAAGGACAGCCAGGACGTCCGAAAATCACTGCAAACATGGAGACTCCTTGATTTTTTAATGCCAGTAAAATGAAAGGGTTAAAGAGTGACGCCGTCAAAATCTGTTAACTACGTCACCTTTTGATTGCGCTACTATGCCTGTTACAAACGCTAAAAAAAAGTAGGAATTACCTGTCAGTTCGATGCATGTAGCCTATCGCAACGTTGACAAACCTGATGAACAGGCCTTTTTTAGGCCGATCAATAGGTGCTTTGTTACAGCATTTGGGGCAGTGACTATTGCAAAGCAGTTGCCTAACATCAATGATTGTCAGCCATTGATGCTTTATTTTTTCGCTTTCAGTCCAAGGATTTGCAATGACGCCCACGATTGACCTCTTGCGCTCGCACCGTTCTATTCGTTCTTTTACCGATCAGCCGATTTCCGATGAACAACGCGCCGCCATTATCAGCGCTGCACAGGGCGCGTCGACGTCGAGTTTTTTACAGTGTTCGTCAATTATCCGTATTACCGATCCCGCGCTGCGTGAAACGCTGGTGAAGTACACCGGCGGGCAGAAATATGTCGCCAGTGCGGCAGAGTTTTGGGTTTTCTGCGCCGACTTTAACCGGAATCTGCAAATTAATCCGCAGGCGGAATTAGGGCTGGCGGAACAACTGTTACTCGGGTGTGTTGATACCGCATTGCTGGCGCAAAATGCCATGACGGCAGCGGAATCGCTAGGGTTGGGCGGGGTGTTTATCGGCGGTATTCGTAACCAAGTCGATGATGTCATTGAACTGCTAAAATTGCCGAAATTTGTGATGCCGCTGTTTGGTTTTTGCATCGGTTATCCGGCGCAGGATCATCAAGTGAAGCCGCGTATGCCGCAGGCGATGCTGGTGCATGAAAACGGTTATCAGCTTTTAGACAAGCAAATATTGGCCGACTACGATGAACAACTGGCTGACTATTATTTGCAGCGTGACAGGAATGCGCGCCGTGATACCTGGAGCGATCTAATTGTTCGCACGCTGAAAAAGGAACAGCGCCCACACATGCTGGATGCTTTGCATCGTCAAGGCTGGGCAACGCGATAACAGACAGGGGCGTCCGATGAAAATAGCGATTCTTTCGCGCGATGGCAATTTGTATTCCTGCAAACGCTTACGCGAGGCGGCAGAGTGCCGCGGGCATGAGATCGACATTATCGATCCGCTGTCATGCTATATGAACATTAACCCGGCGGCACCCAGCGTGCATTATCGTGGACGCCAGTTAGACCGATATCAGGCCGTTATCCCGCGTATCGGTTCGGCTATCACCTTTTATGGCACCGCGGTGCTGCGTCAGTTTGAAATGTTGGGCAGTTTCCCGCTCAATGAATCGGTGGCGATCACCCGCGCACGTGACAAACTCCGTTCCATGCAGATTTTAGCCCGCGAAGGCATTGACCTGCCGACCACCGGTTTTGCCAATGCGCCAGACGATACCTCTGACCTGATAGCGCTGGTGGGCGGTGCGCCGCTGGTGGTGAAACTGGTCGAAGGGACACAGGGGATTGGCGTCGTGCTGGCGGAAACCCGTCAGGCAGCGGAAAGCGTGATCGACGCCTTTCGAGGGCTGAACGCCCATATTCTGGTACAGGAATACATCAAAGAAGCGCAGGGCAGAGACATTCGCTGTCTGGTGGTGGGCAAACGCGTCGTCGCTGCGATAGAACGGCAGGCCAAGCCCGGCGACTTTCGCTCTAATCTGCATCGTGGTGGCACGGCCAATAAAGTCGATATTACCGCCGAGGAGAAAGCCATTGCTATCAAAGCCGCGAACACGCTCGGGCTCGACGTCGCGGGTGTGGATATTTTGCGCTCTGACCGCGGCCCGCTGGTGATGGAAGTTAACGCCTCGCCGGGGCTGGAAGGCATCGAAAGTACCACCGGTTTGGATATTGCTGGCATGATGATTGACTATATCGAACATCGTGCGCGCCCGGGTTTTCGTCTGAAATCCGGCGGCTAACGCCACTCGCAGTCATTAATGTGCATCAAGATCGTATTGATCATAGCGCTAATAAGGAATATTCCGTAAGCTATGTCCCCTTCGCGTTCGCGCCTGATAGGGCGCGCTTTGCTGCTGTTTGACTTCGATGATTTAACCTTGTGAGGCATTTTATGGATTCGCTCATCGTCCCTGATTTAGCGTTGCTGCGGCGCTGGCTGGATCAGTTGGGCATCTCATTTTTCGAGTGTGATTCCTGTCAGGCTCTTCATTTGCCCCATATGCAGAATTTTGATGGCGTATTTGACGCTAAATTGGACATCGTCGATAACGTCATTTTGTTCTCGGCATTGGCGGAAGTGAAACCGACGGCGCTTATTCCCATCGTTGCGGATCTCAGCCAAATCAACGCCAGTTCGCTGACGGTGAAAGCCTTTATCGACATTCAGGACGACAACTTACCGAAACTGATTGTCTGTCAGGGATTGGGCATTGCCGTCGGGGTGACGCAAGAGCAGTTTGCTTATTTCCTGCAACAGGCAGAAGAACAAATGTCGATGATCATTCTCGAAGCGCATGCCAATGACATGCTGTTTGTGGGTGACCCGGACGACGGTGAAATCATCACGCACCACAGTGATCCTATCCTGCATTAATTCTGCTCCACAGATAACACCGCCAACTCCCCTCTGTTGTTCATCAAAGTCGCGAATTTAAGCGGCTTTGGTGATTTTATTCGCTTCCACTACACTTTTTAACAAACGGTTATTCTGCTGTTTACCGGGTGTTGCCATACATTTCACTTTGTTAATGGCCGATGTGCCACAGAGCATAAAGAAAAACTGCATAATTAATCGATAAACCCCGCTTTTGCCCAGCGAGGCTGGTGCAGGGGCGATGCAGGCGTTATGCTTCAGTCCTCTGCATTCATCGTGGTTTACACCGGAAAACCAAACGGTTATTTCGCGAGCAGCGTGGTCGCCAACAATGAATGCCTATGCATAATTTGTCGCGGCAGTGAGTCTGGTACTGAAAGGTTTTGTATCCGTTTGAGATACAAGTTCAATTTTTCTTATCCCTGCATTGGAGGTAGTAACGGATGTTCACCCTGCGTAAAAAGTGGTTATCGGGTGTTGTCGCCGGTCTGGTTATGGCCGCGTCCGTCACAGCGTCAGCGGAAGATAAAACGCTGCACATCTACAACTGGTCTGACTATATTGCTCCGAACACCGTGCCTGATTTCGAAAAGGAAACCGGCATTAAAGTGGTTTACGACGTCTTTGATTCCAACGAAGTGCTGGAAGGCAAACTGATGGCGGGCAGCACCGGTTTCGACTTAGTCGTGCCCTCTGCCAGTTTCTTAGAGCGCCAACTGGCTGCCGGTGTTTTCCAGCCGCTCGATAAAAGCAAACTGCCCAACTACAAAAATCTGGATCCCGATTTACTGAAGATGGTTGCCGCGCACGATCCGGGCAACAAGTACGCCATTCCGTATCTGTGGGCGACCACCGGTATTGGCTACAACGTCGATAAAGTCAAAGCGGTTCTCGGCAAAGATGCGCCGGTAGACAGTTGGGACTTAGTGCTCAAGCCTGAAAACCTTGAGAAACTGAAAAGCTGCGGCGTTTCTTTCCTCGATGCGCCGGCTGAAATTTATGCCACCGTGCTTAATTACCTGCATCTGGACCCGAACAGCACCAAAGCCACCGACTACACCGGCGCGGCCAATGACCTGTTGTTGAAACTACGACCAAGCATCCGTTATTTCCACTCCTCCCAGTACATTAACGATCTGGCGAATGGGGATATCTGCGTCGCGGTGGGCTGGGCGGGCGACGTCATGCAGGCGTCGAACCGTGCGAAAGAAGCCAAGAATGGCGTTAACGTGGCATATAGCATTCCGAAAGAGGGCGCATTGGCCTTCTTCGACGTCTTTGCTATTCCTGCCGACGCGAAAAACCTCGATGAAGCCTATCAGTTCCTCAATTATCTGATGGAGCCGAAGGTTATTGCCCAAGTCAGTAACACCGTGTACTACGCCAGTGGCAACTTAGCTGCGACGCCGTTGGTCAACGCCGATGTGCGTAACAATCCGGGCATTTATCCATCGGAAGCCGTTCGCGCCAAAATGTTTAGTCTCAAAGTGCAAGATCCGAAGATCGACCGCGTGATCACCCGATCCTGGACTAAAGTCAAAACAGGCAAATAATACGCTTTCAGCTCAGGCTGCCTGAGTATTCTCCCCAGCGGCCTCGCACATGATAGTCGGGGCCGCTGCACTGATCTGGGTTCCTCAATCTGCGCGGCTTTTACCGCCTTCTGCCGGAGATGTTTCTGAGTGAATGATGCCATTCCCCGTCCTCAGCCTAAAACTCACAAAGGCTTTACGCCTTTGTTGGAGATCCGCAATTTAACCAAATCTTTTGACGGTCAGGCGGCCGTTGATGATGTCAGTCTGACGATATACAAAGGCGAGATTTTCGCGTTGCTCGGCGCGTCCGGCTGTGGGAAATCCACCTTATTGCGCATGCTGGCCGGATTTGAAATTCCCACGCAGGGGCAAATTGTGCTCGACGGCGTAGATTTGTCACAGGTGCCGCCGTACCAGCGTCCGATCAATATGATGTTCCAATCTTATGCCTTGTTCCCGCATATGACCGTTGAACAAAATATCGCGTTCGGTCTCAAGCAAGACAAACTGCCAGCGGCGGAGATCAAAAGCCGCGTGGCGGAAATGTTGTCGCTGGTGCACATGGAAGAGTTTGCTAAGCGCAAGCCGCACCAACTGTCTGGCGGGCAGCGCCAGCGTGTGGCACTGGCGCGCAGTCTGGCGAAACGTCCCAAACTGCTGCTGCTGGACGAACCGATGGGCGCGCTCGACAAAAAGCTGCGTGACCGAATGCAGCTGGAAGTGGTGGATATTCTTGAGCGCGTCGGCGCGACCTGCGTGATGGTGACGCACGATCAGGAAGAGGCGATGACCATGGCGGGGCGTATTGCCATTATGAACCGTGGGAAATTCGTGCAAATCGGCGAGCCGGAAGAAATTTATGAGCACCCGACCAGCCGCTTCAGCGCCGAATTTATCGGCTCGGTCAATATCTTCGAAGGCGTGCTGCAAGAGCGTCTGGAGGAGGCGCTGGTGATCAGCAGTCCGGGATTGAGGCATCCGCTAAAAGTGGACGTGGATTCCTCCGTGGTGGACAACGTGCCGGTGTTTATCGCCTTGCGCCCTGAGAAAATCATGCTGTGCGACGCGGTGCCAGAGGACGGCTGTAACTTTGCCGTGGGCGAAGTGGTCAATATTGCCTACCTCGGTGACTTGTCGATTTACCACGTGAAATTGCACAGCGGGCAGATGATCACCGCGCAGTTACAGAACGGCCACCGGTTCCGTAAAGGGATGCCGACGTGGGGTGACGAAGTGCATCTGTGCTGGGAAGCCGACAGCTGCGTCGTGCTGACCGTTTAAGGGGAGTCGACATTATGTCTTTTATTTCCGCACAACCTGAACCCGCCAAACCGCCGGGGGGCGTAAAAGCCTTTATCGGCCGAGTACAGCAGAAACATGGCCGCAAGCTGGTGATTTTGCTGCCGCTGGTGTGGTTTCTGCTGCTGTTTTTAATGCCGTTTTTGGTGGTGTTCAAAATCAGTCTGGCTGAAATGGCCCGCGCTGTTCCGCCGTTTACTGACCTGATCACCTGGTCTGACGGCATGTTGAATATTGCCCTCAATCTTGGCAATTATATCTCGCTAACCGATGACCCGCTGTATATCGACGCCTATTTGCAATCACTGGAAGTGGCGGCAATTTCCACCCTGTGCTGCCTGGCGATCGGCTATCCGTTGGCTTGGGCGGTGGCGCACAGCAGTAAATCGATGCGCAATATCCTGCTGTTGCTGATCATCCTGCCGTCATGGACATCGTTCCTGATCCGCGTTTATGCATGGATTGGTATCCTCAAAGATAACGGGATTCTGAATAATTTCCTCATCTGGCTGCACGTCATCGACCAGCCGTTGGTGATTTTGCATACCAATCTGGCGGTGTATATCGGCATCGTCTATTCCTACTTGCCGTTTATGGTGTTGCCCATTTATACCGCGCTGACCCGGCTGGACTACTCGCTGGTGGAGGCATCACTGGATTTAGGTGCACGACCTTTGAAAACCTTCTTTCAGGTGATCGTGCCCCTGACCAAGGGCGGAATTATCGCCGGGTCGATGCTGGTGTTCATTCCTGCGGTTGGCGAATACGTCATCCCAGCGCTGCTCGGGGGGCCAGACAGTATTATGATCGGGCGGGTACTGTGGGAGGAGTTCTTCAACAATCGCGATTGGCCGGTGGCATCTGCGGTAGCGGTGGTCATGCTACTGCTGTTGATCATGCCTATCTTGTGGTTCCACAAATATCAAAATAAACAGCTGGGGGACAAACAATGAACCCGTTGCCGGTTGTTCGCTCACCGTGGCGAATTCTTATTCTGGTGCTCGGCTTTACGTTCCTCTATGCGCCGATGCTGATGCTGGTTATTTACTCGTTCAACAGCTCAAAGCTAGTTACGGTCTGGGCTGGTTGGTCAACCCGCTGGTATACTACGTTATTCAACGACACCGCGATGATCCGTGCGGTGGGCATGAGTTTGAGTATTGCGACCGCCGCCGCGACTCTGGCGGTGATCGTGGGTACGCTGGCCGCGGTGGTGATGGTGCGTTTTGGGCGCTTTAAAGGCTCGACCGGCTTCGCCTTTATGCTGACTGCGCCGCTGGTCATGCCCGACGTGATCACCGGTTTGGCGCTATTGCTGCTATTTGTCGCCATGGGCCATGCGTTTGGTTGGCCCGCAGAGCGCGGCATGTTGACCATCTTGCTGGCGCACGTCACTTTTTGTAGCGCGTATGTGGCGGTGGTGGTCGCAGCCCGCTTACGTGAATTGGACCGCTCGATAGAAGAGGCGGCGATGGATTTAGGCGCAACACCGCTCAAAGTGTTCTTCATCATCACGGTGCCGATGATCGCGCCCGCGCTGCTCTCTGGTTGGTTGCTGGCCTTCACGCTGTCGCTGGATGATGTGGTGATCGCGAGCTTCGTCGCCGGGCCGGGGGCAACCACCTTGCCGATGCTGGTCTTTGCCAGTGTGCGCTTGGGCGTTAATCCAGAAATCAACGCGCTGGCAACGCTGATCCTGCTGGTGGTCGGTATCATTGGACTGATCGCCTGGTGGTTTATGTCACGCGCAGAGAAACAACGACTGAAAGAGATCCGACGTGCAAAAAGTAGCTAGTGCTAACCAGACTTCCCTAACGCCGCGTCAAGGGCGCAGGGGATGAGATTCGTTCCCGTTCCGGTGATGATCGGCGCGTCGGCCATTGTGGCGACGCGCTGCCTTGAGTTTATTTTACTGTTCGACGACATGGGCGCCGCCGGGGTGAGCGATTTTATTCAAGCCAGCGCGGAATCGTGGGTCAACAGTATTATCCTGCTCTGTAGTTTGCTGATTGTATTGATTGAATGCCTTGGTGCCTACGCCATGATGCGTGGTCGCAACTGGGGCCGCTGGGCCTTTGTGGGCTGTCAGGCGGTGGTGGTCAGCTATATGTTGCTGGCCTCATTCGAATGGTTTGGCCCCAAGATATTCCGCTTTGACACCGACACGCAGGGCGAATTTCTTCATGCCTTATTGATGCAGAAAATCCCTGATATCGTGGTGCTCTTGCTGTTATTTGTCCCCCCTGTCAGCCGACAGTTTTTCCTGCGTCGCAGAGCAGCCTTTCAGGCTGCACGGTGATACACTGCGCGCCAACTTTTCTTCTGTTTTCCCAATAACGGTCACTCGTCATGCATTGCGCCCTTTATACCGCCGGAACCTGCCGGTCCTGCCAATGGCTGGACAAACCCTATTCACGCCAGCTAGCGGATAAACAACAGGATCTCAGCCTGTTGCTTGACGGCTTTGCGGTAGAGGAATGGCGTGAACCGGTGACGGGTGCAGAAAGCGCGTTTCGTAATAAAGCCAAAATGGTGGTGAGTGGCAGCGTGGAACGCCCCTTATTGGGCATGTTGCATCGTGATGGAACGCCGGTTGATCTGTGTGAATGCCCGCTGTATCCCGACCGTTTTCCCGCCGTGTTTGCCGTGCTGAAAAGTTTTATCGCGCGAGCAGGGCTTACGCCTTATAACGTGGCGCGCAAACGCGGTGAACTGAAGTTTCTGCTGCTGACCGAAAGCCAAAAAGCCGGCGGCATGATGCTGCGCTTTGTGTTGCGTTCTGAAACCAAACTGGCGCAATTACGCGCGGCATTGCCGTGGTTACAGCAACAACTGCCGCAGCTTAAGGTGATTTCCGCCAATATCCAGCCGGTACATATGGCGATCCTCGAAGGGGATACGGAGATCCCACTGACGGCCCAACAGGCATTGGAAGAAGAGTTTAATCAGGTGCCGTTGTTTATCCGCCCGCAAAGTTTCTTCCAGACCAACCCGCAGGTGGCGGCAGCGTTATACGCCACGGCGCGTGACTGGGTCAGCGAGCGCAACATCAGCAGCATGTGGGATTTGTTCTGTGGCGTTGGCGGGTTTGGCCTGCACTGCGCCACGCCTGAAATGAAGCTGACCGGGATTGAAATCAGCGCGGAGGCCATCGCCTGCGCGCGCGAATCGGCCTCGCGACTGGGGCTGAAGCAGGTGGAGTTTCAGGCCTTAGATTCCACCGGTTTTGCCACCGGCAAGGGCGAAGTACCTGACTTAGTGTTGGTTAACCCGCCACGTCGCGGCATCGGCGCGGAACTCTGTGACTATCTCAGCCGCATGGC
>Ga0105856_1001278_pt1 | contig 10923 bp, 9 predicted proteins | sample OrgsoiDNA_201060_FD_89681 | JGI IMG/M metagenome (GOLD analysis project Ga0105856, IMG submission 89681) | Permafrost soil microbial communities from the Arctic, to analyse light accelerated degradation of dissolved organic matter (DOM) -... | ecosystem: Environmental > Terrestrial > Soil >...
GGATTTTAATTTCCATAACTGTCTCAAAAGTGACCATAAGCTCTCCCTTGTTCAGGAGAGCAGATTAACCCCTGGATCAGATTTCAACCGTTGGGGTGGATCACTTTTGCACCGTTGGTAACAGTATCCAATAGTTCCTGTGCATCCGGCGCTAGGGTAAGTGCAATATATTCATCATTATTCTCTCTTCGCTTAACACCGGCTTTCATATGCTGCGTTATGATTGAGTACAACTCATGAAGCACTGACTCACTGTGCGTATAATGACCGTTGATGATGCATGGTTCAGTAATCTGCTCCATATCTATCATCAGAGTACGAGCCTGCAATCCGGTATCTCTGATGTTTGCTCTTTTCTGTCTGCTGGTATTGTCATATGGCTGAGGCTGCATCATTAAAAAGGATGAAAATACATAATTTTCAAGGACAAAACTTTCGCTTGATGCCCTGTCTATAGTCACTTTGTCTGTACACCAGTATGTGTTCAGAAGCGCGGGGGTGTTGAACAAACTCCCCTTGTACAATGCTGTTGCTTCATCGTTAAAAAGGGCCTTATTTTGATACCCCAGTCCGATTGCTTTTGCGAGCGCTTCGCTTGTCGGGTTCGTTAAGATAATGGCTTTTCGTACTGGCATCTTCGGCTTTCGACCAATACATTCATTAAGTTCATTACTCGTTTCCGTTATATTTCCCCCTTGATTTAATTCTTTTTTGTAGAGTTTGTTTAAAACCTTAAATTCCCCCTCCCACAGAATAATGCTTCGCTCATACACCTTAAGCTCAACACGATAAGCGTCTTCAAACTCCCGCTCCAATTGTGCAACAGGGTCCTTCAACAATCTGAAAATTCTTGATTTTCCACTACCAGACCTTGAAAGCAGCAACAGATATAACGCTAGAGGAAATCGTTGTTTATTCTCTGATTGAACACAGTACAGATCCTGACAGGCCAGCCCCAAAAAGGCTAATAACGTAACAATGATTATCTCAACAGCCACTCCTGTTACGTAGTGTAAATACGAAGCCCAAGACTTGATGTGACGTGGCAAGATGTCAAATTTCAAGTTAAGCTCTTGATAAATTTTGTTATTCATTGCGTCATCCTTTTTTTTGCAAAAAAATTAAATAGATCTGGAAGCGATCCATTCATCTATAGCAGTAGATCGCCAGCCGACAGATGCAGCTCCAAGCCGGACCGGTTTAGGAAACTCAGCGTCGTAGTACCTGGATTTGGGATTCAATTTTTCGTAGATGCTGGATCGGGATATGCCTAGGAGTGTCGTCAACTCACTCATACGCAAAATTCGCAGAGGCTCGTTAGAATGGTTCGTTTGTTCGCATGAATTTAACATCTTTAGTTCCCCTTATTGGACGTCTTTGTCAGTGGTCGAACTTTCTCACACCATCTGAGATACTGTCCCCGTCAAAAAACGGAAACCAACCGGAGGGAACGTGGGGACTCATGCTTTTGCTGATATGATGTATAACCTTTACCAGTGCTTTGGCCTGTTCGATAAGAACGACAAAAGACGTGAAAAGCGTGGAAACAGCAGATTTTCATTTCATCAGGATTTTTTTAACCAGGGCTATGACGATGTAATAAGAATAATTGACAATAATGAAGTCTTCAGTCTCGAAGAAAGACGTGACATTTTTTACAAATATGAGCAGTTATATAACGCACTAATACATATCCCGGTATTTTCTCATCTGGACAATCACCAAATCACAAAGCGATACCTTCAGTTCGCATTGCCCCCCGTAGTTGCATTAGACGTTTACAATACTCTTCCCCCCGATGATGAAATGCATTTCTATTACCATATTCATCTTTTTTTAATCAGCACGCACTGTCCACACGAAAGTAGTGACAAAAGAAAAATTCATGCAGGAGTGAAAGAATATCTACGGGAATATATTCGCTCACTTGAGTTTCACTACACAGATCATCTGGCACCACTTTTTAATTTCATTCATGATATTAAAGCAAGAAGTGGGCAGAAGGACGCGACCATAAAGAGAGTAATAAAAAACTGCCGTTCAGAGTATGATGGAAGCTACATTCCTGAAAAGAACCCAAAACTCAATTCACTGAATTTAAATAAAACCGAGCGGGCTTATCTGTCGCTTAATATGCTACTTGCATTCGAGCGCAAGACCTCAGCAGTCACCGCGGTATCCATGCATTACCGGCATACCGTGAACAATGGCGTTTATTACAACAATAGTTATGGTATTTTGTGTCGATATCTCTATTCCAGAGGATATGATGAAAAACTATTACATTACATTACGCTTCCATTTTATAACATGGCAGTCCGACCGGTTTCTGTAGCAATTGAGGAAAAACCGTATCGCTATGTTCACGCATTAAAATGTCTTATTTTTAACACTAGAAAAAACAACAAATATTCTAAATTGGATTTGGCTGAAATGGCATCCTATTTCAATGCAGCCGCTAACTCAGATGTACTAAAACCTTACTCCCAACTTTTACAAACCATCATTTTTCTCAGTCAGGATAAAACAGACGAAGCGTTCCGACTTGTTAACAAAACCCCATTAGATAACTTACCGATTGGTTACCTGCCTTCAGCCTTTTCAGTTATCAAACTGGCATTAAAAGTAAAGCTGGAAAGAAAAAAAATAAGAAATAAAACATTACTGTCCGTGATAAACAGTACCTTGAGTAATCAGGGTACCATTGCTGAGTTTATAGCTGTAACCCAAGGAGAAATGAATAGCAATGTTGTATTATGCGCAGATAACATGACGATCATGCGGGCAATAAAAATGTACAACCACATGATAAGAAGGGTAAGTTATTTATCTGAAGATTCACCATCTGATATCTATCCGCAAGCTATATTCGGGCTTCTTGATGCAATGGAAAGTGCGCTGGGTAAGTTAAATACCCTACTTCGCGAAACAGGTGATGGAGTTGAGAGTAATGAACTGGCCGAGCTTATAGTGAAAAATAAAATACTAACAGCTCGTGAATTGAATGAAAACATGGTTGGCGTACTTGATAAATGCACACTTTATAATTTCCTGAGTAGCATCAACGTTTTTATTAATTATCTGAGATGCCCTGGGGAAGAACTAGGACACATCATGATTTTTTCCGGAGTGACAGAAAAACCAATGCGTCTTCGAGAAAAGGTATGTGAGGCTTTGAGGATTGCATCTGAAAAAATTAGAAAAGAGGCTTAAGGGAAAGGGAGAGGCGGCCAATGGCCTGCCGGAAAGCAATGGGGCAGCCTGCAAAATTGCGAATGACACTTCTGCCTCCTGCTACAGCTGCTACATGTAGCAGCTGTAGCAACTCCCCGGAAGCAGGACATACACTTTTGGCCTAAGAGTTACTGGTATGTTGTTGTCGACGACACCTGCAATTAACCGATCGATTATGATGCAAAGGTGTTCTTTGATGGCGTACCATATATTGCCTGTAACCAGTTTGGAATAATCTTTTTTTTTATGAGTGACATTTCTTATTGAGGAAAGGCCAAACTGAATCAGACGATAATCATTATTTAAATGGATTCGCTAACTGCAATCTGCGTTTCGGACGAAAAAATAGCATCCAGAATTTTAGTCGATTGCAATAACGTCTCAAGAGCTATTCGCAATGGAGAAAATGCTTCATGCTCAACTGGAAATTCACCATACTCCTTCCAGCACTCAGTAAGTAATCTTGGTTCGATGATAACAGGAAGAAAATAACTACCTTTCCCCTTATCTACTAACCCTAATTCATGAAGTTGTTCACGATGTTGCTGCTGAATAGCACTAGTATAACTAGTAATTTTTCTGGCCCCACCAAAAAATCCAGCATTCAATTTAAACTCAAAACCAAATTGCCCCTGCTCAGTTCCCGTACCAGTCAGGACGGCTAAAATATAATCATTTCCATCACTAACTGTTGTACTGTTTTCAAACCAATATTTGCAGTTAACGCCCTCAATGACCCAGGTTGGATGGGCGAGCCAGCAATAATCCTGGTGCTCGTAATTTGCTTTACCTACCCAGTTGTTGTCTTTCATAAATCGTTCAACACAATGATCAAAGCTTTTCCAGAAGGCTGGGCTTAAATGCTGTTCAAAATAAACAACAGCTTCGTTAAACATCTTTAGTTGCGAAAGAATCAGTATACCAGCCTGACGTTCCGCATCGCTGTGTGGATTCATGTCTAATCCCTTAAATTAAAATATACGAACTCGATTAAGAAAGCAAAATGCGGCATGCGCAGCCATTTGACGCGAAGGCGAGTGCTTATCTACAGAAATGAATTTTTTGTAATGCGACTGAAGTGAAGACTCTAAAATTGTGGCGAGATGTCGCCAGGAAATACAGGGAACGTCCGCTGGTTTGAAATCTGAGCCACAGGTCAGCGGTTTTCCGCCACGAGGCGTTAAAAAGATAACGGCCCAAGGACGTGACATTGAGCGTAATCTGGCATCAGAACAATATCGGGCGACTTGTTCCGGCTGCTCACAGGCATCAATTTTCACCTCTATAAGCAGGAAAAAATTATCCGCGTCGATTTCTATATCAACACGATTGGTATTATCGCCAGTAGGATTCGTTTCAACTTGTACCCGGCAGTAATGAAGATAATCTTCAGGGATATCATTCCTGCTGTGCCGTATTGCCCGCAAGAATGCCTGTAAAGGTAGTCTCCCGAAACCATGGGTTCCTTCGGGATCAAGAAGCCAGGCAAGGACTGCAGTATTGCGAACCTCTTTACGCCCAAGGCCTGCCACCTCCCATGGATCAAAAGATAAAGAACGGTGCTGAACAACTTTCAGTGGCTCAGAGAGTTGGCTTAAAAACTCAGTTAGCTCTGCTGTATTAATATTGATTTTTTTATTTTTTTCTCTGGTCCATTCAATGTTTTTCGGCCATTGCTGAAAAAATTCCGGTAGCCACTCAACCAGTGAAGAATTGTGATATTTCATTCGATTACTCATTCAGAAGACGACGTATTGCTTATACAAGCGGCAATTCAAAACACTTTACCGGTTTCCCATCCTGCATTTCTACCAGTAATCGTGCAGATTGCGGTTGCTCAGCCAACAATCCTTGTTGGAATTGCCCGAACGACAAATGAGCTTCTTCAATAGCCATCTTTTGCTGCATTAACGTAGTTGTCGTCCATTTCCGCAGTAATACTTTATTGGCATTGGTAGTATTGCTCTGTTCCGTCAATGCGCTGATACCTTGTATCCGCTGATGTAGCTGATGCTCAACTTTGTCAATAACGCTTTTGAACTGCTGATAGTTATGAATAATGGTTTGTTGGCGGTGCTTGACGAGTGTTGTACCACCTTCGGCATGAGTCAGAAGATGCAATGCTTGCGCACGAGCCTTAATTGCCAGGTCCCATTCATGGATTCGCTCATCAAGGATCTTTTGCTGGGTTTGGATCTTATTCGTAATTTCCGTACTGCCAAAGAGCCCACGGTCTTTAAGCGCCGACAGTTTGTCGCCAGCAGTAGTAATATCAGTCAGTAAGTGTGTCTGCAGGGCGGAAAACTGGACTTCAATATCCTCCAGTTTTTGGCGTATTGCGGTCGAGCATTGCCCCTCTAGCACCGTGGGGGTAATTTGCTGCAGATACTGTATGGCTCCAATGATCTCGGACTTACGTGCATTGTTCTGGAACGCTGAAACCTCACGTACCGCCTCAACAATTTCCGTCAATTTCTTGCTGATATCTGCCAGATGTTTTTGTGCCAACACCGCAGAAGCAACATTCAACAACACACCGGCGTTAACAAGTTGATTGAGTTTGTCAGGATTAAGCAGAACAGCATGTTCTTTAATGCCCTTTTCACCCAGGCTGAATCCACGAAAACCTGGACCGTCTTTTACATTCGCCAGAGAGCTATTAATGATGACTTCCATATATTGATGGCTAGCAACATGTGCAGAGGTAGCCAGTGAAGGTAGTGTTTGCAACAGCGGGCTCAGGTGGGAAATACCTGTAATATTCTGTTCTTGCATCGCTGTCGTGCTGATAATTTCCGAAGGTGGAATTGTCGAAACCGTAAGCGCAGGTTGATTAATATCATGCCCAAAACCCCAGCGTTGATCGTATGTGAGGGCAGGTATCTTGGCTGGTAATGATTGGGTGGCAAGTCGGAACTGGCGGGAATTTTTTAAACGAATCCAGGCAATCTGCACCACGCAGGGTAGAGTCACTCGAAATGCCGGGTTTGAGATGTCATAGGCGGTATACAGGCCAGTAATTGCCAAGCCAACCGGCCCTGTTAAAACTCCCAAAACACGCCCGATCCCAAGCCCTGCAATTAATGGCAGCACTTTGCCTGCTGTAGTTTGGGCAAGGCCATTGGCAACTAATGCCGCTCTCTGCCAGATGGGCATATCCATTCTGGATAATTTATCCAGATTGACAGAGGTGCTTATGCCCATATCACGCAAAATCTGGCTGCGTTCATCATCCGACATTTTTTTCCATGATGAGGTAAATACACAGTCAATGATCATCGCTTCTTTTGCTTCCACTGAGCTAGAGGACGGGGCTTTAATCTTCAGATGGCTGGCAACGTCATCAACAATTTCGTTATAGCTGACGCCGTTGCGACGAAACAGATTCACGAAAGTATTACCGCCAAAATGCTGTAACTCCCGCACAAGCAGGCGCAAAGTTTCATCATCGGGTACATCTTGGTGTTTGGCGTTCTGCAATACGGACTTCACGCTCTCTGACATTGAAAAACCAAACTTGCCAGTGTTGGTTATGTAATATATCAGCAGATCAACATCGCCTTTATCCGCGTTCAGAAGCAGTGTAACCAGAGCCTCATCACTCTGGATATCTATCTCGCTCATGGCAACTCCTCTGATTCGCTATGGCTAGCGTTCACCTTGGTTGTTACGGGGATTGCACGTTCACCTATTGCTGCAGCGAATCATGGCAGTAGTAACGACTACTAATGCATAAACTGCCTCAATACGAGCTAACTCACCGTCGTTATCGAGGCAGAACACCAAGCTATGTATGTTTGTTTAGCGTGATTCTCTGCATCTACTCGTAGTAACACAATAGAAGAATAAATGCTTGTGAACGTTACAGTACAGACCCTTTCAACTTATAGGTAAAAAGTTAGTAACTCTGAACTCTAGTAAAGATTATGACGGCATACCTACAGTCTCATGATCTGAAGTTTGTTTTTCTTTCCTCTTTTTTAGCACCGCAGACAGAGCACTCGTATAAATGATGGGTTTCAGTGGAATCTCGAGGCCACCAACTATGTTTTTTCCCATGAATTCTCTCCGCATAACAACGCACACATCGCTCTTTGACATTACAGTAATCATCAACTGCAATCTCAACATACTCTTCATGTTTCTCACCTTCCTTCTCAAGATCACACCTAGAGCATTTTCTAATCGTCACGCACTGATGTTCAAACTTATACTCTTCATTCCCAAGCAGGTGTTTTTCTGTTTGAATAACACTGCTGCAATCAGGACATAATTTAGAATATTTACAAGATTCACCATCGTTCAATTGATAGCTGCCCCCGTGAACACCTACTGCACACTTCGCTTTTAATGCTGCATTTTTGATATTATCCCAAAGCCCCATAAATCACTCCTTATAAAAATTTCCGTGTAATTTTTTCGCTCTTCTTACGATACATATGTGCTTGTCATGCGCATAGGCGGCGATCATTATGTCACCCCATAGTCGATATGTAATCAACCCGTAGAAATTATTGGTTGAAAAAGGTAAAGAAACTTACCTCAACCCAATGTTTATTATATGGGCGAAAGAATATTCACAGTCTGGGAAGTGCCATTATCACATTTGCCTGTTGTTTAACAAAGACGCCTATTACTACCTAGGAGATTATAATCAGGACAATAACCTGAGAGGAATGATTACAGGGGCATGGTACAGCGCGTTGGGGCTTGAGCTGGATGATCACAATGGGCTGGTGCATTTCTGAAGTGGAATACTAAATCTGGCCACCTGAATAGAGGTGATATCATCGCCTCATAGTCAAAACAGGTGACATTATGACCGGACGTAACAGACGTAATTTTAGCCCCGAGTTTCGCCTCGAAGCTGCCCAGCTTGTACTCGATCAGCACTACACCGTTGCCGCCGCTGCAACGGCAATGAATGTCGGTAAATCCACGATGGTTAAATGGGTTCGCCAGCTTAAAGAAGAACGCGCAGGGAAATCCCCAAAGGCCTCTCCGATGACGCCTGAGCAACTTCGCATTCGTGAATTAGAAAAACGACTGCAACGTGTTGAAATGGAAAACGATATATTAAAAAAGGCTACCGCGCTCTTGATGTCAGACTCCCTGAACAATTCTCGTTAGTTGAGAAACTCAGGACGCGGTTTCCTGTTGCCTTTATTTGCAATGTGTTCGGGATCCATCGCAGTAGCTATCGGTACTGGCTAAGCCGACCGCAGAAACCTGATGCAAAACACATCATTATACTAAGCCTGGTTCGTGAAGTTTATCATGCCAGTAATGGCTCTGCGGGGGCCCGGAGCATTGCCGATATGGTCAGCGCAAAAGGTGTTCCGTTGAGTCGCTGGCGGGCCAGTAAGATAATGAAAGAGCTGAATATTGTTAGTTGCCAGCAACCGGATCATCGCTACAAAAAAGCCACAAAAGAGCATGTGGATATCCCTAATCATCTGGATCGCCAGTTTGCAGTAACGGAACCTAATCAGACCTGGTGCGGCGACGTGACCTACATCTGGACGGGCAAACGCTGGGCTTATCTGGCGGTTGTTCTGGATTTATTTTCCCGCAAGCCAATAGGCTGGGCGATGTCGTTTTCTCCGGACTCAGGTCTGACAGGAAAAGCATTAACGATGGCCTGGGAAGCCAGGGGGAAACCGGCTGACGTTATGTATCATTCTGACCAGGGAAGTCACTATACCAGCAGGGAATTCAGACGGTTACTGTGGCGTTATCGTATAAAGCAAAGCATGAGTCGCCGTGGAAACTGCTGGGACAACAGCCCAATGGAACGATTTTTTCGCAGCCTGAAATCAGAATGGGTACCGAACTGTGGATACGCTAATTTTAGCGAAGCAAATAGATCAATAACAAATTACATCATTGGTTATTACAGTCAGCTCAGACCCCACCAATATAACGGTGGCTTAACACCCAATGAGTCAGAGCGATTGTTCTGGAAAAACTCTAAAACTGTGGCCAGTTTTTGTTGACCACTTCACATTTTATCTAGATGCTATTTAACCTAACAGCATACCGTAGTAGGAAATAATTAAATCTGACTTTCCATTGAAAGCAAAAATGAAGTGGTCTGCAAAAATTTCTATGGCTTTAGAATTTCCACAATACAATCGCTCTGATTCATTAAGTGTTAATCCACCGTTCTATTGTTAGAGTCGGGGCTTACTGTAATAACCTATGATGAAATTCGTTATAAATCTATGAGCTTCGTTAAAGTGATCCTGCCCACAACTGAGAGGACTCAGAGCTATCTGTGACAATCCATTGCTCCCCACTCATTAAAGTAAGGTGTTGACAGTAATGTCCATTTTGGTGCTGATCAATCACATGTGCTTTTAGCAAGAAGGGGGATGTCCCAGTGTCTTGCTAATGGGCATAGTTTCAGTAATCTTCAAGAATCAACAATACTGACCAAATCCACTACGATTCAGTTATCAGTTCAGGGGAGTCCAATCAAAACGTAAATCTAGGAAGCAGATCAACATCAACACAAGTACTTGGTAGTATTATATCTGCTAATAATTTATATACTTAAGAACCGCCACTGGAAGGGAAGTATCTCTAAGCGAGGAACGTCCCGTTTAACGCGAATTTAAAGTGATAAGGGATCCCATGGCTGTAGCTCCTCAGGTTTTACCACATACAGCTATTTCGACGTGGAGCGGATTTGTCTATCAGGGCAAACTGGCGCTGTACCATTGTCTGGAGATGATGTCCTCAGGTTATGAAGCAAACAGGGATTTGAAACTACAACTGGAAAGCCAGGATGACTTCGCAATTTTTCGTGATCAGCAATGCCTGTCAATGCATCAAGTCAAAGCGTACAAGGAGACACGCTTTTCTGCCTACCGTGATGGCATCTCGACTCAACGGGATAATGCTAGACAACGGGGAAATCCACTCGCTTATTTTCATGTCGCGCGCGCAATTGTGGATATTCCGGCAACGTTTGTAGCTGATTATGCACCGGTAAGATTTTATACTTACCCCGCTCCGCCTGTTGCAAACGGTAATATAACGCAATCCTTTTGCCCGTTGGATGAGGTAGACGGATTTATTCGGAATAAACTCAACAGTCTACTTACTGGCGTTGCAGGACAGCCCGCTTGGAAAATTAATATTGTCGCCAATATTCAGAATGCGCTTGAAGCTATCGTGAATTCAAAGGTAATTATGATTCACAGCCTGATACATGAGTCAGTACGGCATCAGGCCGCGATTGCGGCAAATGAATTCATCGAATTCTCAGAACTGTACAGCGTAATAGAAGCAACTGATTATACTCTTTTTGAAAGTGAAGGGTTCTTCCTGAGCCGTCTGCAAATTGATATTGGCACTTACTATCAAGAATTCTGCGAACGTCAGGATATCTTTTCACAATCTGTATGCAAAAAATTAGATGACTATCTGGCCACCATCACCGCGCTGAATATTGAAGGGATGAAGACCTTCCTACGGGCGACAATGCCGCATAAACAAGGCCGTTTTAACACGCTAAGTGAATTTAAGGATCAATCACTTGATCGTGACTCAATGCGGCTTGGGATGTTTACGATTTTCTGGAGACTCGTGCAGGCTGCACGTCATGAAGGTTCCGGAGTCACATTTTCGTGGCTGAATGATGGTCTTTTCTATTATCCAACAGGTATTCACCATGCTGCAGAA
>Ga0105856_1001287_pt1 | contig 10865 bp, 10 predicted proteins | sample OrgsoiDNA_201060_FD_89681 | JGI IMG/M metagenome (GOLD analysis project Ga0105856, IMG submission 89681) | Permafrost soil microbial communities from the Arctic, to analyse light accelerated degradation of dissolved organic matter (DOM) -... | ecosystem: Environmental > Terrestrial > Soil >...
GGCTTGCCCGAGAATTTCGGTGATCCCCACGGTATAAGCGAAAGGGGTATTTTTGAGAATGGCGGTTAACTCATTCATGACCCCAGGAATCGAAAATCGCAGCATTTGGGGAAATTCAATATAGCGAATGATTTGAAAATGGCTGAAACCTGCGGCGCGAGCGGCAGTGATTTCACTTTCCTCAACAGATTCCAGCGCACCGCGAAAGACTTCTGAAATATAGGCCCCACCGATCACACCTAGACTCAGATTCATGGCAACCAGCGGGGGCGTACTGAGCCCAAAACTCGGCAAACCAAAATAGATCAGGAATAACAGAACCAAAACGGGGACGGCACGAATAATAAACACCAGAAAATCCAACACCCGCCCTACCGCACGACCGGTAAGTCGCCGCAAAGCGGCGACTCCCAGTCCCGAAATAAAGGCCGTAATAAAACAGGACAAAGTGATGACGAACGTATACACCACGCCATGCAATAACAGGCCAATAATATCGAACAACTCATTCGCCAACATGGATTATGACTTCAACCATTTATCCATAATAGCCGCCAGCTTTTTAGGGCCGAGTTCTTTCAGGTAGGCGTTGAAATCATCACGAATTGGCGAACCCTGCTGGAACGCAAAACCGAGGTGATCGACCCCTTTAAAGGAATAGCTGATGGCGATAGGCATTTTCTGATGGAAACGGTAGTTGTCATAAACCGGTTCTTCAATAAACGCCAAATCCAAATTGCCATTTTTCAGGTCAGTCACCGCTTCGTTGTATGAAGGGTAGAGCTTGACGTCAGCCACTTTGTAATAGCCTTTGGGTTCTAAATCGCTTTTGATCAAATCGGTATACGCCATCCCACGCGGGTAACCGATACTGTATTTTTTCAACTGAGATAAATCACTGATTTTCAGATTCTTAGAAGCCAGACTGACCAGGTTAAAGGAGTTTTCATAATAGGAATCTGAAAAATCCATCACTTTTTTACGCTTGTCGGTGATTGAAATACCGGAGAAGGCGACGTCAGCTTGTTTGCTTGCAACCGCGCCTAACATGCCGTCCCAATCATATTCTTTGGTTTCAATCTTGCAGCCACGGGATTTGCAATAGCCGGTGAAGATCTCGAGATCAACCCCTTGCAACTTACCGTTTTGATCCTTAAAGAGCATCGGTGGCGAATTCGGAGAAATAGCCACACTGATGGTTTTTCCTTTCACCAGATCAGCGGCGAAAGTTCCTGTTGTTGTTAATGCGAACAAAGAGACAAAGATGATCTTCTTAAAGTTTTTCATATAAATCCTATATTGTTTTTTTCAATAGGTATTGCCCGCATCTCTTTTAATACCAATTAAAAAGGAAGCTGGGCGAGGAGAATACTGCGTGTTTTAAATATACTCGTCAATATGACGCCACACCGTTTATAGAAAAGTGACATGCTTAAAGTGACGCCATTTGTGTTAAGACGTGCTTTTGTAGTGCATATAATTCCCCCGTCAGCTAAATCAACGCACGGGAAGTGAGAAACGGAGAGAGAAGGTTCAGAATAAGAGGTATTCGCAACTGGAATGTAATATTTTATTAATTACATGGCTTAACAAGGTGTTGTTATATTTAATTAAAAAACATGGAACTTTTTTTAATTATTTTCCACGTAGGTCACCATAGGTTTTTATTATATCTTGAGCGTGACGTTATATATTCGATAACTTAACGCGTGCTCGAACGTTACGTTATCGAAATACTTTCAGAGACCTACACAAGCTGAATCACCAGGGGTAACTCCCGCCGCGTTAGGACGATGGCTTACAACCTGTAACCTGCGGATAGTTGCGGCACACCAGGTTCAGCTTACCTATTGGCTCAAAACCTTTATCCAACATGCATTGCTGAACTTGCTGAGCCTGTCGCAAAGTCGGGAGATAGGGTCTTGACCCCAATGGCTGCGGGTAACCACATTGGTACATCACCGGCAATGCCTCTCTGTCATTCTTAACCTCATCGGATAAACCCAACGACCGACTAGCACCCACCTTGCGCCAGGTGATCAATTGTGATTCATAAATACCAAACTTAGGGTCGACCGGGTTAAATCCAGTGTCGGCAACAAACGGCAGGGCGTCGAGCTGTCGCTGGCTAAGCGGATGTCCCTGACTTTTCTCGATGCAGGCGGGCGTATCTTTATGGTAATCACAGATATGGAATTCTTCGTTATAAACGAAACCCTTATTTTCCATGCACTGAAAATAGAGCACCGTTTCGTTATCGGTCATTCTGGTTACAGGACCAGGTATCTGAACACCGCAGCTTCCCATCGCGGCGCGTAACTGATCTTTGGTGGTATTAGGGCGTTTCCACTGCTCGAAATCAGACGGCGGCGGGCAACCGGTGAGCAGAAAAACAGAGGCGACGAGAGCAGGAACGGTAACCAGAGTGTGCTTGCGCAGCATAAAAATCCCTTATTTATTCTATTTTTAGGCAGTGCCTATACTGCCTGCATCATTGGGAAGATCAACGAAGAGTGAAACGATGACGGCAATCGAAAAGCGTTAAGAATCGGAAACCCTAAGATATTCCTAGGATATCGCGTAAAGAATGTAAAGATTCGTTCTCATTTGTGAACGAGCATTCTCAAAACTTGAACGCCCGTTCAAGTTTTGGCATCATGCATGACTTACCTCCTTTTGACACCGGTCATTCTCGTGGTTTATCTCTGTAAACAAGACAGGCATGACGCCATTTTATCGGCCGCTGCTGACATCGCGCTGCATGAAGGTTTGGCCGCGACCACGGTAAGACGTGTGTCAACCGCTGCGCACACCGCAGTCGGTCAAGTTCATCACCATTTTTCCAGCGCGTCGGCCCTGCGAGCTGAAGCCTATAAGTTGGTGATGAAAAATCTGCAACAGGAGTTGGTCGCCAGCAGTTGCCATCTGAGTGCATTAGAGCGCCTGCAGTTGTATCTGATTGATCCGCAACATGAGAAATACCTCGAGGCCATCCGCTTGTGGCGCGAGGCCATGATATTGACGGAACAAGATGAACTGATGCGAACGGCTTTCGCCAGCTCATTGTCTGACTGGCATGGTCTGGTGAAAGAGGTCATTGAAGCCGGTAAAACGGCGGAAGAGTTCATTCTTGAAGACAGCACCGATGACATCGCCTGGCGGTTGATCGGCCTGAGTAGCAGCATGGACGGCATGTCACGCCTCGCTTCACTGGGGCTGACACCAGAACGTGTCGCCTACAATTTGAATCGTGCTATCGATATCGAGTTACGTTTGTCAACGTCTTCCCAGCCTCGCGAGTGTATGACGTAGCAGAAAAAATAAAAACAGGCTTGCCGCGCAGATGCGTGGATTTTCGGTTAAACATCAGGACAGGCTGGAGCGTAAATTTGTACAATATCGAAAAACCTGACTTTCACGATCAGCTCATTAAAGAGTTGCTCTATTGGATTGAAGTGAACCTCAATGATCGCCTCACGATGGAGCGGGCGTCGAAGAAAACCGGCTATTCACCTTGGTATCTTCAGCGTCTGTTCAAAAGTAAGACCGGTTATGCGTTGGGCAATTATATCCGCGATCGTCGTTTAACTATGGCGGCCATCGCATTGCGCCTGACCAATACGCCGATTCTGGATATTTCGCTTTATTATTCCTATGACTCGCAGCAGACGTTCACCCGCTCGTTCAAAAAGAACTTTGCGGAAACACCGGCGGTTTTTCGGCGTAATCGTGAATGGAATATGGGCGGGGTGACGGCACCGTTGTTGATCGATGATTTCCCTGCACCGACGTATCAAATCGTCGAACTGCCGGACATGGAATTCATTGGCCAAACGCTGCGTCACACCTATCCGATTGAAGCGCTGTTCAATCCCAAAAACCATGTGCATCGCGACACCTTGTACAGCTATCTGAAAGATCCCTCGTCATTACAGAGCACCGTGTGGGGCCTGTCTGACTGCGGTCCGGGAGAAGAACAAGATTCCGTGATGGAAATGGACATGGTGTACACCGTGGGCCGCCAGAAAACTGCCGACTTTGGCCACAATATCGAAGCAACGTTAGCCATACCGGCGGGGCGTTATCTGAAGATCGACTACACGCATGATATCAGCCGCCTCAATGACTATATTTTGTATCTGTACTCGGTGTTTTTCCCGACGCTCAACCTGCAATTTCGTCTTGGACATGATGTGGAAAAATACTCACAAGTCGCCACCGAAAACGGCATCACCTGTGAATATTACATTCCGATAGCCTAACGTTTGCCGCTCCAGAACCCAGCAGGGGCACTAACGACTCTGCTGTTTTTCACGATACTCACGGGGTGAACAGGCCATCACCCGCTTAAACGCACTACTGAATGCACTGTCCGAGTCATACCCTAACGACTGCGCCACCGACGAAATCGTCACATTGCTTGCGACCAACCGGCGACTCGCCAACTGCATTCGCCAGCGCAGCAAATACTCCAGTGGGCCGAAACCGACCTTTTGCTTGAAGTTCAGTGCGAACGTGGAACGCGAAACACCGGCGACATCCGCCAGTTGCTGCACGCTCCAGCGTCGTGAAGGGTCACTGTGAATCGCCTCTAGCGCGCGATTCACCCGTGAGTCAGACAGCGCAAATAGCCAGCCCGCCGAACTGTTTTGTTCAGTTCCCAGATACTGACGCAACACTTGGATCAGCATAATGTTACCGAGCTGTTGTGCCATCATGGCCCCACCGGGTGAACGGTGGGTGAATTATTGTACAAGTAAGCCCAGCGCCCACTGCAAGATAGGAGCGGAATCAGAGTTGGCATTCACCACGGCAACCGTTGGCAGGCTATCTAGCAGCAATCGGGCTTCCTGACCGTAGTTAAAACGCCCACCGATCATGAAGAAATCGTCGCCTTCGCCATAGCGTAAAAGACCGTCTACCGAATGGCTAAAGATCTCCACGGCGTCGTGCGTCTCAATGCCCGGGGCGCTGGCAAGGCTAAATGCACTTGGCCGCGTAATGATAAAACAATCGCCCTGATGCAAATGAAACGGCGCTGGCTCGCCATCAACCGCCAGCCAGCAGTCACCTTCCACCACGGCATTAAATTTAATGGTCGTTGGCGGAGGGAAGTGCATTCCCCAGACACCGCCGGTTCGTAGCCCAATGACATAAGCGTTGTCAGCATTGAGGAGAGAGAGCACATCCGATAAGGGATCCATCGAGGACTCCAGCAGTTAACGCATCAACATAAACATGCAGAACGTCACATCAGTCATTAAAATACCTCATGCCATTGATGTATCGATGCAATGAATTGCCAATATATCTACCCAACTCAACAGGTTTAATCAATGATTGAAAAGATTTTAAGCACCATGTTGTTGAATGAAAACAACCGCAGCATTCAAGCGGCTCAAACCCGCCACAGAATAGAACTGGCGCATTTTTGGGGCATAAAATCGGGTGAAAAAATTTTGGAAATTGGCTGTGGGCAGGGTGACACCACGGCGGTGCTGGCAGAATTAGTGGGTGAAAACGGTGAAGTCGTTGCCTTAGACATTGCTCAAGGTGATTACGGGCGGCCTTACACGCTGGCGCAATCCATGGCGATGATAAAATCCTCAGCAGTAGGGCCGCGTATAGCCTTCCACCTTGAGACAGATTTCCTCGCAGATTCAGTACAGTATCCCGATAAATACTTCGATAAAATTATACTCTCGCACTGCTCCTGGTATTTTGAAGAGCAGGAACAACTGGCGAGAATGGTCGAGAAAGCCACAAAAGTCGCGGACATTTTCTGTTATGCCGAATGGGACACGCGTGTCACGAGCGTTCCTCAATTGGCCCATTTTTATTCAGTACACATTCAAAACCAATACAATCTGCTCGCCCACCACCATGACTGCAACATCCGTACCCTGATCACTCGCGATGACCTATTTGACTTGATGCTCGCTCAAGGCGGCACTCTACAAGACGAAAGGCTGCTACAAGACCCTCAGTTACAGGATGGAGCCTGGGAGGTATCATACGTTCTCGACTCGCTAAAAGGGCGGATCGCAGCCAGCGAACAACTGAGCCATAAGGCGAAGCAGTTCTTTCACAGCCAAATCAGTGAACTCGAGCGTTATGCTGACAGCGCCATCGACCCTTTAAACGTACATTCCTCCATCTGGCGTTTGCCCGCGGCCTCCTAAGCCTCACGTTATTTCCTATGGATCGTCACATTCGGACGATCGCGACACCATTCAGGACGTTAGTGTATTCAAAGTCTGGTTCCCATCGCGCATTATTGTCAGGTCGGCTAACTGATGACCCCGGGGTTGTTGCTCTCCTCAACCACATTGGAACTGACTATGACCACTCAACAAAAACCCCTTAATTCTGGATTTAACGCCCATTCCACCGCCAGCGAGGTCCTCGGGCAACGCAATCTGTCAGGCGTAAATGTGATTGTGACCGGTGGCTATTCAGGCATTGGGCAGGAAACCGTTCGTGTTCTGGCACAGGCGGGGGCTCGAGTTCGCGTCCCGACGCGTGACGAAGAAAAGGCCAAACAGGCGCTGCACGGCATCCCCAACGTGGAGATCGATTATCTGGATCTGATGGACCCCGACTCCATTGACGCCTTTGCCGGGCGCTTTTTGCAAACCGGCCGCCCGCTGCATATTTTGATCAACAGTGCCGGTGTCATGGCGTCGCCGCTTAAGCGTGATGCTCGGGGCAATGAGTGGCAGTTTTCCACCAACCATCTCGGTCACTATCAGCTGACGGCGCGCCTGCTTCCGGCGTTGCTCAAAGCCGACGGCGCACGCGTAGTGGCGGTATCGTCGCGTGGCCACCGTATTGCGGGTGTCGATTTAACCGATCCCAACTTCAACCAGCGTCCGTATGATAAATGGCAGGCTTACGGGCAGTCGAAAACCGCCAATGCCCTGTTCGCGCTGGAACTTGATCGTCTTGGCGCGCCTTATCATCTGCGCGCATTTTCTTTGCATCCGGGGGCGATTTATACCGCACTGACTCGCCATATGGAGAAAAGTGATTTCGAGCAGGTTGGTGCACTCAATGAACAGGGTGAGCTTAAAACGACGGAAGAAGCGGGATTCAAAACCGTGGCGCAAGGTGCGGCAACCTCCGTCTGGTGCGCGGTCGATGAGCGTCTGGCAGGAATGGGTGGTGTCTACTGCGAAGACGGCGATATCGCCTCGGTGGCGGTGGACGACGGCGCAGAAACCGGCGTCAGCTCCTGGGCCAGCGATCCTGACACCGCCAAACGCCTTTGGGCGCTGAGTGAACAACTGACGGGCGTTCGCTTCGACTGGTAGTCCTTTCCCTCAGTTGTTAATCATCAATTAACACCGGTCACCCTGCTGGCCTATAGTCACGCAGGGTGACTATGATGATGCCACTGAGGAAGATATTACGATGGCGGCCAAAACGGCCCGAATCGAAGAGCGGGAGCTGACTCGAGCGTAACGGGCACGATGCTTCGATGTGGAAATCTCAGTCCAGAGAGGGCTAACGCCGAGTACGCACCATCAACACCCAAAAGGAGAGTTAAACATGGAAAGATTTACCCTACGCATCGCCCTTGATACCGACATTGACGACCTGTTCCGCATTCGCACGTCGGTACGGGATAACCACCTTTCCGTCGAGCAAATGGCTGAGCTGGGCATCACTCATGACACGCTACCCGCCATGCTCACCGGCGCGGGGCGTGGCTGGGTAGCCGAGCAGCAGGGGCAGGTAGTCGCGTTCAGTATGGCCGATGCCGAAGACGCTACGATATTTGCGGTGTTTGTCGATCCGGCATTTGAAGGTCATGGGCTCGGTAAACGCCTGACGCAGGCCGCCGAGGAATGGCTGTTCGCACAAGGTTGCACGGAGATTTGGCTCAACACCGACAATAACCGCGACGTTCGCGCCAACGGGTTTTATCGCCACCTCGGCTGGATTGAAGAGGGCCCGGCAGAAGATGAGCAAACCCGTTTTATCAAACGCCTGCTGCAGTAACCGCGAGGGGCCATCGGCATCACGTCCGATGGCCTATACTTCTTCAACCGTGACTCTCCCCTGGTAAGGTTAAGAATATGTCTGCGATAGAACGTGATTTGGAACAAACCGCCCCGCATTACGCCGGAAGTTACAAAAAACTGGCTCTGGTCACGGGCGCATCTTCCGGGATTGGTCGAGCCTTTGCCCAGCGTTTAGCGGGTGAAGGTTATAATCTGATAGTGGTGGGGCGAAGAGGCGACCGCCTCGACGAATTGGTGGCGGCATTTCCTCAAGTCAGTGTCCGCCCACTGGTGGCCGATCTGGCAACACTGGCCGGGATTGAGGCGGTATCCAACGTTTGTCACAGCGAACCCTTAACGCTGTTAGTCAATAATGCCGGCGTGGCGCACTACATGCCGTTCATCGAATTACCGGTCGGTAAAGCCAGCGAGTTGTTGCATGTGAAAGTGCTGGCAACCACGTTACTCACGCATGCGGCCATGCCGGGCATGGTGTCGCGGGGCGGAGGCTCGGTGATCAACGTTGCCGGGATGTTGGCCTACAGCGGTTCAGCAACGATTGAGAACTTGCCAGTTCGCCGTGCAGTCTATACCAGCGCTTTAGCGCACATCGTCGCTTTTACCCAGACGCTGCATGAAGAGTTAAAATCTCAGGGGCTGAAAATTCAGGCGCTCTGTCCTGGCGTGGTTGCGACCGAGTTCCACGAACGTCAGGGGCTCGATCTCAGCGCGGTACCGCGTATGTCGGCAGAAGACGTGGTCACCGCCAGCCTGAATGGATTGGCGCTCGGCGAGGTGATTTGTGCACCCGGCGTAGAACAATACGAATTGCTCAGCGCAGTAGATAAAGCCAGTCTGGCCGCGTTTTCAGCCCAATCACCGACGCTCGCCAAACGCTACAACGGGCAGGATGAATGATGATTCGTCGTACACAATAAATACCAAAAAAGGGCGACCATAAATGTCGCCCTTGGGGTGTAAAGTCATTAGCACCGGATAAGCACGGGAATATTCAAACTCTTTCTCATTTCCCTCATCAAGATTTCACTTCACTTTTTCGAGGCTAGACACTTTTATAGAGGTGCATGGGCAGCAGTTTGGATAATGGCGAAGGTATCTTGTATTTAATAACATCGCTTTGAATTCTATAGTGACCTGAATCGTTGGTCCATTCCTGTAATACACCAAATTTAAACAGCATGTCGCCCGCCAGGTAAACATCTTTGGCATAAAATTGACCCGGCATCCTGCTTCGCCGATTAGCGACTTTCAATCTCTCAAGTGCATAAGAATTTTGTTTTCCCGTGTTTTTTAGATCACAAAACTCTCTAGCCAGACTGGTATGTCCAAGATATATTTTATTTGTTTTCAATAACATCCCATCCATATCATCCTGGGAAATTAAGATAATCTCAAAGGGATTGTCTACAGTAACAACATAAATCCACTTACCATTAGGTATTCTTGTTAACCCTGACTTCCCAATATTGCAACATGTATAACTGACACCGTTAGTTTTTAAAGAAAATATATTTCCAGCAAATACCTCCTCTTGAATTTTTGTAATGGACCTAATGGGGATCATATTCGTTCTGGATTCTAACGCAGAGCGTAGGGCAGCCTCAAAGACTCAAGCGTAGTTTTGTTATCTTCATAGAACACTCTAATGAAATAGGGGAAACAAATATTCCATCCCAAATGGAACAGCGAATATCTGCATGACTCTTTTGATTTCATTCATCGAAATAGGGATAACAAAACCTACAAAAAAGCGCTCTACAATAGAGCGCCTTCTATATTCCTGACTAAAATTCCGTTATTTAACCGCCGTCAACTCCCGATGATGCACCGCAGTCTTAATAGCAAATTGATTCTCAGGCTCAGCCAATCCCAGATTCTCACGCAGCGTCTCGCCTTCGTACTCGCTGCGGTACAGGCCGCGCTGTTGCAGGATCGGGATCACCTGATCAACAAAGTCGTCGAAGGCGGTCGGTGTTCCACCGCGTACAATAAACCCGTCGGTGGCACCGCTGGTAAACCAGTGCTCTAGACCGTCAGCCACGTCACTGGCGGTGCCGATAAACGTCGGGCGCGGCGTGGCGGCTTCTAATGCCACCTGACGCAGTGTCAGCCCGCGTTCCTGCGCATCGCGCTTAATAGAATCCGTGGTGCTGCGGAAACTGTTTTGCCCGAGTTCTCCGATGTCAGGGAAGGGCGCATCCAGTTCATGCTGGCTAAAATCGTAATGCTCGAAGTAGCGACCCAGATATTCCAGCGCCTTGTCTGCCGTCACCAGTTGTGCGGTTTGTTGATACTGTCGCTCGGCGTCAGCCACGCTGTCACCGACAATCACGCTGATCCCCTGGAAAACTCGAATCGCCTCCGCTCCGCGACCGTTTTCAACCAACTGACGTTTCACATCCTGATAAAATTCCCGCGCCAGCTCAGGGGTGGCCTGACGGGTGTAAATCCCGTCGGCGGCCTCGGCGGCAAAGGCTTTGCCTTGATCCGACGCGCCCGCCTGAAACACCACCGGCTGTCCCTGCGGTGAACGGCCGACGTTGAGCGGCCCCTGTACCGAGAAGTATTTACCCTGATGATTCAGCGTATGCAGTTTTTCAGGCGCGAAAAATTGGCCTTTGGTTTTATCACGCACAAAGGCATCGCCTTCCCACGAGTCCCATAAACCTTTCACCACGCTGACGTACTCACTGGCAATCCGGTAGCGCTCGTCGTGTTCTGGGTGTTTGTCGCGCGAAAAGTTTTTCGCCGATCCTTCCAGCGGCGAGGTCACCACGTTCCAACCCGCACGGCCACCGCTTAAATGGTCGAGGCTGGCGAACTGACGCGCCACGGTGA
>Ga0105856_1001288_pt1 | contig 10863 bp, 9 predicted proteins | sample OrgsoiDNA_201060_FD_89681 | JGI IMG/M metagenome (GOLD analysis project Ga0105856, IMG submission 89681) | Permafrost soil microbial communities from the Arctic, to analyse light accelerated degradation of dissolved organic matter (DOM) -... | ecosystem: Environmental > Terrestrial > Soil >...
AGTGGTAGGCACTGGAAGCGTGGGCCAGGTGGTGCTCGACCGGCTCGATCTTGACTTTCTTCGGATCGAAGCCCAGTTGTTCCAGGCACCAGACGATCTTGTTGCGATAGCGTTTGTAGCGTCGGTTGCCCATCAGGATCGCGTCGAGGGCGCGGTCCGGGGCGTACCAGTAACGCTTGGCATAGTGCCAGCGGGCCTCGCCGAACAGGCTGATGGGTGCAAACGGAATCGCCACCACATCAACGTCGGAAGGCTTGATACCGGCTTGTTCCAGGCAGAACTTCGCCGACTCGTAGGGCATGCGGTTCTTTGCATGTTTGTCGCGTACGAAGCGCTCTTCTTCGGCGGCCGCGATCAGCTTGCCGTCGATATACAAGGCTGCGGAAGGATCATGGCTAAGGGCGCCGGACAGGCCAAGAATCGTCAATGCCACAGGGGTCTAGCCTCTTTTAGTCTGCATGCAGGCGGGTTGCGCCTGAAAAAAGTGTGCCTCTCGCCTGGACGAGAAACAGCTAAAGGGCGGGATTATAGCGTAAACACGCCACGTGATGATCTAGGGAATGTGGCGACCGGTTGTCACTGCGCCTAGCGGTAGATCTCGATGCTGCCGTCCTTGTTCTGGCGGTAGATCGTGTAGGGCAGCACCAGCGTGTCCATTACACCGGAGGCAATCGCCTCAATGGCAATGACCGGGAACGCATTGCTTTCGCGCGGTGGAAAGGTTGGGTTGTTGATGCCTTTTTCAGGCTGGGGCTCGCTGTTCAAGTAACAAAACCCGTAGATCACGCCGCTGTAGATACGCGGCACGCTTTCGCAGTGGCTGTGCGCATCCTTGAGGCTCTGGCTGGCCACAGCGTCCGGGCGAAACACGGTATTGATGGTGCCGCAGCCGGTGAGCAGTGCGAGCGTCAGCATCCATGGAAGGGTGAAACCACGATTCATAGACAACTCCATTTGTCATGGCCAGCTTATGCACAGCCTCGTTCAAGAACCGCCAGGGCGCCAATAGACGCTGATGTTGCCGTCGTTTGCCTGGCGATAAATCGTGTAGGGCAACACAACGGTATCGGCAACGCCGGACGCTGCAATGTCCAGCAGCACGAAGGGTATCAGTATGCCGGTCGGATCGGGAGCCGCGTGCAGCGCGCAGAAATCAAAGGCCACGCCACTGTAAACGCGGGGTATGGACTGGCAGTACGTTTTGATAAGCCGCAGCTCACGCGCGGTGTCGCCGTCTTTGCGAATGACGCTGTTGACGGTCCCACAACCGCCCACCAGCAGTGCGGCAATACCCATTGCAGCCGTGATTTTCATTGTGATTGTCCTGTGATCGCCAACGGCCGGCCACGCTATCAGCGAAAGGTCGGATCCCCCACCCAAGCGCATCGCCAAATTGCGTGCGAAAAATCCGAAATGGCAAAAACTCAGCATTTCACTAAACTCGCGCCCTTTTGCGCGTTTATGTCTTATGCGCCACGGATTCGGGCTGCCCCATGAAAACCCTTGCTCGCCTCACCCTATTGCTGCCAAGCCTGTTCACCTTGTGCGACACCGCCCGGGCTGAAGACGCAGCCCTGATCCTCAACCCCAGCGTGGTAACCGGTTCACGCAGCGCCAGCCCGACGTTCGACCTTCCGTATTCGGTCGACAGCATCAGCCGCGAGCAGATCAGCGAGGGCCAACTCGGCATCAATGCCTCCGAAGCCCTGTCCCGCGTGCCTGGCCTGGTGGTGCAGAACCGTCAGAACTACGCGCAGGACCTGCAGATTTCCTCACGCGGCTTCGGTGCGCGCTCGGCGTTTGGCGTGCGCGGCATCAAGCTGATCGCCGACGGCATCCCCGCCAGCACTCCGGATGGCCAGGGCCAGGCCGCCACGTTCAACCTCGACACCGCCGAACGCATCGAAGTGCTGCGCGGCCCGGCCGCCACGTTGTATGGCAGCAATGCCGGCGGCGTGATCCAGATGTTCTCGCGCGATGGCGAAGGCCCGCCGCGCATCGGCGCCGAAACGCTGGTGGGCAGTGACGGCCTGAACAAGAACCACCTGACGGCCGAAGGCGCGGCGAATGGCGCCGGCTTTGTACTCGACGCCTCGCGCATGGACACCGACGGCTACCGCGACCACAGCAGCGCCCGTCGTGACCAGACCTTTGCCAAGCTGAATGTCCAACCCGATGACGACAGCAAACTGGCGCTGATCTACAGCAGCCTGGAGCAAAACGGCACGCAAGACCCGCTGGGCCAGACCTGGGCTGCGTACAAGGCGGACCCGCGCTCGGTAGCGCCGGCCGCGCTGCAGTACAACACGCGAAAAAGCATCGACCATCAGCAATTGGGCCTGAATTACGAGCGCTATATCGGTGATGCCACGCTGCAGGTGAATGCGTATACAGGGCGGCGCAGTGTGATTCAGTACCTGTCGATTCCGGACAAGTTCGCCAGTGGCGCCCCCAACCCGGCCAATGCCCGCGGCGGCGTGGTGAACTTCGACCGCACATTCTACGGCGGCTCCGTCCACTGGTTGCAGCCGATCACCAGCGTTCCCGGCGACCTGACCCTGATCACCGGCCTCGACTACGACCGCAGCCAGGATGATCGCCAAGGCTACTCCAACACCCTCAACGGCGTGCACGGCGTCAAAGGCGCGCTGGGCCGCGACGAAATCGACACCGCCACCAGCCTCGACCCGTTCGTGCAGGCCAACTGGCTGCTGGGCGACTGGACCCTGCAAGCCGGCCTGCGTCACAGCACCATGAAGATGGACGTGGACGACCACTTCCTCAGCGACGGCGACGACAGCGGCAACAAGACCTACCAGAAGAACACCCCGTCAGTGAGCGTGATGTATGCGTTCACACCGGACCTGCATGGCTATGTAAGCGCAGGCAAAGGGTTTGAAACCCCGACCCAAGCGGAGTCGGCGTATTCCAGCAGCTCGAACGGCTTCAATTTCGCGCTCAAGCCGTCGGTCAGCAAGCAGTATGAAATGGGGCTCAAGGCCCGGATCGGCCAGGACACACGCGTGAATGCTGCGGTGTTCCAGATCACCACCGATGACGAACTGGTCGTGCAGCAATCCAGCGGCGGTCGCACCACCTACCAGAACGCCGGTCGCACCTTGCGCCGTGGTTTCGAACTGGGCCTGGAAAGCCAATTGACCGAACAGTGGAGCACCCACCTCGCCTACACCCGCCTGCAAGCCACCTATGACAGCGACTTCGTCAGCGGCACCAGCACGGCGGTCGACAAAGGCAACTACCTGCCCGGCGTCCCCCAGACCACGCTCTTCGCCGAGCTGAACTGGAAACCACGCGACTGGGTCAGCACGGCCCTCGAAGGCATGTACCGCAGCAAAGTCTACGTGGAAGACACCAACCAGTAACGCGTCGCGCCGGCCTACAGCGTATTCAACTGGCGTGCGCGCTTCGAGCAGAAGGTCGAGCACTGGACCTTCCACCAGACCCTGCGCCTGGATAACTTGCTGGATCGCCAGTACGTGGGTTCGGTGATCGTCGGGGACGGCAACTTCCGCTATTACGAAGCGGCGCCGGGAAGGTCGTGGTACGCGGGGGCGGGGGCTGAATATCAGTTTTGATCAGCCAGCGCGGCGCCTGGGCGCCCGTCATCGCGGGCCAGCCCGCGCCCACATCAACCTGTAGGAGCGGGCTTGCCCGCGCTAGAGCCGAAGGCCCGTCTTAACCGGCGGCGCCGATCGCTTTGGGCAAACGCTGATCGATCAGTTGGTACAGCGCGCTGCTCTCGGGCCAGTTGCGCATAAACCGCGCGCGGTCCTTGGCATACGCCGGCGCGAAGCTGGCGAGTGAACTGTGCTGACACATGGCGTCCAGGTCGATCAAGGCCCAGCGGTCTGCATGCCAGAACAGGTTATGGCCTTTGAAGTCACCATGACTGATGCGCTCACGAATCAGCTCGGCAAACAGATGATCCAGCGCCAGCAGCTCATTTTCTGGCGCATCACCGCGCTCAACGTACGGCGCAAAACGCTCGATGATGTCCGGCCCCGGCAAGTATTCAGTCACCAGGTACGCCCGACTGCGCAGCCACAAAAACCGCTTCTCCAACACCGCCAGCGGCTTGGGCGTAGCAATCCCCAGAAACGCCAGACGGTTGCCTTCGCGCCACGAATGCCAGGCGCGGCTCGGGCGCCAGAAGCGCTTGAGCCAATGGGCGAAACCCTTGATGTTGTAGCGCTTGATCACCAGCGGCCGACCGCCCACCTCGACCTTGCCCACGCTGGCGGCCCCGCCGGTTTTGTACAGGTGGCCCTGATCCAGCAATGCATCGGCCTGCTCCAGCACCGGCAGCATGGCGGCCTCTTCCTCACGGCGAATGGCGCGCAAGGCAAAGGCGCCACGCACGACACTGAATAGCGTGCAGTCGCGGCCAACCTTGTTCAAAAAGTCCTTCAAGCGCCAGGCGCTGACCTTGCGCACCTGCTTTTCGAGCGCTTCCAGCGGCACGGCGTGCTCGCCATTGCTCAGCAGGTAATAGACCAATAATTCTTCGGTAAAGGGTTCGAGGCTTTTCGGCAACTGTGCAAAAAACACCCCGAGGTTTTCCAGTACCCGGTTGCGCGACAGCGGCTTGCCTGCGGCTTCGACACGAATGCCGGCGCCGTCAATCAGGTACAGCTTGCCGTCCTGACGCAGCAGGTTGTCCAGGTGCAGGTCTTCCTGCCACAGCCCTTTGGCATGCATGTGGGCAATCGCCCCCAGCGCCTCGGCGAGCACGGCTGTTTGTTCGTCCGCCAGCGGCGGCAAGCCTTCAACTGCCTGCCAGGCATCGGCGAGGCTCTGGGCGCCTTCAATGAAGTCGAACAGCAGCCAGCCGCCCTCGCCTTCCTGCAAGCCATCGGCCAACAGCTGCGGCGTGGTCAGGCCTTGCTGGGCGAGCAAGCGTACGCCGCCGAGTTCGCGCTGAAAATGCCGTGCCGCCTTGCTGCCCACCAATAACTTGGCCAGCACCGTACGCCCGCGCCAGACGCCGGCGCCCACATAACGCTCGCCCGGCAACACACGCAACAGACTGAGCAGTTGCAACTGCCCTGGGCCGGCGGCATCTGCCAGTTCGATGGTCAGCGGCAGGCTGGGCGTGCGGCCGGCTTTTTTCAGCTCGGACAAACGCATCAGCGGTTCTCCTTGTGGCTGCGACGCGCCGTCAGCCGTTCAAACCAGGCCCCCACCTTTGCGCTGTTTTCAGGCTCTGCCAGGTAGGCCGCCAGCAACTGCCGCACCTGCGCGTCCGTCCACTGCGGCGCGCGGCGCAGCAGCGGCTCCAGGTCTTTGACCCGGTCACGCTGGCCGAACAACAGCGGGCGGGTTTTCTCCAGGTCGATCAGCTGCGCGGCGTAACCGTCGCCCAGGGTCTGCAGAAAAATATGCTTGGGATAAAAACAGCCATGTACCTGGCCTACGCTGTGCAGATGACGGGCCAATTGACCGCAGGCCAGCAGAATTGCGCGGTGCTGGGCGTCAGTCAGTTGCGACCACTGCTCCAGCAACGAATCCAGGTCGCTCCAACCGTCCAGGGCACGGGTCAGCAACATCGCGCGGTGCTCGCCGTTGACCTTGCGCTCACCGAAAAAAGCGGCCTGCAACGCCGGAATACCGAGTTTCTGATAACGGCTGATATTGCGAAATTCGCGCGCAAAGGTGGGCTCGCCAAACGGCTTGTGCAGCGTGCGTGTCAGGTAGTTGCTCTGGCGCTTGAGGTAGTAACCCTGCCCTTCAAGCTCCAGGCGAAACACGCTGCTCCAGCCACCCTTGCTGGTATTGGGCTCATCCACCGCGTCCAGTTGCCTGGCCCACAGGGCGTCAAAGGTTGCCAGACCATGGCGCTCCAGCAGAGCGCGGTCTTCGGCCGCCAGGAAATCACTCATTCGCGTCCCTCGAAAAACTTCACCACGTGGCGAATTCGCTGTTTGTCTGACGCCGTCAGGTGCGTGCGTTGGCGGTATTGCATGTAGAAGCGCAGGCGCTGTGTGGCCGACAAGTGATACTTGGCGACCTTGTCCAGGCAGGCCAGGTCCTTGGTAATTCGGTACTTGAGCCAGAAACCGCGCCAGAAATCACCGTTGGGGCAATCGATGAGGTACAGGGTCTGCTGGTCGTCGACCAGCAGGTTGCGCCACTTCAAATCGTTATGGGTGAAGCGGTGCTCATGCATGGTGCGCGTGTATTCGGCGAGCTGGCGACTGATCACGCTGACCCAGTTGGGGTCTTTCAAGCGCGGATCTTTGCGATCAGCCAGCACCGACAAGTCTTCAGTCTTGGGCAATTCGCGGGTGATCATCGCGCCCCGCGCGTAGGCCAGGCCTTTGCGTTCCAGCCCCCAGGCCACCACGTCGGCGGTGGGAATGCCCCACTTGGCGAAACGCTTGAGGTTCTGCCATTCGGACTTCACCCGAGGCTTGCCCAAGTAGCGGCGCAGCCCCTTGCCGGCACCGACGTAGCGCTTGACGTAGTAATTGATCCCGCCGCGCGCCACCCGAATCACTTCCGACAACGGGTCGCGGGTCAGGCGCTCGCCTTGCAGGGCGAAGACCGCTTCAAGGCTGCCGAAATCATCCGCCAGGGCGGCGTAAGCAGGTTCCAGGTTCCAACCCGCCATCAGAGCGCATCCCCGTAGCGTTGTTTACGTGCATACAGCTTGTCGGCCTTGGTTTGCAGCCACTGCAACAAGGCATTTTCTTCAGCCAGGATCTGGCGCAACGGCTGCTGGAAGTAGCCTTTGAGGAAGCGCAGCTTGTCACGACGCGTCAAGCCGATGTCCAGCGCCGAGAAGTACAACGCGGCCAGGTCTTTGTCGCGCCAGCGATGACTGATTTTGTCGCGGGTCTGGGCGCGGTGCAGGTCGATCACCGACAACTTGAAGGTGTCAGCCGTCACCGGCGTATCGGTGTGCAACAGGAAGTGGCAGATGTAGCAATCGCGATGGTTGACCCCACCGCGATGCATCATGCCGGTCATGCGCGCCACTTCGGCGATCAGCGCATGCTTGAGGCGCGGCGCGGGCGGCTGCTTGAGCCAGTCGATGCTGAAATCTTCCAGGCTGACAGTCGGCGCCAGTTCTTCAGTGATGATGAACGAGTGCTGGTCGGCCGGGTTGCTGCCGCGCTCGCCGTACGCCACGGCGGTCATGGTCGGCACGCCGATCTCATGCAAGCGCTGGATGGCCTGCCACTCCTGGCCCGCACCGAGCACCGGCAGCTTGGCGGTGACCAGATTCTTGACGATCTCGCCCCAGCCGATGCCACGGTGGATCTTCACGAAATAGCCACGCCCATCCACCTCGGTGCGCAAGGTGCGCCGGGCTTCAAGTTCGCGGTACACCTCGCCTTCCAGCCGCTCGACTTCGGCGAAGGCATCACGCCCGGCCCAGAGGGTCTTGAACGGTTCGGCAAGCATCAACTTCATCGTTTTGGCTCCGCCAGAATCACATCCGCCGCGTGCTGCGGCATGCTGTAGAGGTCGGCCGTCTCGGCGTACGCCAACCCATTGCGGCCCCAGGCCGCACGCTGTGCAGTGTCGGTAAGCATGCGTGTCAGGTAGTGGTTGAGCTGCGTTTGATCGAACGGCTCGTCCAGCACCAACCCACTGTCGGCCTCGCTGATGTAATGGGCGTAACCACACACCGCCGAGACCAGCACCGGCAACCCGGCCACCAGGGCTTCGAGCAACACGGTGCCGGTGTTTTCGTTGTACGCCGGGTGGATCAACAGGTCGGCGCCCAGCAGGAAACGCGGAATATCGCTGCGCCCTTTGAGGAACTGCACGTTATCGCCCAGCCCCAACGTAGCACTCTGCAATTGGAATACTTTGGGGTCGTCCTGGCCAATTACAAACAGACGCGTGCGTTTTTTCAGTTCCGCCGGTAAGGCGGCCAGGGCCTTGAGGCTGCGATCAACGCCCTTGGTCTTGAAGCCCGAACCGATTTGCACCAGCAGCAAGTCGTCGTCGGCGAGGTTGAATTCCTGGCGGAAACCTTCGCGGATTTCGGCGGCATTCGGCGGCGCGCGGCGGTCCTGGGCGATGCCCGGCGGCAGCAGGTGGAAACGTTCCAGCGGGGTGTCGTAATGCTTGATGAACAGCGGTTGCTGCACTTCAGAGATCATCAGGATTTCAGTCTTGGCGTCCTTGGCGAACACCGCGCGCTCGTACTCGGCAAAGTGGCGGTAACGGCCAAAGCTTTTGTACAGCGAGTGGCGCAGGTTTTGCGCCTTGTCTTCAAAGCAGCCATCGGCGGCGTAGTACACGTCCAGGCCGGGCATTTTGTTGAAGCCGATCAGACGGTCCACCGGGCGTTTGGCCAGGTCGGCTTCCATCCAGGCGCTGAGTTTTTCATTGCGCCGATGGTTGAAGAACGCCTTGACCGGCGCCACCAGCACTTCGAAGCCCGGCGGAATGTCGCCTTCCCAGATCAGCGTGTAGACACGAATCTGATGGCCGCGCTGCTGGCACTCCAGGGCGATGCGCATGAAGTCGCGCTGCAGGCCACCGAAGGGGAAATATTTGTACAGAACAAAAGCCAGTTGCATCAGTGCAGCTCCTCAGCCAGTAACAACGTGCTCAGTCGGCTTGCCACACGCTCAGGGTTCAGGCGCGTGAAGCACAGGGGCGACTCGCGCTTGATGTCGAACCGACGCAGGTCGTCGGCCGTTGGTTGATAGGTACAGTGTTTTTGCAGGCACGGCGCGCACGGGAAGTCGCTGGCCAGGTGAATCTGGCCCTTGCCATAGGCGCCGGTCAGGCCGGGGTTGGTGGGGCCGAACAGGGAAATGGTCGGCACGTCCAACGCAGCGGCCAGATGGCCAAGGCCAGTGTCCACCGCCACACAGGCGCGGGCGCCGGCCAGCACGCGGGCCACGCCGGCCAGGTTGAGCTTGGGCAGCACTTCGGCGTTTTGCAGGCCATGGGCCAGGCGCTCGGCACGGGCTTTTTCGTCAGCATTGCCCCACGGCAACTTCACGTCCACACCCAGGCGGCCCATGCGCTCGGCCAGCTCGCGCCAATAGGCTTCGGGCCAGTGCTTGGTATCCCAGGTGGTGCCGTGCAGCAGCAGCACAAAGGGTTTTTTCGGCGGCAGGCCGAGCAGCTTGTCGGTGCTCAGGCCGTAGTCGCCCAACCCCTTGGGCAGGTCGTAGCCCAGCGCAACGGCGAACAGCTGGCGCAAACGCTCTACCGCATGCTGCCCACGGGCCACGGCCAGGCGGCGCGAGTAGAAACGCGCAGCGATGGGTTCGCGTGCAGAATGCTTGTCGAAACCCGCTACCGGAGCGCGCACGTAGCGCGTCAGCCACGCACTTTTCAGCAGGCCTTGGGCGTCAATCACCAAGTCATATTTGGTTGACTGAACACGCTGCTTGAACCGTCGCCACTCGCCGCTCTTGATGGTTTGCCAGATGTTTTTGCGCCAGCGACGAATCGCCACCGGAATCACCTGGTCGACCGCCGGGTGCCAGGTGGGGATCTCGGCAAAGCCTTCTTCCACCACCCAGTCAAAGCGAATGCCGGGGATCGCCCGCGCTGCGTCGGTCAGTGCCGGCAAGGCGTGGATCACGTCGCCCAGGGATGAGGTCTTGACTACCAATACTCGCAAACTAACGGACCTCGACCACAGAGCCTTGCAACCGCTGCAACGCGTCGCTGACCGGTTGCGGCAGCAGCTGGCGCAGGCAATTGTAGTGGCCGAAACGGCAGGTACGCTCAAAACACGGACTGCAATCCAGGCCCAGGCGCACCACTTCGACCTTGTCGGCCAACGGCGGTGTGAAGCCAGGCGAGGTCGAGCCGTACACCGCCACCAGTGGGCGATTCAACGCGGCAGCCACGTGCATCAGGCCGGAGTCGTTGGACACCACCGAGTCGGCGCAGGACAGCAGGTCGATGGCTTCGGCCAGTGACGTGTCGCCGCTGAGGTTCACCGCTTCTTCGCGCAGCCCAGGGATAAGGCGCTGACGGATGTCCTCGCCCACCGAGTGATCGTTTTTCGAACCGAACAACCACACTTGCCAGCCTTCGCGAATCTTCATCTCGGCGACTTTGGCGTAATGCTCCGACGGCCAGCGCTTGGACTCGCCAAACTCCGCGCCTGGGCACAGCGCCAGCACCGGACGGTCGAGCATCAGGCCGAACTTGGCCAGGGCCGCGTCACGGGTTACCGGGTCGATCTGCAAGCTGGGGCGCGGGTACGGCGTCGGCAGGTCGGCACCTGGCTCGTAGGCCAGGGCCATGAAGCGCTCGATCATCAGCGGGTAGCGTGCTTTGTCGAGGGTGCGCACATCGTTGAGCAAGACGTAGCGAAACTCGCCGCGCCAGCCGGTGCGTTTGGGGATGCCGGCGAAATACGGCACCAGCGCCGACTTGAGCGAGTTGGGCAACAGGATCGCCTGGTCGTACTGGCCGACCATGGATTTGCCGATGCGCCGGCGCGTCGCCAATTCGAGGGCACCGTGGCCGAGCGGGAAGCTCAAGGCCTTGCGCACCTGGGGCATGCGCTCGAGGATCGGCCGGCTCCACTCGGGGGCGAGCACGTCGATTTGGCAGTCGGGATGACGCTGTTTCAGGCACTGGAACAGTGTCTGCGCCATCACCATGTCACCGACCCAACTGGGCCCAACGATCAGAATTTTCATGTGGTTTCCAAAAACGAACCGGGGAGGCATACGCCTCCCAGCCTCGAGAATCACTGCGGGAACAGGGCTGCTTGCGATGGGTCATCACCTTCAACATGACTGTCGACTATCACTCCGCTATCGCGAGCAGGCTCGCTCCCACATTGGGTATTGGTGAACATCCAGTGCGGTGCAGCTTAGCTGCTTCAATCTACAAAACACCGCAGAT
>Ga0105856_1001291_pt1 | contig 10855 bp, 12 predicted proteins | sample OrgsoiDNA_201060_FD_89681 | JGI IMG/M metagenome (GOLD analysis project Ga0105856, IMG submission 89681) | Permafrost soil microbial communities from the Arctic, to analyse light accelerated degradation of dissolved organic matter (DOM) -... | ecosystem: Environmental > Terrestrial > Soil >...
CCGGCATGGCAATGCCGCCCAGGATCTCGCCTGGGATCACCAGTATCTCGGGCGCTTCAACACGCCCGGCCGCGCTGTCAGCATTGAGCCGGCGCGCGCTATATCAACGCTGCCGCCCCGGCCATCTCGCGGATGCCGGTGACGCCGTTGGTTATCAACAGCGGCCAATATGTCGACTGACTGTCGGCGGCGACCATCGAATGCTTGTGCATGTCGAGATAACCGGGCACCACGTACTTCCCGCTGGCGTCGATCCGGCGCATGCCGGCGCCGGCACGTATGGCGCCGGCAACGGCGATACGCGCGATCTTACCGCCGTCGAGCACCAGGTTCATGCCCGATCGCAGCGAACTGTCGCTCATGTCGACCACGGTGACGTTCTCGATCACCGTGCCTTGCGCGACATCGGTCGTGACGGCGACCGCCGCGCCGGCGTGGCTCGGACCGGCTGTCAGCATGACGCCCGCCACCGCCGAGGCCAGCAGGCCGCGCATCGCATTTTTCATCATGAGCTGGCTCCGATGTCAGGCCGTCAGGAAGCGGCTCAGGGCCGCGTTGAAAGGCTCGCCGGTGCGCTGCGGCATATGGCCGCCGCCCTGAATGACTAGGCGTTCGCCGCCCAGCCGCTCGGCCAGCCGGTTGGTGATGCCCTCGTAGGCCGGGCTGTGGCCGCCTGACACGTGCAGCTTGCGCAGCGGAGCCTCGCGCAGCATCTGTTCCGGTACCCGTGCCTCGGCCGGCACGCGGAACTGCTTCAGATGGTGCGAGAAGGCGCGCAACGGCGGCGGCAGCTCGGGCGGCAAAGGCTGACTCGGCTGGATGATGCGGAACAGCGTGCGCAGGAATTGCTCGTCGTCGGCTGGCGGGTGCGCGGCCAGTCCCAGCACCGCGTAGTGGAACGCGGTAACCGCCGGATCGTCCTTGGCGATGTCACTGGTGCCCGATTCGATGATGGTCAGCGTGGCCACCTTTGACACATCCTGTGCTACCGCCAGCATGGCAACCGCCGCGCCGTAGGAATGCGCCACCACGTGGTCGCCCGGCTCGATCAGCTCCGCGATGTAGCCGGCGTCGCGCTCGAAGTCCTCGCTGCCCAGCCATGGACTGGCACCATAGCCCGGACGGGCCGGCATCACCAGCTGCCAGCGCTCGGCCAGCGGCCACTGTTCCTGCCAGGCCAGCGCGCCGCCGGCGCCGCCGCCATGCACGAACACGATGCGCGGTCCCTGGCCCAGTTGTTCGACCACCATGCCACCCGGACCTTCATATTTCTTCATGTCCATCGTCACTCTCCGCTTATTTTTTCAATATGCCGCAGGTGAAAACCAGCTCGCCCACGCGCTCGAAATAGACTGATCTTTTTTCGATTTTCTGCGTCAGCGAATTGGGCCACTTGAAATCGATCCAGCCATGGTCGGTGGTCTTCAGCATCGCCAGCCGTTCCTGGATGAAGAATTTTCCGTCCACGTCCTTGAGCTGCGACAGGTTCATGCCGACCATGCGCGGCAGGACAGGGTTGGCCAGCGCCTTGCCGTCCATGTCGTGGATCACGATGTACAAATCGCGGTCGACGAAGCGCCCCTTCGGATTGTTCGCCTCGGCCACGGTTTTATCCTGGCCATTTTCCTTCAAATAGGCGACCGCCTTGTTCACCATCGCCACCGCCTCGTCGGCGCTGCCGAATTCGGCGGCCGATGCCGGCAGCGCTATGCAGAAGGCCAGCGCCAGCAAGACCAGTTTGAATAATTTCGACATGCTTCAATCCTTTTTAAAGTAGATGCGGCCGGTGGCCAGCATGGCGGCGCCGGCCACCACGGCCGGCAGCGCGAACACCATGAACGCCATCTGCGCCGACGGCAGGGCAGCCAGCATCAGGCCTCCCGTCATCGAGCCTACGATGGAACCGATGCGGCCGACCGCCAGCGCCCAGCTGATGCCGGTGGCGCGCGCCGCCGTGGCGTAAAAGCCCGATACCAGCACATTGGCGCCGGTCTGCGCGCCGGATAATCCCAGCCCAGTGCAGAACACGGCCAGGTACAGCAAGGCCGGCGCGTGGATCACGGTGCCGATCAACGTGATCGACAGCGCCGCCACCAGGTAGGAGCCGGTCAGCACCACGAAGGGATTGTGGCGGTCCATCAGCCAGGCGTTGATCAGCGAGCCGATGGTGCCGCCGATCGGCATCATCGCGCCGATGGCGGCAGCCTCGGTCACGGCGATGCCGCTGTCGGTCATCACGGTCGGCAGCCAGCTGCTGACCTGATAGTAGACCCACAGGGTGCAGAAGAAGGCAAGCCAAAGCAGCACGGTGCCGCGCCGGTAATGGCTGCTGAACAGCGTGGCGACGATGCCGGCCTTGGGTGCAGCGGCGCGTTCATCGGGTGCCACGCTTTGCAGCTGCACGTCGTCGCGGCCGGTCAGGCGGCGCAGCACGGCGCGCGTCTCCGCCGCGAACTTCGGCTTGCCGGCCATGAAGCGCAGCGATTCGGGCAGCAGCATCCAGATCACCGGCGCCAGGCACAAAGGCACGGCGCCGCCGAACTGGAACACGCCGCGCCAGCCCCAGTGCGGTATCAGCAGTGCGGCGACCGCGCCGCCGCAGGCCAGGCCGAGCGTGAAGCCGCAGAACATCAGCGTGACCAGCCAGGAGCGGTTGCGCTCCGGGCTGAACTCCGACGACAGCGTCAGCGCGGTCGGCATCGCACCACCCAGGCCCAGGCCGGTGAGGAAGCGCCAGGTGGTCAGCGAGCCGGCCGAATCGGTGCTGCCGCAAGCGAGGCTGCAGATGGCGAACAGCAGCATCGACAGCACGATCACGCGGCGCCGGCCGATGCGATCGGCCAGCGGACCGAAGATGAAACTGCCGAGAGTCAGGCCGAACAGGCCGGCGCCGAACACCGGTCCCAGTTGGCCCGGCGTCAGCAGCCATTCGTGCTTCAGCAGCGGCGCGACGTAGCCGACCGCCGCAACGTCGAAGCCATCGGTCGCCACCACCAAAAAGCAGAGTGCCAGCGTCAACATCTGCAGCCGCGAGATCTTCGTGCCGTTCATCACGGCGTGCGAAGTCATGGTTTGTGCCAGCATGGTCAAGTCTCCGTGTGCACTAGCGCGTCAGAAGAAATGACGGAAGCCGACTTCCAGGCTGGTCACGTCCTGCCCCGGCACCGGCAGGCCAGCGCCGCCTGCAACCACGGGCGGCGCGTAGGTTTTGTCGCTGGGCCAGATTCCGAAGTTGGTGGCTGCGCCGTTGTTCAGGTGCGCGTACGAGGTATAGACTTCGGTGCGCTTGGACAGGTGGTAGAAGTAGCCGATGGCGTAGATGTCGGTACGGCCGCCGGCCGTGTTGTCGATCTCGCGCTGCGCATAGGAAGCCTTGATGGTGGCCAGTCCAAGTGGAATATTCAGGCCCACCAGGTTGGCGCTAACGTCACTGGCATTGCTCAGGCGATTGCGCATCAGGTAGCCGAACAGCTTGACGCTGCCGAAGTCGTAGCTCGCACCCGCACCCAGCGTACGGTTCGATAGGGTGCTGAGCGACGTGGCGCCGGCCAGGATCTGGTCCTCGTAGCTGAGCCCCGCGTATAGCGCGCCCTTGGCATATTCAAAACTACCGCCGGTAAAGCGGCCTAGGTCCGTCGGCGCGGCGGCGCGCTCGCTCAGGCCGTACAGCAGCTTGGCGCTAAAGCCGCCGATATTCGGCGACAGATACTGGACAGCGTTGTTCTGCGGGTTGGCGCCGAGGAAGCCGCGCAGGTTGCCCGGAATTTGCTGGGTCAGCGCGACGCCGTTGCCGTTGTTGACGCGGCCGAAGGGATCGCTGCGCGCCTGCACAAACAGGCTCGGCGCAAACTGGCTGCCCAGCTGCAGCGAGCCCCAGTCGCTGCCGTAGCCGACGTAGGCTTCGCGGTCGAAGAACTGCGAGGTACCACCGGTGTTGGCACCGGTGTCTGGACTGAAGCCCGATTCGAGCTTGAAGTAGGCGCGCGTGCCGCCGCCCAGGTCTTCGCTGCCGCGTACGCCCCAGTAGGAAATGTCGTTCGACAGATAGCTGGCCGAGGTCGAGCCGTGCGTCGGCGCGGCGGAAAAATGCACGCTGTCATAGGCGACATCGAGCTTACCGTAGAAGATCACGTTGTCCGAGCCGAACGACGTTTGCGCCATCGCCGCCGCCGGCGCCAGTGCCGCCAGTAATACCACTGCATTGAACTTGTTGTTCATTATTTGTCTCCGTAGTTTTAGTTGTGGGTGATGCAGATGAAGTGGCCTCACATGGCGGCCACCTCGTGGTTGGTGATGAAATCGGCCGGCAGGTCGGTGCCCCAGACGTATAGCGAGTCCTCGGGCGGATAGTCGGCGGCAGGCCATTCCTGTCCGGCCGGGATGAAGTCGATGTCGAACGAGTATTCGGCGTAGCTGCCCCACGGGTCGCGCACGTAGCGGAAGTAGTTCGAGCCCAGAACGTGCCGGCCCAGGCCCCAGCCGTCGGGATAGCCGGCCTTGGCCATTTGCTGCGAACCCAGGCCGACCGCGTCGAACGAATCAACGTCCCAGCTGCTGTGATGCAGGCCGTAGCCGCTCGACTTGGCCAGCGCCAGCAAATGGTGGTCGCTGCCGTGGGGACTGTGCATGAAGGCGATGGCGTCGCCGGAACGGTCGGACAGCTTCAGTCCGAGCAACGCGCCGTAGAACGCCAGCGCGGCCGGCACGTCGGGACAGAACAGCAGGATGTGCGACAGGTGGCGCGGCCGCACCTGGCCGACCGCGCTGCGCTGCGGCGCGCGCCCGGCACTGCTGCTTTCCGGCGCAAACACGCGCGATGACTTGACACTGGGCGAGCATTTGTCGGCCACCTGCAGGCATATCGGCAGGCCGTCCGGCGCGGTCAGCCAGAAGCCTTGCGGCGCCAGCGGATGCGGCGCCACGCCGCGCGCCACGCCGAGGCGCGCGCAGCGTTCGGCGAACGCCGGCAGGTCCGCTTCGTAAATTCCGAGCGTCAGCCAAAGCAGCTTTTTCCGCGCGCCCGCGACGATGCGCGCCCAGCGTTGCGGATGGCCCGCCGTGTATAAGGCCAGGCCGCCGTCCTCCTCGCGTACCTCGAGGCCGAAGCTGGTGTAGAAGTGCGCGGCCAGGCCCAGGTCCGGCACGCTGAACACGAATTCATGTACCGAATGGACCGCCGCAGCGCGCGCGGACGTATGCTGCTCTGTCATGTTGTCTCCTCTCGTGTGGCAGACGCTCTGCGGCGTCTCAGACCACGTGTTGGGTTTGCGTTCCGAGCTGGTCGATGCGCAACGTGACCACGTCGCCGCGCTTGAGGAACTGCTGCGGCTTCATGCCCAGGCCGACGCCCGACGGCGTGCCGGTGATGATCACGTCGCCCGGCAGCAGCGTCATGAACTGACTCAGGTAAGACACCACTTCGGCCACCGGGAATATCATGTCGGCAGTGTTGCTGTGCTGGCGCACCTGGCCGTTCACGCATAGCTCCATCTCCAGCACCTGCGGGTCAGGGATATCGTCGGTGGTCACCAGCCACGGGCCGACCGGGCCGAAGGTATCGAAGCTCTTGCCCTTGCCCCACTGGCCGTTGCGGTGGATTTGCCAATGCCGTTCCGAGACATCGTTAGCCAGGCAGTAACCGGCCACGTGGCTCAGCGCCTGCGCCGGCGTGACCGCACGCGCGGTGCTGCCGATGACGATGCCCAGTTCGATTTCCCAATCGCCCTGCTCCGCGCCGGGCGGCAGCACGATGTCATCGTCGGGGCCGCACAGCGACGTGACTGCCTTGCTGAAGACGATTGGCTCGGCCGGTATCGGCAGGCCCGCCTCCTCGGCGTGCTTGCGGTAGTTCAGGCCGATGGCGATGAACTGCCGCACGCCGGCCACCGGTGTGCCGATGCGCACGCCAGCGTCGACCAGTGGCATTTTTTCCAGGTCGATCGCGGCCAGCGCACGCAAGCGCTCGGGTGCCAGCCATTCCGGCGTCAGGTCGGGCACCAGCAGCGACAGGTCGCGGATGCGGCCCTGCGTATCAAGGGCGGCGGCTTTTTCGGCGCCGGGTGCGCCATAACGTAATAGCTTCATGATGTGATTCCTTTTCGTTCAGGTGGTCAGGTGCGCCTGCGGCGCGCAAATTCGAATTCGATGACAGCTACAGTCCGCAGACCTGGCGCAGCAACGCCGGACCGTCGTGCGGCCAGGCGTCGCCACGCCAGGCCACGTGCTGGTCGGGCCGTATCAGCGTAAGGCGCGCCTGGTACAACTGGTCTAGCGCAGGGACGGACGGCTGCCAGGTCGTCAGTGGAATGCCGAGCGAGGCGGCGTCCTGCTGCGCCTGCGCCAGATCGGCCGCGGTCCAGCCGCCGCTCGCCAGCAGAGTAAAGCCCAGCCCGAAGCCGTCGTACAGCGAGCTGCCGTCTTCCAGCCATGCGTGCGGCGCCAGCGATCCGGGCGAGGCCGACGGCGTGGCGTGGCCCACCTCGGCGGCCGGCGGAGCGCTGCCGTCGCCCACCACCAGCGGCGAGCCGGCATAGTGGCAGCCCAGCACCACACCCAGCGTGTTGAATTCACGCGCCTTGGCCTCGCGGATCACAGCGCCAATCTGCGCGCGCAGCCTGGCGCCGAGCGGGCCGTCGTCCTCGCTGCCTTCCTGCGTCAGCTGCGCCCCCAGCACCGCGTGGTTGGCCACCGCCTCGTCCATCACGCGCTGGTGCACCGGACGGCGCTCCGCTTCGTAACTATCGATCAGCGCCGGGCCGCCCCAGCCGCGCAAGGTCGCGGCCAGCTTCCAGCCCAGGTCCACGCCGTCGGCCACGCCCATGTTCATGCCATAGCCGCCGAACGGCGGATGCAGGTGGCAGGCGTCGCCGATCAGCAGCGCGCGCCGGTCACGGTAACGGTCGGCGATCAGGCGGCTGGAGGTCCACTCGTCGGTGCTGAGGATTTCATAAGGCAGGTCGATGCCCGTGGCCCGGCGTATCAACTCGGCCGCCTGCGCGTGGTCCACCTTGAAATCGGCCGGCACGCCGGTCGGCATGAAGAACCAGATGTCGCCGCTGTCCATCGGCCCGATCAGGCTGGGCGTGTCGGCGTTGATCTGCCAGTACATGATGGCGCGGCCGTGCGGATGCGCCTGGGCCAGGCCGGGCGCGCGGAACACGATGTTGTAGTTGCGTGACAGGCCGTAGTGGCCCTCCATCCTCGCGCCGATCGCACCGCGCACTGTGCTGCGCGCGCCGTCCGCGCCGACCAGGTACTGGCTGCTGATGTGGTGCGCGACGTTGCTGCCGATCTTGCGCAGCACAGCATGCGCGCCATGCTCGTCTTGGGTGAACGATTCGAGTTCGGTCAGGAAGCGGAACTGCACGCTGGGCAGCGTTTGTGCGTGGGCCTTGAGCACGCGTTCGAGCGTGTACTGCGGGATCCACTGCGCGTGCTCCGAATAGAGCGCGTTGGCTTCGGGTGCGCAGTTAAAGGCATTCTCGAAGCGCGCCAGCGGATAGCCGGCTAGGCGCGTCACGAACATCACGTCGGATGGGTAGTTGAGGCCCAGCGGCGAGGCGGCGGCCAGTTGATCGGCGATGCCCCAGCGGCGCAGGTGTTCGCGGGTACGCACGTTGGTGGTCTTGGCGCGCGGCGCGCAGCCAACGCGCTCGTTGCGCTCGACCACCACGCAAGCGATCGAGCGGCTGCCCAATTCAATGGCCAGCGCCAGGCCGGCCGGGCCTGCGCCCACGATCAGTACTTCGGTAGAGTCGACGGCGGCCTGCGTCATGACAGGAGCTCCGCGTTGCGACACTGCTGCCGCGCTGTGTTGAAATACATGGTTGTCCCCTCGGTCTATCAGGCTATGTGCCGATTTATGCGAGTTCAGTGTAGCGAGGGGATAGCGATTACCAAAGATGACAAAATGTCGCCAGCGATACCATAATCGTATCGCAATGAAACTCAACCAACTGCACAACCTGCTGGCAATCGCCGATAAGGGCAGCGTGCGTGCGGCCTCGCCCCAATGTCTATCTCTATAGCAATGTATAAATACTCATCTTCCTGCATCCGAATCAGTCAGCGTCCGAAGAAAAAGCACAATGTCCTGCACCTCGGCTGCGCTCAAGGCAGGACCTACAGCGACAGGCCGGTAGAAAGGCGCATCGCTCATATCGACATTGCCGCGGAACATAAACGGCAAGTCGTTGTAACGATCGATCGAACCATCGGCCTTGCGGGGATACCGCCATCCGGCAAGGAGTACAGCCTAAGTGATACCCACTCGGCATCGACGTGAAATATCAGGCATCTTCCTGCTATGGACGTTGATCGATTAGTCTGTGCGTTCATAGGGTAGCCAAGTGGGCGGTGCCCTTCGGATTTCATGGACTTTTCCAAGTCACTTCCCTTGCCGGCAAACGCCCGCTCCGCCGGAAAGCCGCTCTTTTCAAATGGCTTCAATGTGAAATAACGCATAATCTTTCAAACAATCACCTTATTCAGGATGGTGTCGAATGCGTAGTGCCCATAGTACGGTCCGTGCCCAGAGTTGCCTTGCCGCCTCAAAAAAACATGGACGCCTAACCACGAAGCAGCATATGCATTCAGCATTCATCTTCCTGAGTCTTTTCCCGGCGCTGGCAGTGGCGGAATCGCCCTTGAAGCTGCAGGTCGTTCAACGCCCGCCCTATCTATTGGTTGAACCGAACGGCGCCTTCAGTGGCCTTTCCGTTGAACCGACACGGGCGGCGTTCAAAAAAGCGAGCATCGCTGTGACCTGGGAACAAGTGCCTGCGCTGCGCCAGTTGCAACGCCTCAAGGACAACAAGGAAAGAGTTTGTTCGGTAGGCTGGTATAAGACTGCGGAGCGTGCGCAATTTGCCAAGTTCACCTCTGCCGTCTCGCAAGATTCTCGTTGGGCAGCCCTTGCCAACCATTTATTCCAGCTGCCCAAAGATGGCACCGTCAATGCGATCCTGGCGGATCGGGATGTCACCGTGTTGTTCAAGACAGGATATGTCTACGGGGCTTATCTGGACCGGGCGTTCGCCTCCATGCAGGCACGCCGCATGGAAACCAATGGCGACATGCCACTGGTATTTCAAATGATTGCCCGGGGCCGGGCGCAAATTACCTTTGCTCCGCTGGAGGAAATCAAGTATTACCTGAAACAAGACCTGATCAAGGGGGCCCAAGCCCAGATCATCGAGTTTCGTGAAATGCCAGAAGGTTACAAACGCTTTCTGATGTGCAGCAGGCTGGTCGAGGACGATATAATACGCAGGTTCAACGCCGCCTTGCCGTGATCTAAGCACATATATTGACCTGCCCGAGCTCAAGCCAGGCGGGTTAAGCTTGAGGCTCGGGGAACCCCGGGCGCAGAGCCGCAATTGAGGAGGCAGATCATGAACCAGTTCACCAAGCTTGTTCGGATGGATGTGCACAGGGCGACAATCGCCGTGTCGGCGGCCGATGTCGGCGATGGCGTCAGCGTTGCGCTACTCCGGCAAAATAACCAACACAAGCGAGGCGTTCGCCAAACTGTCGCTCTGCTACGAGGTGGGGCGGGGCGGTACCTACTTGTCAACCTGCACATCGTGTAAAACTACTTTGATCGTAATCCGTGCAATAGCATATCGACCATAGTGTTCAAATAGACCGATGGCACAATTGGGGCGTTCGATTTGCAGGAGGCAAGCGAATGCATTTGCAGCATTAACATGTGGGCCAGCGCAACAATCACTTGCGCCGTTTGTACAGTGTCCACGTCGCGCAACTCACCACAGGCAACGCCGCGCGCCAAAACGCCCACGATCAACGATTGTCTGGGCAAAATGACTTCATCATGATAACAATGAGCAACTTCGGGGAAATTTCCGGATTCTGCCACCATCAGCTTCATCACTCCGGGCAATTTGGTTTCACCGACATTTTCCCACCAATTCCTCAGCAAATCGCATAACAGCTCGCTGCTGTGTGCGGCATGTTGGTCGATCGTTTGTTCGACTTGGTGCAGAACCGGCAGCAAGTGTTCCCGCACCGTTGACTTGAACAACTCCTCTTTATTGGCAAAGTATGAGTACAAGGTACCCTTGGAAACACCTGCCATAGATGCAACGTCCTCCAGCCGAGTTGCGGCATAGCCGTGTTCGACAAACAGATCCAGCGCCGCCGCTAGCAGTTCATGGTGACGCGATTCTTTACGCCGCTTCCAGCGTCCTTTACTAGGGTGTGTTGACATTTAGCCTCACATTGAAAGAAATTTCGATCTTGGGCTGTTAACTTTTCCCGGTCTGTGTTTACATCCTTAACTTTGGGCGGGAACAGGATGTTGCGGATGTTATTGCGGGATGAACAGTGGAAGCGAATTGAACCCCTCATGCAGGGAAAGGATGGCGATCGCGGACGTAGCGGCGCGAACAACCGCCTGTTCGTTGAGGCGGTTTTGTGGCTAGCGCGCACGGGCAGTCCATGGCGTGACCTGCCGGCCGAGTTTGGCCCGTGGAATAGCGTCTATGTGCGCTTCGCCCGATGGTCAGATAAGAACGTTTGGCAAAACATTTTTCAGGTGCTGCGCGAGGACGCCAATTTCGACGAGGTGTATCTCGACAGTACGATCGTGCGCGCTCACCAGCATGCAGCTGGTGCCGCCAAAAAAAAGGGGAACAGGCTCTTGGCCGTTCTCAGGGTGGATTGAGCACGAAGATTCACGCATGCGTGGAAGGATTTGGGCAACTGGCCCGCTTCATTCTCACTGGCGGACAAACACATGACTGTACACAGGCGCTGGCATTGATAGCAACCGTCGATCCGACTGCGGTGTTGGCAGACAAAGCCTATGACGTGAACGCGCTGCTAGAGTGCATCA
>Ga0105856_1001294_pt1 | contig 10827 bp, 8 predicted proteins | sample OrgsoiDNA_201060_FD_89681 | JGI IMG/M metagenome (GOLD analysis project Ga0105856, IMG submission 89681) | Permafrost soil microbial communities from the Arctic, to analyse light accelerated degradation of dissolved organic matter (DOM) -... | ecosystem: Environmental > Terrestrial > Soil >...
AGTGCCAAGGACATTAGCACTGCCAAGGCTTCAGAAAATTCCCGTCTCTACCAACGTTGCGTGCCGGGCTGCAAAATGTGAAGGCGAATAAGCTCTTGAAGCTTACTCACGTGCTGGTCCGCCAGTGCCCGAACCATCTGAAAGTGCTCTGCGGCGGACTGTTCAAGACGCGCCTGTGTGACCCATTGGTTGATGGGCGTTGATGGGATATGGCCTCGATACTCAAGTACAAGGCTTGCCAGTTCGCGGTTCGCGCATAGCTGAGTCAAGTAAATATGAAACGCTCTGTTTGAATCATATTTTTCCACAGCATCGCCATAGCGGGTTGATCGTGAAAACCTTTCGGCTAATTCCGTCAGCTGCGCTATATCCGCATCGGTCACCCGTTCGACAATACTTGGCACGGCCGAAGTTTCCAAAATGATCCGAACCTCGACCAACTCTCGATAGCGCGCCTTGTCGATGACCGAAACGTAATAGCCGCGATCGGGGGTTCGCTGAACTACACCTTTCACCGCGAGCGTTTCAAGTGCCCGGCGAACGTCCGCGCGGGTGCACTGATAACGCTCCTCCAAATCCGCTTGTTTCAGCCACGTGCCATTGCTTAATTGGCCGCACTTTATATCTACCGAGATGGCGTCAGCAATCGTGTCACCACCCTTGGCGCTTCGCTTTTCAACCACTTTTGGTCCCGAGTGTCCTATCCTCAAAGAGCATGCCTCTTCGTCAAAGCCCAACCATAAACATAGCGAAAGACAAGCGATCGCCGTTTTGTGCATTGCGGCACCACTCAGTGCTAAACACCATCTACGGCAAGGACCTTCACTGCAGTGTAGATCACATTTTGGATCTAAAAAAATAATTTTTGGTTGTTTCGCGGCAGGATCGGCTTATGTTGTATCTGCCAATTTCAAGAAGGACCTGTGTTGCCCCGCCAATCTACAACCGCAGAGGGCTTGTGAGTATGAACTGTTTGGTTCGGTTTCCGATACGCGGTCGGGTCGGACCGCGCCGACTTGAATCAGCCAAAGGGTGGCGGTGGAAAAAGCCGCGCTTCGGAATTCGCTGAAGCACCTTTGACTGCGAGCTTTTCGAGAGCCCGGCGAACATCCCCTCGCGTGCATTGGTAACGTGCTTCGAGGTCCACCTGCTTAAGCCAGGTGCCATCGCCGAAATTGGCGAACATAATATCTGCCGTGACCGCCTCGGCAATTGTGTCACCTCCTTGGCGCTCCGCTTTTCCATCGCCCTTGCCCCCACTGTTCTGCGTGCAACGCAACTCATTTTTGCGGAAAGCCTAACCCTCGATAGCAAAAAAGCTATTTGGCCGCCTGTGCACCCCGCGGCGTCCGCTGCTACGGCTAATTTCGAAAGCCGCTTGCGCCCAAAGACTGGCGTCACTAATATTGGATCGCATTTTAGATCATAAACCAATGATTGGATTTCGAGCTTTTGGAGACAAGCCTGTGGGCAATCCGCAAACAGCGAAGTTCGGACCGTACGATCTTGGGCGAACTACCGTTTATGCTGCAACGCAGGATCCGCGTTTTTCATATTGCCTTTATGTACCTCCTGAATTTCAGGCAAGCCGTGTCCCGCCGGAGCTGGTAGTTGTAATGCACGGAAGCGCGAGGACGTTCACTGACTTCCGCGATCAGTTCGGCGATTTTGGCGCGGCTCATAATGTGCTCATTCTCTGTCCGCTCTTTCCCGTCAGTGTGCGGGGCGACGGAAATGCCGACGGTTACAAATACATAAGCGAGTCCGGAATTCGATACGACGAAGTGCTAGTAAGTATCGTTGATGAGGTATCTGATCGATATGGAGTTGCCTTCAACCGTTTTTCGATGTTTGGTTTTTCAGGCGGTGCACAATTCACCAACCGCTTTTTGTTGCTGCGCCCGGAACGTTTGTGGGCGGCGTCGTTATGCGCGCCTGGCTCGGTGACCCTGCTGAGTGACAAAGACGATTGGTGGGTAGGTACGCGTGATCTGGAGTCCCGTTTCGGTCGGGCGTTGAACAATAATGCGTTGAGCCGGGTTCCAGTCCAAATGCTAGTTGGATCAGCGGATCTCGATACTGGCGAAATCACGCATCGTGTCGGGGGGCGTTACTGGATGCCGGGTGCTAACAAGGCGGGCCGCTCGCGGCCCGAACGTCTCGAGACGCTTCGAGCCTCCCTGGTTGAGGCAGGCATCCACGTGACGCATGAGGTTCTCGATGGCGTTGGTCACGACCCTGTTCCCATGATCGGCCGCGCCAAGCAATTCCTCGCCTTGCAACTTGCACAGATCCGGGCGCACGCGGCTTCGTCGTCAGAGTCAGCATCCCACCCGACCTTAGGTTAGGACATCCACCATGAATTACCGAATGATGGCGGTGCTCGTTGCAACGCTTGCAATTAGTGCCCCCGCTTGTGCGGCTACGCGCGTGGTTGTCGGGCTGACTGCGGACATCAGGAGCACGAATCCGGGCGTGAACCGGGATGACAACACCGACGGTGTGTTACTCAACGTAGTCGAAGGACTCGTCGGTTATGGCGAAGATGGAGACGTAAAGCCTTTGCTCGCAAAAACCGTAACGGTATCACCGGATGGCACGCTCTATGCCTTTGGGTTGCGCGACGGCGTGCGTTTCCATAACGGCAAAGAACTGACGTCGGCAGATGTCCTGTGGAACTGGCGTCGCTATATGGATCCGAAAACTGGCTGGCGGTGCCTGGCTGAATTCGATGGCCGCAATGGACTCAAAGTGACTTCTGTTGACGCGCCCGACGCTCGCACAGTGGTCATGCATATCAATCATCCGAGCACCATGTTTCTGGAGACGCTCGCCCGCACCGACTGTGGCATGACGGCGATCATGAGCCCGGCTTCGGTCAACCCAGACGGTTCGTGGAATCGCCCGATTGGCACTGGTCCATATCAATTCGTGGACTGGAAACCCGGCCGTAGCGTGACGCTCTGGCGCTTTGCCGACTACGCATCGCCCCAGGGTTCTGCCATGGACGGATATGTGGGGCTCAAGACGCCGTACGTCGATCAGGTTGAGTTCACGGTGGTTCCCGACCCCGCCACAATGAAACTCGCGCTCGAAACCAAGTCAGTCGATATCGCGCAACTGCTGTCCTCGGATGTTGCTGACGTGAAAGCGGCGCCGGATCTCGCGGTGATGACAGTATCGGATTCTTCGAGGAACACATTGCTTTTCCAGACGAAGGATCCACTCTTCGCAGACAAGAAATTTCGGCAAGCAATTGCAGCCGCGCTCGACTATAAAGAACTGGTTGATGTCGCCAGTGATGGGCTTTCACATCCGAACAATTCGGCAGTTTTCGAACGCTCTGTCTACATCGATCCCGTTCAGCGACAAGGTTTTAAGACTGACCTGGCTGCGGCCAAAATGCTCCTCCAGGAGAGTTCGTACCGCGGCGAGACGATCAAGTTGATCGCCAACAAGCGCTCGCCCATGCCGAGTTTCCAGGTTGCGCTTGTTACCCAGGCAATGCTTTTGGCCATTGGCGTGAAAGTCAAGATAGAGGTGCTCGAATGGGCGACACAGCTTGACCGGTATAACTCAGGCCGATACCAGATGATGTCGTTTTCCTATTCGGCGAGGTTAGACCCCGCGCTAGGATACGAACAATTCTCCGGCGACAAAGCGAAGGAGCCGCGCAAAGTCTGGGACAACCCGCAAGCGCTGGCGCTCATCGATCAAGCAGAAAAAACATCCGATCAGGGTGCCCGCCGCAAGCTCTTTGACTCTTTGCATCAGATGGTTCTGGATGATGTGCCGCTCATATCGCTCTATAACGGCGTGACAGTCTGGGGCTATAACACACGAGTCAAAGGCTTTAGTCCATGGGAAGGCAAGCCGCGTCTTTGGGACGTGCGTACCGGTAATTGACCCGGCGGATATAGAGAAATAGGACTTAATACCATGATCCGACTCTTATCACAGAGGTTGCTGGCTGCACTGCCAACGCTCCTGCTCAGCGCCATCGCTGTCTTCGCGATGATTCGGCTGATTCCGGGCGATCCGGCCGCGTTGATGCTGGGAGACCAGGCCGACCCGGCCAGCCTCGCCGACCTTCGTCATCTTCTTGGCCTTGACCTCAGCTTGCCCACCCAATTTATGCGCTGGGCGGAAAGAGCGCTTCACGGCAACCTGGGCGTCTCGATCCGTACGGGAGAACCCGTTCTGCCGCTGGTGATTGATCGCTTTTGGGTGAGCGCGCGCATTATACTCATTGCGGTAACAGTTGCCGCCGCTATCGCAATCCCCGCCGGTATGGTCGCGGCGTGGCGTCAGAACGGCAAGCTTGATATCTCGCTGGTTAGCATGGCCACGGTGTTGCTGTCTATTCCGAGTTTTTGGCTGGGATTGATGCTCTTGTATGTGTTTGGGTTGAAGCTGGGAATGCTACCGGTCGTGGGATACGTGTCGTTTTCCGAGAACGCCAGGGCTGCACTGCTTTATATCGTGCTGCCGTTGGCAACGTTGGTCCTGCATGAAATCGGTATCCTGATTCGCATGGCAAGATCAAGCACGCTCGATGTGCTGCGGATGGACTACATCACACATGCAAGGGCAAAGGGCTTGTCCGAAGCAACCATTCTCCGGCGACACGCGTTCCGCAACGCGTTCGGCCCCACATGGACTTTGATAGGTTTAATGCTGGGAAATCTTCTTGGTGGTATTGCCGTCGTGGAAACAGTGTTCACCATCCCCGGTCTCGGACGCCTGCTGGTTGATTCAATCCTTGGCCGAGATTACCCAGTGATTCAGGGATGCTTGTTGGTTATCGCTTTTGTTTATGTGCTGATCAATCTCGTTGTCGACTTGCTTTACCCGCTATTCGATCCGCGCGTGGCCGAACAATGAAGACGATTAAGCTCAACGCAGCCATCGGCGCTTCGGTGACCGGATTAGTCGTACTGGCGGCTCTGGTCGCGCTCGTCTGGACACCCTATGACCCGCTCTCAATCGGGTTCACGGACCGGCTCGCCGCTCCAAGTTGGGTACACTGGCTAGGCACTGACGAGTTTGGCCGCGATGTTCTGAGCCGGCTCATGGCTGCCGCATCCACCAGCTTGCGCATCAGCATTCTCACCGTCATGACAGCGGTATTGCTAGGAACCATTGTCGGCGTGGCTGCCGGTTATGTGCGGGGCTGGACAGACCGTATCCTGATGGCATGCAACAACGCGCTTCTCGCATTTCCCGGCATCCTGCTCGCGCTTGGCCTGCTTTCCATTGCAGGCGCCAACGAGCGAGGCATTGTCGTCGCGCTCGGTCTTGCCTATGCGCCGTCGGTTGCGCGCATCGTCAGGGGCTCGGTCATGTCGTTGCGGGAAATGGACTATGTGGCGGCGTCGCGGATCATGGGAAACTCCGAATTTTTTATCATTCGACGGCATATCCTTCCTAACTGCGTCGCGCCGCTAATCGTCCTTGCCACGTCCATGTTCGGTTGGGCAATTCTTGCCGAAAGCGCACTGAGTTTCCTGGGCCTCGGCGTTCCGCCGCCCGCTCCGACATGGGGCAACATGCTTGCAGCCAGCCGGCCTTTTATCGCCCATGCATTCTGGCTGGCGCTCTTTCCTGGCCTGTGCATCTCACTGACGCTGTTGAGCATCAATCTCCTTGGCGACGCTCTTCGGGACCATCTCGATCCCCGTATGCGGGGCGCCTGATGTCCGCTAACCCTCTACTCAAAGTCACCAACCTGACGCTCAGGCTTGCGAATGGTGGGAGCCTGATCGAAGGCGTCGGATTTTCCATCAACGCGGGTGAAATAGTGGGAATAGTCGGTGAATCCGGAAGCGGTAAAACGCTGACGGCGCGCGCAATATTCAGTCTGACGCCGCCGTCAATCCAGCGCACTGAAGGCTCAATTCTTTTCGAAGGCAAAGAGGTCACGCAACTCACGCCGTCCGGTTTGCGCAATCTGAGGGGCGCACGAATTGGTATGGTCTTCCAAGAGCCAATGTCCTCGCTTGACCCGTCGATGGCCATTGGTGAGCAGCTCGACGAGGGGCTCGCCCTTCACACACGACTTAAGACTGCGCAGCGGCGCATGAGAATGGTTGAGATGTTGACGCGCGTCAGCATTCAAGATCCTGTGTCAGCCCTTGGTGCTTATCCGCATCATTTTTCCGGCGGGATGCGTCAACGCATCATGCTTGCGTCAGCCATGCTGCTGCACCCGGCGCTCCTGATTGCTGACGAACCCACCACCGCGCTTGATGCGATCGTGCAGAAAGACGTGCTCGAACTGATGGTCGATCTCACGCGTCAGTATAAAACAGCGGTATTGCTGATCAGTCACGATCTGCCAATGGTTGCCCGATACACGGATCGTACTATCGTCATGCATCGGGGCAGGATTGTCGAGCAGAACACCACGCCTGAATTGATACGCGTACCGGTGGAAGCCTATACGCGCAAGCTGCTTGCTTCAATGCCGCATCGCGGACCCGTGCGAGCAACGTCGAAGGCGCCGCTTATCGAGGTCAGGAACCTGAGGGTCGACTACCCGGGCCGCGGTAGCTTGTTTCGTGTACGAGCGCCCAAACAGGCACTCAAGAACGTGGACCTTACTATCAATCGCGGCGAGGTGGTTGCGCTTGTGGGCGGCTCGGGGTCGGGCAAGACCACGTTGGGAAGGACAATCATCGGCCTTATTGATCCCGACGAAGGACGCGTTCTTTTCGAGGGACTGCCAACCGCACGTGGGTCTGACGGATGGAAACGCTACAGGACCGAATGTCAGATGGTATTTCAGGATCCGGCTTCTTCCCTCGACCCGCGCATGACTGTCGGTGCGCTTGTCGAAGAAGCCCTGCTCTCGATGCAAAACATTACCCGTGCCACTCGTCGCGAGCGAGTCCGGGAAACCCTTCAGGAAGTCGGTCTGACCGATGCACTCGCTGACCGGTATCCGCACGAGTTGTCCGGCGGACAGCGCCAGCGCGTTGCCATAGCGCGGGCCGTCATTCGCCGGCCGGCGTTGATCGTGGCGGACGAACCCGTGTCGGCACTCGACGTGACCGTACGCGCGCAGATCCTCGAGCTTTTTTCCAGCCTCCAGGCGCAATACGAATTTTCCTGTTTGTTCATTAGTCACGATCTTGGAGTGGTCGAGCAGATTGCAGACCGGGTAGTGGTGATGCGGGATGGTGAAATAGTGGAGGCCGGTGAGCGCAATCAGATATTCGATAAGCCGGCGCATGCCTACACACGCCAGTTGCTCGACGCCGTTCCGCGCTTGCCGAACGGACTGGCTGGTGTAACCAGGGCCGATCTTCGAGCCGTATCCTGAACTTAATCGTTGGGTCCTTGCCGCGGTGAATGTCGGAAAACAACTGCAGTTTGAATGCGCCGTTGTGTCCTCTGCATGAACCTCTTGCTGTCATGGCCCTCTCCTTCGCCTGAAGGCGCAACAAGCGTATCATTTTACGAACTTTGCCTGGTCCAGCCTGAGGGGTTCAGTCCACATTCAACAGAGAGTAGTCGCCGCATCTAGGCGTTGCGTTCGTTGCGGTGACTCGGAAAGTCGCGCGCCCGTCGCGGTTTGTGCTTGGTATAGCTAGAGCGTGACCGAACCGGTTGAGCCGATTTTCAACACAACCTTTGTATAAAAAAATTGCTCGGTTGGAAGCTGACGGAGTAATCTTATTTTACTGCTCCTACGATGACTTACCTGAAGCGGCTTACCCGAACAAATAGTCGCCTTCTCGACGACCTCTCATCTGCTACGAAAGCGGAGAACGCATGGCACAGATCCTTATCAGCCTCTTCGATACCCATTCGCGAGCTGTCGACGCGGAGTCGGCACTTCTCGCAATGGGCATCAAACCTGCATGTATCGAACTTCATACAGGTCCCTCCGAACATCCGTCTGACAACCAAACACGGGATGGACTTGCCGGATTGCTTGAAAGGGATCGACTCGAAGGTTTTTTCTCTCGAGTGTTCGGGCGCGAAGAAAGGCCAAAGGAGGTCGGGCATTTTAATGAAGGAATCCGCCGGGGCGGAACGCTGCTTTGTGTCGTCTTGCCCGATGAATCCGATGCTTATCGAGTTAGTACGGCAATGTTGAGTGCCGGGGCTATTGATATCGACAAGGTACTTGATCAATGGCAAGAATCTGGTTATGGCTACAAAGGTTACGAACCAAGCAGTAGCGTGTGGCATTCGAATTTCAACCCGAGTAAAGCCGGCCCCAGCGGGCCTGTCAGGCGCTATAGTTGCAATCTTGTCAGCGAAGACCCCGCTCATCCATAACCCGCCTTCGCCAGCAGATACATTTCTCCCGGGATTGAAAATCGCACGCGACCTCTGTGAGAAATCCCACGATGACGACCGGTTTTGTATCGGCATAGGGGACGGCCAACAGGCGAAGACGCCTCGGTATGCCAAGCTCTCAATTTATGATGGTTTGAAGGTAAGGATGGCATCCGTACATCCATACTTTGAGTGCGGCTTGCGCCGCTGTCCCAGAGGGGTTTTGCTGGTTGACGCCTCGAGCGGATAAGCGAACTCGATCTGTCTTTGGGAGGGCGCGCTTTACCAAGCACGGGACCGACCTGTCTTACCATCACTTCATGATCGCCTGAGCAATCGCCAGAAGGTATTGCTCTGTTTGTTGTATGTCGCCAATGCGTTTTCTACAGCCGACCCGACTAAGCCTCCGTCCGCAAATCATCCAGATGCTTCGTTGTCGGCGATGCCTCGGCAAGATTTAAATCGAAGTTGATCAGGTTGGTTAGCATGCGACCCATCTTGGGTGAGACGCTCGGGCACATCAACGGATCCTTTCCTCACCAGTCATGCGGCACGAGTCTCAGCCTTCTTGCCACATAGGATCCGTGATCCATAGGGCCGCCGCAGTGGATATGAACAATATTGGCGTGGGGATGCCCACGCACGAGCGCTACCACGTCAAAAAGCCGCGGTGCAAAGCGCCCGCGTGGAACGAGATCTCAGCCAACTGAGTAGTAAATGCCTTCGCCGAACCGCGTCAAGGAACAAATACGGCCTAACTTCATATACTTGTCTTTCACTGCAGAATCGGCGTCCACTTCCAACCGACTAACACCCTGGAAGCGATCGTTGCCCGCGTCAACATGATGACGCCTGGACCAAATGACGCATGAGCTCCCCAAGCGCGGGATCTGTATGCCTCACGATGCCCGCGGCCACACGCGACGACGTGTACTTGCCGCGTCTACATCAAGGGGTGGAACCGAATCACTACCATCCGTACTTCATTTCGACGCCAATATAGTCGGCGTTGCTTCCGCCCGCGTTCCGGATCGAGTCACCCACCTGGAAGTGCACTGCTTCGACCGACCCAACCAAGTTCGACGCAATTGTCCAATCAGCGCGAAGCTGCGCATACATGCCTGTCCATAGGCTACCGTGCCCAGCGGTACCCGGAACGACAGCACTGCCCTGTTGATACACTGCATCGCCCGTCGTCTCGCGCCACTGAAAACCTACCGCGGCCAAGAGAGATAATCGGCTCGACGGCTTTAGCGTAACGGAGGGCTTGATGTGTATTAGGTTGGCGTAGCCCGTATAGCCCGCCAGCGTGAAGTAGTATCCGTTCGGGAAGAGCGGATTGAATGTCCCCACCCGACCGTCTCCCGGGTGCCGGTCGCCCGACGCTGAGTCGATTTGCACGCCAATACGAGGGGTCCAGGGCAGCTCCAACGTATAACCCGCGAGAGAACCGACCGCCCAGGCACCGATAGTCTTATCACCAACGTGACCTGTCTGCAGCATAGACTCCACGTCCCAATCCGCTCGTCCAACTTTCCCGCTGTATCGTAAATCGAAAACATCACGGTGCTCATCGCCCGTTGCGTCGAGGAATCGCGCGTCGCTACGGTTGTATCGGGAATAGTAGCCCGACAGGTCGCCGGGACCCACGCCCTGGCGCTCGAAGCGCACGCCACTGAACGTAAGATGCCGGTTAGACACGTCATCGAACGTGGTGACATCCCGGTTCTGCACAGGTTGGGTGGCATAGCCGATGAACCGCCACTTTTGGTACTCGTAGTCGGCCCAGATTCCGTCGTACGTTTGCCGCACGTTCGGTCCATCACGCACGGAAATGAAGCGCTGCAAATCGAACGCCATCTCCTGTCGTCCGACGCGAAATTTTACCGTGCCGCCCCAAAGCGGGCTTGTCCAGGCCACAAAGGCTTGCTCCAGGTCCAGCGGGTTCTTGTCGACAGGACTCACTGAGTCCTTGTCAAAGGGTCTCGCATCGTCAAGCTGGACGAAGAACTGAAGATGCTGGCCGATCCGCGCATCAGCGCTGACCTCAACACGCTGAAGCAGGTATGTGTCTGAGGAACCGGAACCGATGCCAAAGAGAGGCGCGTCGTTCACCTCCAGTCGTTCGCGCAGGTTGGCGCCCAGGGATAGATACGAACCGGGGTCGCCGCCAAGCGGGATGTATTTCAACCTGTCTAACGGTTCTTTCTCAACACAAGGGCTCGCGAGTACAGACCAGTCTTCCTGCCAACGGTTGAACAACACCGATGGCCGTTTTTCGGCGCACGTGGTTGCTCGTGTGCTCGTTGCCGCGGGCGCTGTCGTTTCGTCAGTATCCGCGCGCGCCGAATCGCAAAGACCGAAGCCCAATCCCACTGTTGCGATGCAGAGAGCCGCAGCAGCACTAGCAAGGGGAACCGGCTTCGACCGGAACGTCATGGCGCCGCTGCACTGTGAAGTTCGGCAACATAGCCGCCGGGGAATTCAACAATGGCCGTCATACCGATGTCTGTCTGGTATGGCTGAAACAGCACTTTG